>WNFC01001183.1_pt1 | contig 26998 bp, 26 predicted proteins | sample 5400541 | NCBI WGS metagenome assembly WNFC01 (sample SAMN13153342, study PRJNA577476) | soil metagenome | isolation source: 120 cm saprolite under Douglas fir tree site 2 hole 2 replicate 1 | place: USA:California | collected 2015-04-18 | reverse complement strand
CCGCACCGGTTCCATCGCGTGCGTACCGCGAGGGTGAGTTGCGCGGCATGCGCATCGGAATTCTGGAGAGCGACGCGCTTGGTATCGCGACTGCGGAGACGCGTGCGGCTGTCCAGCGCGCAGCAACATCACTCGGCGAGCGAGGCTTCACCGTCGAACCCTTCCGGCTTGAGGGACTGGATCGCGCGCTTGATCTGTGGTGGTTTTTCTTTGGCCCGGTGATCGGTAACTTGTTTCGCCAAAGCGTCGCCGGCCGTGAAGGTCAAATCAGCCCGATGTTTCGCGAGTATCTCGCTTACGCGACCTCTGAAGATTCGATCACACTCGATCAATTCACCAAAGCCTGCGCGGATCGGGATCTTCTGCGCGCCGATATTTTGCGCCAAATGCGGGACGCATCCGTCCTGCTCTCGCCGGTTTCTACCAGTCCCGCGTTTCGTCACGGCCAGGGAAATTACCTTCCCGGTACGGGCTACCGCGACACCATGCGGTTTTCGCAATGGCTGAACTTGACCGGCTTTCCCGGCGCATCCGTTCCCTTCGGCGTTTCGAACGAGGGACTGCCCATTGGCGTCCAAGTCATCGGCCGGCCATTTGAAGACGAACTGGTCCTCGCCGTCGCGGAAGCCATCGAGCAAGCGCGCGGCCCCTGGCAAGCGCCCCCATTTGATGTTGCGTGAACGGCGGGGCCTTCTATTGCGGCTGGCGGGTCAGCTCGGGGCACCCCTCTTTCCGCTGGGAATCTTTCAACCTCTTTAACCAACCAAGTTCAACACCATCAACTCAGCCTTTGGACCCAGCAACTTCCTGCACCTGACTGGCACCCACGCCGCCTTCCATTTTCACCAATTCTCTGTTCCCTTCCCTCTCAGAAAGAGTAAAATGCGCCCATGAATCGACGCACATTTATCGGAACATCCGTCGCAGCAACTCTCGCATCCGCCGCCAGGCCATCCTGGGCAGCGGACACCGCACATCACATTGACCGCGTCGGCGTGCAGCTCTACACCGTGCGCGACGCCATGAAGACCGACTTCGAAGGCACCATCGCGAAAGTCGCCGCCACCGGCTACAAGGAAGTCGAATTCGCCGGCTACTTCGATCATGCCCCGAAAGACGTCCGCGCGATCCTCAACAAGAATGGCTTGGCCTCGCCTTCGTGCCACGTGGGCTACGACGTCGTCGAAAAAAAGTGGCCGGAGACTCTCGAAGCCGCGAAAATCGTAGGCCATAGCTACATCATTTGCCCTTGGATCGACGAAAAACAGCGCGTAGAATCCGGCGGCTGGAAACGCGCCGCGGACCTTTTCAATCGCGCCGGCGACACCAGCAAAAAAGCCGGCATCCAGTTCGGCTACCACAATCACTCATTCGAATTCGATCCCGCGGATTCGCTCGGCGGCAAACTCCCGTACGATTTTCTCCTCGCCGAAACGGATCCCAAGCTCGTCAAAATGGAAATGGACCTTTGCTGGATCAGCGTCGCCGGCAAGGATCCTCTGGCCTATTTCGAAAAGTATCCCGGCCGTTTCCCGCTAGTTCACGTAAAAGACTGGGTGAAGGACGCCTCTACGCCGAGTGCGTACCAGGGAGCGATGGGCCAGTCCGTCAAATTTGGCGGCCACATGGCCGATGTCGGCAAAGGTTCCATCGACTGGAAAAATCTTTTCGCGCACTCAGCGAAAGCGGCCATCCAGCACTATTTCGTGGAAAACGACGATCCCAAATCAGCCTTCGACGACATAAAAATCAGTTACGACTATCTTCATAACCTGCAGTTTTGATTTTTCTTAGCGGTGGCGCTCCGACCGGGTCGGAGCGCCCCTGCTCGGCTTGATCATTCCGAGGAGAAACGCGCCATGACTCCGCGCAAATGGATACCGATGCTGACCGTCGCTGCCGTCTCGACTCTAATCGCGTTCGCCACCGCGCGGCCGGAAGCTCCAGCCTGGAAGCCGCTATTCGACAGCGAGGATCTCACCGGCTGGAAACATGTCGGTCCCGGTAACATGACGGTCGAAGACGGCCTCATTCGCACGCACGGCGGCATGGGCCTGCTCTACTGGACCGGCGGCAAGCTCTCCAATTGCCGCATTCGCGTGGTCTACAAGATGCGCGACTTCAACGATAATTCCGGAGTCTTCATTCGCATCCCCCTCGAACCACGCGAGGAATGGATGCCCGTCCACTACGGCTACGAAGTCCAAATTGACAACCATCCCGAAACGTCCAACGAAGACGAATATCACATTACTGGCACACTCTATTCGCTGACGAAGCCGCTCGCCAAGCCCGGCAAGCCCGGTCCCGAGTGGAACACCATGGTCATCACGCTCGACGGCCCGCGCACCACCGTTGTGCTCAACGACGTCACCGTCACCGACTACACCGAAGGCCAGCCGGTCCCGGAACGCAAATTCAATTTCGAGCCGCAGCATGGCGCTCGCCCCAACGAGGGCTACATCGGCCTGCAAAATCACAGCGACAACGATATTGTGTTTTTCAAAGAGGTCAGCGTCCAACCGCTGAAGTAATTTCGAATTCTCAGTTTTTTGTTCAGAGTTCCGGGCTCGTTGTCCTTTGGTCTGATTTCTGATTACTGATCTTTGTTTTTTTTTAAACTTTGAACTTTCAACATTTAACTTTCTTCAGGAGCGCACCATGAAAAAAGATCTTTCCCGCCGTCAATTCCTCCATCGCACCGCCGGCGCTGCTGGCGCGCTCGCGGCTTCGTCGGCAATTTTTCTTGAGCCGGAGCATACGCCTTTGCCGCTGCAATCGACCGCACCAAGCGACCGACTGCGCTTCGGCATCATCGGCATCGGCATGCAGGGCTCCGGCTTGCTTACCAATGCCATCCAATTGCCGGGCGTCGAATGCGTCGCCGCTTGCGATCTCTACGACGGCCGCCACACGCTCGCCCAGGAAATTGTCGGCAAGAAAATCCCCACCACCCGCCGCTACAAAGAGCTCCTCGAAAACAAAGAAATCGACTGCCTCATCGCCGCCGTTCCCGATCATTGGCACAAGCAAGTCGTGGTCGACGCCGTCAACGCGGGAAAAGATATCTACTGCGAAAAGCCGATGTCGCACTCCGCCGCGGACGGCGTGGCCATGGTCGCCGCCGCGCAAAAAACCGGCCGCATCGTGCAGATCGGTTCGCAGCGTGTCAGTTCGGTCATCTGCACAAAGGCCAAGGAGCTTCTCGCCTCCGGCATCGTCGGCACACTCACGCTCGTGGAAGGCTCGCTCGGCCGCAATGATCCCAACGGCGCCTGGGAATATCCGCCGCCGCCCGATCTCTCCCCGGAAAATCTCGACTGGGACACCTGGCAAGGCACCGTGCCCAAAGTGCCGTTCAATCCCAACATCTTCGCGCGCTGGCGCTGCTGGAGAGAATACGGCACCGGCGTCGCCGGCGATTTGCTCGTGCACCTCGTCAGCGGCATGAACTACATGCTCGGCTGGAACGAGCCGCCCAAGCGCGCTATGGCTCTCGGCGATATCCTTCGCTTCAAAGACGGCCGCAACATGCCCGACGTTCACTGCACCCTGTTCGATTACGGCCGGGCGCCGGTTTATCTGCGCCTGAATCTCGGCTGCGATACGCCGGAAATCTACCGCTTCCAGGGCTCGAAGGGAATCCTCGAAGTCACGGAAACCGCCATCACTTATTTCCCGCAATCCGGTGAAGACGATTCCCCGAGTTATTACACTTACAGCTATCCGCACGCCATGCGCGATGTCTATCTCAAGAAATGGCACGAGGATCATGACCCCAAGCCCGGCAAGGAACCCGTCACCGAAGGGTTCACTTATCGCGGCGTCTCCTGGGACGAGGAAAAACCGCATCTCTGGAAGTACTTCCAGGGCGTAAGGAATCGCCAACAGGTAACCGAGGACGCCGTGTTCGGCCACCACGCGGCTCTGGCATGCCACATGGCCAACGAATCCTACTTCCGCCACGCCGCCGTCACCTGGGACGCCGCCTCCAACCAAATCAAATCCTAATTTTGCAATCTTCTTGTAGGGGCGCAGCACGCTGCGCCCCACCTCCCCACTTGCCTCTTCATTCCCACCGCCCCGCGCCACTTTAGAATCCGTGTTATCCATTTGCTACGAAAGGATTCAGGAGCGCCACGCCAAGCTCCGTGAAATCGCGTTCGTTGCGGGTGGCTACCGTAAGGCCGTGGACCCGGGCAGTCGCGGCGATCATGGCATCTTCGACTAAGGTGTCCGACTTCCCGTTCATGAGACGCGCCCATTCGCGAAAACACGGAGCATCCATCGGCAAGACCTGGATGGAGTCCGCTAGCTGATCGACCCACGACTCGATTTCCTGCGCCTTCTTTGCGTCTTGCGCTCGCGTTCGTTCAATTCCCGTCTGCAATTCACCCAGCGTTACGGCGGAGAGGAAGAGTTGATCGTCTCCCGCCCGGCTGAGCCATGCGACGACCGCGCCGTGCGGCTTGGGCTTCCGCAGCTCGGATACCACATTCGTGTCCAGCAGAAACCGTTTCATGCCATCTCCGCAGGCCGGCTGCGCCGCAGCCGGCCGCGTTCCGGTACCACAGCTTCAAATCGCGGGACCGCGCGGAGAAGAAGATCTTTCAAGCTCGGCCGGGCCGCTTTTTGCAGCCGCCGCCATTCCGCAATGGGAACGAGTACCGCCGTCTCCACACCACGGCGGGTAACCACCTGCGGGCCCTTCTTGAGCGTAGCGTCCAGGAATTCGCTGAAACGCGCTTTGGCATCTTGCACTTGCCAGGAAGCCATCGGCCACCTCCGCCTTCCATAATATGACTAGTCATCTGTCTAGTCAATTGCCGTCCCTCGCGAAACACGTGTGCGGAGATTCCCTCCCGGCCGGTTATCAGCGCGGCGCACCGTCGCGTGCGCATTCGCTCTGGTGGTCAGGAAGGTTTTCTCGTGGGATCGTGTTCCGGACCGGGGAGATCGGGCCTTTGGCTGCTTCGGCGGCACTACGAAAGACGGGTGGGCCCTTAATGCCAGAGCCGTCCATGGGATCTGGCCTGTCGCTAAAGTCGAAGAGCGGGGTTGCTTGTTGAGGCCGGGTGAGGTTATCGAGGGTGATGGCGCGGTGGGAGTGTGGGAGCTGGTTGGTGACGTAGGCCGGGACGGAGGCGCGGCGCGGGGAGACGCGGCCCTTGGCGAGGAGGACAAGGAGCCGGGCGAAGAACTGGTTGATGTCGACGGCGGAGTTGAATTCGGAAAGCTAGGGGGAGGAGTTCCGAGGAGAGGTCGGGGGGAATCATTGGACGGTTGCCTAACGTTGAGATTTCCGGCGACCCAATTGACTCTCCTAGCCTCTCCTAGCCTCAGTTTACCGCCCCCAGAGAGCGAACACGACTCCAAGCCGCTACTAGCGCGGTCGCGCCTGGTGGAGGGTTGTATGACCTACGCGCTGCGATAGCGCGCGAGGCCGAGGGTCTCGACGATTTTACGCTGCACCGGGTCCATGTCCGCGAGGACGGTTCGCACGAAGGGCTTCTTGGAGCCAGATCCGGCGGGGTAGAGGAGCGTCACCTCGTGAATATCGGTGAGTGTGTCCATCATCTTCACAACGCTTAAGGGGATGCCGGCCTTGGCGAGCTTGCGCCGCAACAGGTTGAGCAGCAACAGGGCGAGCACGCAGTAGAAGGCGTGCACCCTGAGCTTCTGGACCGTCCAGTGGAAGGTGGGTCGGAAGGTTAGATAGTGCGGATCCTTTAAACGTCGAAAGTCGGCTTCGATGTGGTGTTGGGCGCGGTAGGCGAGAACGATCTGCTCATCGGACCAGTCGGTGCGGTCGGTGAAGAGCAAAGTCTTGCCCAGCAGGGTCGAGCGGAGCCGCTGATAAGCCTTATCCCGAAAGCGGAAGGAGAGTCGCGGCAGGCCCGCGCGCTTCTTGCGCACCTGAACGGCAAAGAGATCCGCCAGGTGGCGACCTCGCAGAATCTCCTTCACCTTCTTCTGCACCCCCTCGACGGTTGGCGCTTTCCCCCGGGAATCGTTGCGGCGATTGGCGAGCCGGATCCTGAGTTTCTGCAATTTCCGCTTGCGCTTGGCGATCTCGCGCGCAAGGGTTTGCGTCTGGGAGTCGAAGAGCTCTTGGTTGAAGGTGCACAGGATGGTGCGCTCGATTCCGAAGACCACTTTACGGGTCCGGTAGGACCAGACGGCAGGGAGCTGGGTGGGATCGAGTCTGTGCATCACTTTGCGTGAGATGCTCAGTAGATCCTTGTGCTGGGTGGGAACTAAGGAGCCCACGAAGTGAAAGGGGCTGTCCCCGACCTGCTCCAGGTTTTCCTTGGAGTTGTTGCCTTTATCGAAAACCAGAGTGATGTCGTAAGCCCCGTGGGTCAGAGAACGGCAGCGTTCGAACAGTTCCTCGGCGACGCTGTGGAAGGTTACGGAGTCGTGCTGATTCCCCGCATAGGTGTGATGAAACAGGGGAACCTCGCCATCGGAGGTAACCAGGAGGGCCAGGCCCAGAATCCGAAGGTTATCTCGTCCCTCTTTGCTGTGACCTCGCTGCGGCAGCTTGGCACCGGCATTGAAACTGTCCAAGAAGGTGAAAAAGTTGGTGGCGTCAAAGAGCAGACAATGCAAATCCAGACCGAAACGCGAAACCGCGGCGCGGGAAAGATCTCGTTCGATGGCCGCGATTTGCTTTTCACCGACGCGTTCCATGTTGTCCCAAAACCGCTGACTGGTGAGTTGTCCGGAAGACAGGGGCAGGAGGCGGTGCAGAGCGGTCTTCTGGTACCAATCCGCGATCTGGGCTTTGCTACAAGGGGCGATGCAGCGGTTGAGGGCCGCGATCAGGAGGTAGTGACCGACGGAGGGTCCCTGGGAACCCCGTTTGGACACGTGCCGATCAATGGTGGCGAGGAGATCGATGGCCTGAGCCATATCCCACACGGCTGCGGAGGCGCCGAATTCATAGATGGCGACCCGGAGCGGTTCGGGACGCATCAGGCGATCGAGGATGCTTTGCGGAGGGCCGAGGTAGATGGTCGAAACAATCTTGGGGTGGCCGTTGACGCGCTGGCATTCGCGCAAGTAGTAGTAGGGTTTGCCGCGAATGACCTTTTTGGTGAGGCTCGGCATATTGTTAGGTCATACTATACCCTACAGGTAGTATGTCAAGAGCAAAAATACCCAACATAATGGTTAGATAAACAGGAAAACTGCACAACATAGGAGTCCACCGCCAAGGAATCGGATCTACAAAAGTTAGGTCATACCAAATCCTACTACATGGACTGAGGCGAGGTTGGCCAGCGGACCGCTCCAAATGCAGCGCAGAGGATCTGGGCTGTTGCGGGAACTACGTCAAACCGCTCGAGCGCGGTAAACTCGGGCTAGAGTCTAATGATGGCAGATTGAGGGGCCCACCTAAGAAGACGGGCCCTACAAGACGGATCAGGATTCCGGCAGGGTCGGGCAGCCGGGGAAATCGCGCAGGGAGGTGTTACCTATATATTGAAGGTCGGCGATGCCGATCTTGCTGGTGTAGAAGCCGTCGGTGGTGAGATTGCGCAGAAACGCAAAGAAGGCCACACCCTGGCTAAGCGAGGCATCCTGCTTAGCATTTTTGCGGAAGGCGATGAGGTCCATGATTTCTTTTTTCTGCTCCGAGGTGCATTCCATAAAGACATTGCTGTAACGATCCGTGCAAGCGGCATCCAGCCAGAAGAGCCCGCCGCCGAGCTTCAATTGGTATTCGGGGTTTTCGCTGGTGAGCAGATCGATGAATTCCGGCGCGCCGGCTTCAACGGCGCCGCCGGATTTTTCGTCCTTGGGGATGATGGCATCGCACAGAAACGTCACCGCCGCGTACTGCGAGGCGGAAAAATATTTGGGAGCGTACTTCCCCGCCGGGGCTGCAGCTTTCTCCTTGTGCACCATCTGGTGGATGTACTCGGCGGCTTCCGCGGGGATGACCTGTAGTACGGAGCCGCCGGCTGCGCCCAGAGCCAGCGTCCTTAATATGTCGCGCCTGCTTATACTTTCATTCGCCATGGTGGGCCTCACGACAAAGAACGGAAGGATTTAACACAGAGTTCACGGAGGACACAGAGATCACGGAGAAGACGGAGAAAAGAACCAGACGGGCGGGGCTTGCCCCTCCCCTACAGACCCACGGCAATGCGCTTACGAGCGGCATACTAGAGGTTGCCTTTCTTGGCTTCGTCGAGAAGATATTCGGAGGCGCGCCAGGAGAGCGCCATGATCGTGAGCGTCGGATTCTTATCCGGATTGGTGACCAGCGGAGCGCCATCGGTGACAAACAGATTCTTGACGTCGTGCGCCTGGCAGAAGCCATTGAGCACGGAGGTTTTCGGATCCGCGCCCATACGCGCGGTGCCCACCTCGTGAATAATCTTGCCGCCTTCTTCAATCCCGAAGGGATACTGGCCGTGGATGGAAGTCTTGGTCCTATATTCGCCACCCATGGTCTCGACGATGGCGCGAAACGTCTCCTGCATGTCCTTGGCCTGGAGCAGCTCGTAATCCGACCACTTGAAGTGGAAGCGCAAAGCGGGGATGCCCCACTGATCGACGACGTCGGGATCGATCTCGCAGTAGGTGTCCGGATTGGGAAGCATCTCGCCGCGGCCGGCGAAGCCGATGTGCGTGCCGTAGACCTGGCGGGCGCGCTGCTTCAAATGGGCGCCATAGCCTTCTTCATCGTGACACAAGCCATGGAACATGCCGACGCCGGGCATTTCGCGTCCGCCGCCAAATTCGATGTGATAGCCGCGGGGAAAATCATTCTTGCGGTCGAATTTCCACCAGGGCATGTACATGTGCATTCCGCCGACGCCATCGTGATTGTGGGGCGGCGTCTTCTCCAACTGCGGGAAGTAGCCAGAACCGGCGCTCCCGACGGAGTCGGTGAGATATCTGCCGACCGTCCCGGAGGAGTTGGCGATGCCGCCTGGAAAGGCGGAGGATTTGGAGTTCAGCAGCAGCCGAGCGGATTCGCAGGCGCTGGCGGCCACCACGACGGCGCGCGCGCTGATTCGTTTTTCCGTGCGCGTCGCTTTATCAACGTAGGAGACACCTTCCGCTTTGCCTTCTTTGCCGACGAGAATTTCGCGGGCCATCGCGCCGGTAATCAGCGTCAGCTTTCCGGTTTTCATCGCCGGGGGCAGCAGAACCTGGCTGGAGCTGAAATTTGAGGCCGTGATGCAGCCGCGGCCGCACTGGCCGCAGTAGTGGCAAGGCAGGCGGCCGTTGAGCGAGCGCGTGATGACCGCGAGGCGCGAGGGAATGCAGATGATGTTGAGCTTGTCGCAGGCCTTCTTGACCATCAATTCGGTGCAACGCGGTTTGGGAGGAGGAAGGAAGACGCCGTCGGGCGCGCTTGAAACGTTTTCTTTCGTTCCGAAGACGCCGATGTAAGCTTCGGTCTTGTCGTAGTATGGCGCGAGGTCTTCGTAGGTGATGGGCCAATCGTCGCCGAGGCCATCGCGCGTGGCCGACTTGAAATCGATGGGAGCGAAGCGGAGCGCGATGCGGCCCCAGTGGTTGGTGCGGCCGCCGACGATGCGCGAACGAAACCACTGGAAATTCGCGCCCGGCGCCGAAGTATAAGGCTCGCCCTCAATCTGCCAGGCCCCGTTGGGCGCGAGGAACTCGCCAAAATTTTCGCGGGCGTGGCCGCCCACGCCGGCGCCGCGGTGCGGCGATTCGTACGGCCACATGAGCATCTTGAAATCTTTTTCCGGATTTAGGTTTGGCCCGGCTTCGAGCAGCACGCAATTGAGGCCGCCTTCGGTGAGAACTTTTGCCGCCATGCCGCCGCCGGCGCCGGAGCCGATAATGCAAACGTCGTACCCCTTTGGAGAACGGGTCACTTGAGCCATGCGATGCTATCTCCCTACAGATTGTTCTTCTTGATTTCGGAAACCGCGAAATCGCAAGCGCGCGCCGTCAACGCCATATACGTGAGCGAAGGGTTCACGCACGATGCGGAGGTCATGCACGCGCCATCGGGCAGGAAGAGATTCTTCGCGTCATGGGCCTGATTGTGCTCGTTCAAAACAGACGTTTTGGGATCGCGGCCCATCCGCGCGGTGCCCATTTCGTGAATTCCAAGACCGGGCGTGGAAATTTCCTGATAGACAAAAATTTCCTTGCCGCCGGCCGCTGCGAGCATTTCCGCGGCCTGCACTGCAATGTCTTTCGACATGGCGTGTTCGTTATCGCGCCACTCAAAGTGAATTTTCAAAGTGGGGATCCCCCAGGCGTCGAGCTTTTCTTTATCCACTTCCACGTAATTGCTGTGATAGGCCAAGCACTCGCCGAATCCGCCCATTCCCATGCGCCAGGGGCCCGGCATCTTGAGAGAGTTTTTGAAGTCCACGCCGATTCCAGCACGGGAGGCGGCTGCTGACAAGCCGTCGCGGCTTCCTCCGCCCTGGTAACCATAGCCGCGGATAAATTCTTTTTGCTTTGTTTTGACGTTGCGGAACCGAGGGATGTAGATGCCGTTGGGGCGGTTGCCAAAAGGTATTTTGTCTTCATGACCGGGCATTTCACCGCCAGCGCCAGCGCCCATGTGGTGATCCATCAGGTTGTGGCCGAGTTCGCCGCTGGAGTTGGCGAGGCCGTCGGGAAATTCCGGCGTTGCGGAATTCAGCAGAATGCGCGTGGATTCGAGCGTGGAAGCGCAAATGAAAAAGACGCGTGCCTTGAATTCCAGCGCGTTTTTCGTTTGCGCGTCAATCACGCGAACGCTGCTGACGCGGCGTGTTTGCGGATCGAAGACCAGGCTGTGCACAACACTGTACGGGCGAATGGTGAACCGACCGGTTTTTTGCGCGGCGGGGAGAGTGGAATTCAGGCTGCTGAAATACGATTGCGTGATGCAGCCGCGGTGGCAAACGCCGCAGTAGTGGCAGGCAGCGCGGCCTTTGTGCACGCGCGTGAGCACGGCCGAGCGGCCGATGGTCATGATGCGATCATCGAAATTCTTCGCGAGCGCGGCACGGAAATCCTGTTCGACGCAGGTCATTTCCATGGGCGGGAGAAATTTGCCGTCGGGTAATTGCGGCAAGCCTTCGGCCTGGCCGCTGATGCCGGCGAACTCTTCCACGTAGTCGTACCACGGCGCAACGTCCGCGTAGCGGATCGGCCAATCCACGGCGATTCCGTCTTTCGAATTCGCTTCGAAATCGAGATCGCTCCAGCGATAACTCTGGCGCCCCCAAGTGATGGATTTTCCGCCGACCTGGCGGCCGCGAATCCACGAAAACTTTTTGCCGGGATCGTAGGTATAAGGATTTTCCTTATCGCTGACGAAAAATTTGTTGGAGTACTCATCGCAAGCGTAATAAACCTCGCGCTGGATAGGTTGCGTGCGCTGGCGTTCGGCGCGGTCATCCCAGCCGCGGTATTTCAGGTCATAGATGGGAACGTGCTCGACGTAATCCTGCTCCGGAACGATGGAGCGCCCCGCTTCGAGGACGAGAGTGTTCAGACCTTTTTCGGTGAGCTCTTTTGCCGCCCAGCCGCCGGTGATGCCCGAGCCGACGACGATTGCGTCGTAAGTATTGGTAGCCATGTGGATCTCCCCTATGCCTTTTTCTCTGCGGGCAAAGGCACGCAGCCATGGTGCGCGCCCGGAATGATTTGCAGATTCAATTCTTGTGAGAAGCCGATCTCGGAAGTGTAGTATCCGTGAACGGTGATGCCTTTGAAGACGTTGAAAAATTCGCCGCGCAACTGTTTATCGCGCTCTTCCGGGATGGTGTTGCCATGGCGCATCCTGCGAGTGCGTTGCGCGGCGACGGATTCGTCCATGGAACGGAGCAATGTGACTTGCTGGGCGGGCGAAGCGTCCACGAAATTCTTTCCGAAGAGGTCGTTAGTTTGTTTGTCCACTCCGGCGAGACCGTCGAGAAAATTCCTGCGTTCTTCGGCGTCGGCCCATTCTGTGAGGATGACGTCAATGAATTCATTGACGCGCGCACCTTTGGCGCCGGGAGTATCCGTTGCGGGAATGATCTGATCGATCATCGCGACAACCGTGTCGTTCTGGTGCGGGTTGAGCGTGCCCAGCGTGTATCCGGATGCGGGGTGCGCTCCCTGGAAAAAAGCAAAAAGATTCGTGGGCAGTGCGGGCAAAACGCCGCCAGCCATGAGCAACCTCAACGCTTCACGCCGCTGCATAATTCCTCCCTGACTTTACTGCACGATTCGAATGCCTCAGCACGAGGGGCGCGCGTGTTAAAAAGCTCGCGCGGCAGCCCGGGTCATTCACCCAAAAGTTCTTTGCGCACGTTTTTCAAAACGTAAGCGGCGCGTTCGACCCCGACTTCTCCGGCGAGAATAGGGTCTTCATTTTCAATACTGAGAATGCCTTCGAAGCCGACGTCCATATAAGCCTTGACGATCGACTTCCAAAGGCTGGCGCTGTGACCATAGCCGACAGCGCGGAACGTCTCCGAGGCTAGGTCAAGTTCGCTGGTTTCAAACGCAAAGTTCAGCACTCCATACTTATTGACGTTCTCTGGAAAGAAAACGGTGTCTTTCATATGCGCGTGGAAAAGGGCGCCCTGTTTACCGAGAAAGTGGATGACTTCGACCGGATCGCAGCCCTGCCAGAAGAGATGGCTCAAATCGCAGTTCGCGCCAATCTCCTCGCCGACGGCCTCGCGGAGTTTCATCAATGTTCGGGGATTATAAACAACAAAGTTCGGATGCATTTCGAAAGCAAGACGTTTGATGCCGTGATCGCGCGCGTATTTGGCTGCTTCCTTCCAATAGGGGATGACTTTTCCTTTCCACTGCCAGTCCTGCATGTGGGCGTATTCGGGGGGCCAGCGATAGGTGATCCAATTCGGCTGGGTATCCTGCGGAGTGCCGCCCGGACAGCCGGAAAAGCCGACGATGACTTTTACGTCGAGGATTTCGGCGAGGAGGACCGTCTTGCGGAAGGTATCGATGTCTTTCTGGGCATGCTTGGGATCGGGATGAATGGGGTTGCCATGACAACTGAGAGTGGCGACGCGAATTCCGCGGTCTTCGAATTTTTTCTGCCAGGCTTTGGCTTTGCTGCGGTCGGCGATGAGTTCATCGAGAGGACAATGACGATTGTTCGGATAGCCTCCTGTGCCGATCTCCATGGCTTCGAGACCAAGGGTGGTGACCTTGTCCAGCATGGCGTCGAGGGAGAGATGGTCATAGACTGGATCAAACACGCCGATAGGAATCTTGCGCAAGTTACCGGAAGCCTTGGCTGCGGGAAAGCCTAAAAGTGAGGCTTCGGAATTTGCCGCATGGACGATTATTTCACTCCCGGGAACCGCAGCCGCGAGCAGACCGCCCGTGGCAGCCAGAAACTCTCTCCGGCCAATGGCGGAGTCCTTGGGTTGTTTCTTCATGCGCGTCTCCTCGATGAGCGCAGCATTGGAGTAAGCACCAGTGAGTCCGACGCATTATACGACGACGCACGCTCCGGACAAGCAAGTAAATCGTTCTTCTAAGGGAATTCATCTGCAACCCAGAAAGCGCGGGCAGGCAAGAGACCAGGGCTTGCGGCTAGCGAGGTTTTAGCTCTGCCAGAGAGGGGATGGAAACAGCAACAGTCAGCGCGCGCTCCGGCTGTGGATTTTTGTGCTGCAATGCCTGGACGAGCATCTCGATGGCCTGCCCGGTATTGGGAGGGACATAGATGGTCGCGGCCAAGAGCCCGGTGCGCACCCAGGATTGGCCGGTCTTGGGCAAGCCGTCACAGCCGGTAAAGGGCAGTTTCAGCCAGCGTTCCCGCTCCGATTCGTTCGCCAATTCTTCAAAGGCTCTCCTGGCGCCGACGGCCATGGAATCATCCTGCGCGCCAACCAAATCCACGGCGGCCCTTTGCGAGGTACTCAGTTTCAGCCAGGAACGGACGGCTCGCTGAGCGCTCTCCTCGGTCCATTGCGCCCTGAGTACGGTGACGTGAATATTGGACGGTTTCGTCTCCTGCATCCCCAAGGCGCGCTCTTTGGCCGCGGAATTCTCCGCCGGCCCCTGAATATAGAGGATTGTGCCACCATGGGGCAGCAGAGCAGCAAATTGACGGCCCTGGATCCGGCCAATTTCGAGATGGTTGGAACTCACGCCGAAAACAGGAGCGGACGATGATTTGCGCAGTTCCGGGATGTAGCTGGCGTCGCGATTGAGCACGGCCCATCCGATACCTGCGGATGCGGCCGCCCGGGCGACTTGGGGTAAAGCGGTGCCACCGACAGGCTCAAAAACAACAGCATCCGGCCTCTTATCCTCAACAGCCTGGATGGCTTTCAGGATCTGGGTGCTCTGCGTAATCGCGTCGTTATCCGCATAAACAATTTGGACTTCCGTGCCTAGTCTGCGGGCCATCTGCTCGGCGGATAGCGCCTGTTCGATCTGGTAGTCATTGTCGTTCGTCGTCAGGGAAACCAAAAAGCGCAACTTTTTCATGGCGGTTCGAAGCCTCTCTTTGGACCCCCTGCTAACGATACATGGGGCGGGGTCGCAGCAAACAGAAAGTGCAACAAGCGTTTCTTCAGCGCAAATGGCCCCTCGGTGGATATCTTACTCTTTGGGAAAAAGAGGAGATGCGCACGATTCATTGCAAGGGAGGTTGGCCGCAGCCGCCACGGACGGCCCGCGGGCCAGTTGGGACAACGATTGCGGGGCTTGGTGCGAGTTTGGACTTAGCCGCAGGATTGGGGCAGAAACGTTCAGGCGGAACGACGCCTGTCCCTTCCATAACGGAATGGAACTGGTCGACGGGAAAATCCGTGAGTGTGTCCAGTTTTCCAGAGGGCCAGCGAATTTCGACGCGATCGATTTTGGCGGGGTGCTCAACGCGAAATGTAAACGAAGTTCGTTCTGCGACAAATAACTGCCGCCGCTGTGGACCTCGTCACTTTGCGCCATTCCCCTTGCGATTACCTTGACTCTCATGCCGATCGCGAGTTGGTTGTTCTTTGTTCCTGGCGAGGCAGGTTGACTACAGGTCCGGCCAGCCGTCGAAGTCGTAGTCACCGATCGCTCCCCATTAAGATCTTTGGCCGTCTCACCCGGGCTTGTGAATCAGAAATAATGATATTCTAAAGAAAAATAATGATATTCTTGCGCTGGGAAGAATGGAGGGTAGGGAGCCCTCCTCGCTTGGAGAGAGTCGCCAGGGGCGCCTTTTTTATCCGTACAAATGTAGGACCATGCTGGCCCTCAGGCGAAACCTCGCGCTGGCATGGGGCGTAGAATACTCGTCTGACAAAGACCAAGTTGAGCTAGAATCGCGACTTACGGGACGTCGGGCGAACCTGGCAGGATGTATTCTCACGCTCGGGCACGCCATTTCCCCATATCCCAATTTTGGAAGATGCTCGAAGGTTTCTGTAAATGACCTCACCGCCGAGAAAGAAGTCTGGCCCGCGCAATGAGGATAAGGTCACCTTAAAGACCATTGCGGAGCATCTCGGGCTGACCCCGGGAACGGTCTCAGCCGCCCTGAACAATTCTCCCGCGGCACGCTCCATTCCCGAGCATACGAAAAATCGCATCATCGAGGCGGCGCAAGCGCTCAATTACCGGCCTAACTTTTTTGCCCGCACCCTGCGCCTCAAACGAACCTATACCATCGGCGTCATCGCCGAGGAAATTGGCGACGCGTACGGCTCGATGGTGATCAGCGGCATCGAAGAATACTTGCGCAAGAACAATTATTTTTTCCTTACCGTGATCCACCGGCATGATCCGAAGCTCCTGCAAACCTACGCGCAAATGCTTTTGACGCGCGGCGTGGAGGGCTTCATCACCACGGATACGTCCCTCACGGAAAAGCTTGCTCTGCCTACCGTCGCCGTGGCGGGGCATCAGCGTGTCGATGGCTTGACCAACATCATCCTGGACCACACGCGTGCCGCCAGGCTGGCCCTCGAACATCTTCGCGGTCTTGGTCACGAGGATATCGCCTTCATTAGAGGACAGACCATGAGTTCGGATTCCGCCGTGCGTTGGAACGCGATCTGCGAGGTGGCGCAGCAACTCGGCATCCGCATTCGTCCCGAGCTGACCATCCAACTGGAGGGCTTCGATTCGACGCCCGGCATTGGATTTTCCTTCACCAAGCAACTCCTGGCTAGGAAACATCCTTTCACAGCACTTTTTGCTTACAACGACATTGCGGCCATCGGCTCGATTTGGGCCTTCCACGAAGCAGGCCTGCGTGTGCCGGAAGATATTTCTATTGTCGGCTTCGATGATATTCCCGGAGCAGCTTACGCCAATCCTGCCTTGACCACGGTGAGGCAGCCACTCATAAAGATGGGGCAAATCGCCGCGCAAACTGTCGTTGATCTAATCGAAGGACGCGGCGAGTATATTCCGGAAATCGCCATTGAGCCCGAGTTTGTGATTCGTCAGTCCACAGGACCCGCCCCCGTCCGTCAATTACGGACCATCGCAGGAGGCGCGCAACACTTGCAAGAAGGCTACCTAGCTAAATAGGTTCGCGGGCCGCCGAAGAAATATCTTCAAGAATCATCTTGTTTCTGGGCAAACTCGCATAGAGTTCGACAGGTTACGACGTGGCAGGCCCTTGACTTCAGTTTGGGACACGCATACCTTGGTTATAGATGCGTCTTATGAGGCCAATTCTGCTGGCGGTAATGGCGATTGCCTTTGCCACGTATGCGTTCGACTGCTTAGCCATGTCGACGTCCGATGCCGCGATGCAATGCTGCGATACCATGCACTGTTCATCGCACGGCCACCAGCACAGCCAGGAATGCTGCAAGACCATGCCGGCCGTGCACGCGCCTTTTGTCCAGCCGGCCTCCGCGCATGCTCTTTCCTTCTCACCTGTGTTCGTCGCTGTCCTGCCGGGCTTCAATGCATCGCAGGTCATAGATTCCCCGTCGAAGGTCCTTACGGCGCATTGCCACGCGCCGCCTATCCCCCAGGCGGCGCCTTCACCTCTTCGCATTTAGTCAGCCTTCCAGTCGTCTCGCGGCTTCGCGGACGGGTGTGCCTCGGCACATTACTTTCTGCTGGAAGGAAAAATAATGCGATTTGGAAACGCAAGAGGTCGCGGCCGGCCTCGCATGCTCTGTTTGGTTCTTCTGTCGCTTTTCGCTGCGAGAGCAAGTGCGCAAGGACCTGCTCCCGAGACGGCGCCTCCGCTGTTCCCAGGCGGCGGACTAATCTCCTACAACTCCATTTTCACCACACGCGGCCTGATCTCCAGCCCGTCGGGGGATATTCCCTTGACGGCACGCCCTACGTTTTCGCACCAGGGTGATTTCAACTTCACCTGGGGCGTTCGCCGTGATTTTGATATGACGGTGCTGGTGCCCGTGGTGACGAATCATTTCAAAATACCGGGAGCGAATGGGAATCCTGTGAGTGGCGGTACAGGTCTTGGCGACGCGATGGTACTCGTGAAATACCGCTTCTACCGGCGGGATTCCAAATGAGGCACTACGCAAGCTTCCGTGACGGTAGGCCCCAAAGTTCCGACAGGCCGAACGGATCTAGCTGACATGAACGGAAAACGGCTGCCCGCGAGTCTGCAGCCCGGTTCTGGCTCTACCGATTTCTTCGTGGCAGCGAATTGGACTTACACCGGGCTCTTCCATCTCAGGCGGCTTGTCGCCGACGAGGATTTCCAATCCCTCTTTGCGCGCGCTAGGGACCCAAAAAAGCCGCCTGGGCAGCGACGTCGAATCGCGCTTCTGGATATCCTACCGTCCTTATGAATCGAAGGACGGGGCCCGTGAATGGTTCATTGGGCCCGTCCTGACTTGGTTGCACTCTCAAGATGACCGCATCGCGGCGGTCACTCAGAGCGGCAGCGGCGGCGACGTTTTGCTCGCCGGAATCACGACCTACGTGGGTGTGCGTCCGGGAATGCACGTCTGGCTCGGCATGGATTGGGATGTTGCGCATTCGGCCGGCGCCATGTTCATGCCTGTCCGCCGTCACATCAGTTTCGGAATTACTCGTCAGTTTCGGCTGCACTTCAAATGAAAGGAGGAACGATGAACACAAGAAAACTCGCGTTGCTATTTTTGCTAGGTTGCGTGTTTGTGCCGGTTTCGCACGCACAGATCAAGCACATCGAAATGCGCGTCGAAGGCATGACGTGAAACTTTTGAGCCTACGGGGTGAAGCAACACCTCGGACGCCAGTCTGGCGTTCAAAAAGTGGATGTTAGCTTGATCGATGGAAAAGTCGATGTGACGCCCAAGGAAGACGGCCAGATCGATCCCGCTCAGCTCCTCAAAGCGGTTTACGACAGTGGTGTGACCGTTGCGGAGATGGACGTAACCGTGCGCGGAAAAATACTGAGGGACTCTTCGGGCGATGTCGCGCTACAGATTTCACCGAATCAGTCCTTTGCGATCGCACCGAATGACTTGCTCAAGTCTGTCGCATCGCTTGCCGATTTACCTGCAGTCGTCACTGTTCGCGGTGAGTTGTACCGGAAGCCCGCAGGGAAGCAGAAAGCAGCCGCGTCAGCACCCCTGAAGCTGCTGATTCTCGAAGTGCAGAAGAGGGAATAGATGCTGAAACGATGTCTTTTTTTTCTAAGCCTTGCTGGACTTGGTCTCGCCGGATGCGATCAGCATCCGGCGATTTCCCCTCAGCCCGAACAGGCCGTAATCGCGGCAGGTGAGATTGGTTCACACCTGGCCGAGTTCTCCGTGAAAGACTTGCAGGGCCGCGAAATCTCATCGGCGGACCTTCGCGGAAAGGTGGTGCTCGTTGATTTTTGGGCCACATGGTGTGAGCCGTGCAAGAAGGAGATGCCCGGCTATCAGAAACTCCTCAACCTCTACGGCCCACGCGGATTTGCCGTCATCGGATTCAAGTTCGATACGATGATGGATATGGAGGACCCCGTTCAATTCGCAAGAAAAATCGGAGTGCGTTATCCGCTGGCCGTCGCCCCCGACGACTTGAAACAGAAGTTTGGCGGCATCGAAGGTTTGCCAACAACAATGCTCTATGACCGCCGAGGAATACTGCGAAAAAAAGTCGTGGGATTTGAGTACACCGACGTTATCGAGTCAGCAATGAAACCACTTCTTTGAGGACTATACGTCCGTCGAACTTTCTCATCCCGCTTTACATCGCCGTGTTAGCGGCGGGCATGAGATCCCAGACGCGCCAGAATTCGCGCATTTCGGCGGGAGTGCCGAGTGAAACGCGGATGTATCTCTCCATCGCGGGAATCGACGGTGCGACGGGAACGTCGTTTTTCCCTAGATGGAGAAGGACCTCACTGACGGGCCGGAGAGGATTCAGGAGCACGAAATTGGCGTGAGAATCGATGGCGCGAAGCATGCGAGCGTTGACTTGATTCACGAATTCCTGACGATCGGCGGCGTTACGTTTCGCCGCCATCCGGACGCAGGCGCTGTCTTCCAAGGCGGCGATCGCCGCTTTCGCGGAGACGATGGTCACGCCATTTTGCAGGTGGAGCGCGGAAAGACGGCTGGCTGCTTCTCTGGAAGACACGGAGTATCCGACGCGCAGACCTGCGAGACCGTAAATCTTGGAGAATGTCCGCGCGACAACGACGCGCGGATCGTCGAGCGGATAATCTAGGAACGATCGATAGGACGACGTGGCGCTGACAAAGTGATGGTATGCCTCGTCAATCAGAATCATCACATCAGCCGGAAGCTTGCTGATGAAGGACTCTATGTTCTTGCGTGGAGTTAAAGTGCCCGTCGGGTTATTCGGATTGCAGATGTAAACGAGTCCCGTCGAGGAATCAGCTCGAGCGAGCATCGCATCCGTGTCGTGCTCGTGCATCTTGGTAAGGGGAATTCTCACGACTTGAATGCCGTTCGCCTCGGCATAATTACCGAGAGAAGGATAAGTCGGGTCCGGCACCAGGAGTTCTTTATTTGGTCCAAGATAGGCGGCGGCTGACATTCGCAGAATCTCGGAAGAACCCGAGCCCAAGACAATTTGCTCCAGTTTCACTTTGTGGAGTTCGGCGAGCATCTTTCGCAAGGCATCATATTCGCCGCGCGGGTACCTGCTGCTGGCCGCGGCAGCCTCACGAATGACAGCCTGCACCCTATCGGAAGGGCCGTAGGCATTCTCGTTGCGATTCAGCAGAGTAGGGCCGGAAGCGGGAGCGCCGGGAAGAGGCCGCTTCAGCCCGTTCGGCGCAAAAGCCCTAACGGAACGCGCTCCAGCAGCGATGACCGCACCTGCGGCGCCAATTCCGTGCAAAAGATTCCTACGGGTAATGGGCATGGCTCTTCTCCCTGCCTCCGGAAAGAGGATCGCGTGAGTGCAGATTACGATAGAGGGGGACATCCGAACAAGGTTGGATGTCTGGGCCCGGTCCGCGATGTTCTTGGAGCAGATAACTGGAATCCCATGCAAAGGAGGCTGGTATCCTTCCTTTCTGAGCCCTGGGGATATCCTATGTGGAGATTCTTGGAGTGGTGTGCAAATACGGGAGCTTCCCGCGATAGTAAGAGCCCCTCCCTAGCACATGCCACATCAGAAACTGTGTACCAAACAGGACTTGGAGTAGAATTGTGAGGTCCCGGCGAGGCTAATGGCAGGAAACTATTGACAACTGGTTCCGGAATCGCCGACCGCGACCAGGCGCAGTCCGCGGAACGAAAAATTGCAGAGTTTGAAGGGCAGGAGTTTTCAGAACGCGATGCCGACCGCTTGCGAAGGCTGGCCATCGACAAGATTCAGAACTTCGAATGCGAGCCTGGGCCTTGTTTTCCGGAGGCGCATCCGGTCCGAATGTCATTACCCGGGGCACAGGGTCTCGTTGCCCTTGAGTTTTTCACGCAGTGACAACGGCGCGCCGTGGCCGTTTTCAATTATTGGAGGGATGTCGCATGACCGTTATCCGAGGATTGGCAGCGATCATTTTACTCTCAGTGGGATACGTTTCCATTTCTTCGGGGCAGGAGAATAAGACCCTGAATCCGGCCCCCGCGCCGCCAAATCTATTGCTTCTGGTGCACCAGGAATTCCCATACGGGAAGGCAAACGCGCGCAATAAGTTAGCGGCCGCTATCGCGCGCGCCTGTAATCGCCTGGAAGTCCCGAATTCCTGGATTGCTTTGCAATCCCTGACCGGGGGGCGGGAGGTGCTCTCCTTCGACCCTTTTGAGTCTTTCGAGCAAATGGAACAGTCCTTCGATGGGTGGAAGAAGATCTACGCCGCCCATCCCGACCTCGCCCGGATGCAGGAAGAGGCCGATGCGCTCCTGACGAACGAGCGCACGATCGTGGCGGTGCGCCGCGACGACCTGGGCTATCACACAGACAACATCGATCTGTCGGAAATGCGCTTCATGCGCGTGGTTGAGGTGCGCCTCGCACCCGGGCATGAGAGCGAATTTGTGGAATCCTTTAAGATCCTCGGCGAGGCGTACGAGAAGATCAAAGCAGACTCGCCGTGGGTCGTCTATCAGGTGAACTTGGGGATGCAGTCGCCGGGATTTCTTATTTTCATGCCCATGAACGCGCTCAAGCAAAACGACGACCTACTCTCATGGAAGGAAAACCTGCAGGAAGCGGAAGGCGAAGAAGCCATGAAACGACTGCAACAGATCGCGCGCGAATCGTATGTCAACACGGAAAGCAACCTCTTCGTTGTCAACAGCGAGATGTCCCACGTATCAAAAGAGTTTGCGGCCGGCGATCCGAATTTCTGGACACCAATGACAATACCAGCCCTAAAGCCTGCAGGGACGAAAGGAACCGTTATTCCAGCGACGGATCAAAACACGGCCAAGGCAATCGCGCGAAAAACCGGGGAAAAGATACGGAATCGATGAGCTCTGGAGTTCGCTGACTCGACAGGAGCGGGAGAGCTAAACCGGAGAGAGCGCAGCCTGTCTTTCCGTTTTCGCCTGTTTTGCTTCTTTGCTCCCCGTCGATGTGAGGTCTTGGTTTCCGAAACCGATGCCGATCTTTTTCAAGAACGCAGTGGGTGGTTCGCCGCCGGCGAAGATCCAGACGTAATCGTTGGGGATTTCCTCCGGTTTGCCACTGACATCCAGGAGCACCGATTTTTCTTTAAACTCCACGGGAGCGGAGTTGTAAATGACTTTGACTTTGCCTTTGCGGATGGATTCCTCGATGCGCTGAGCGTTGCGCTCCTTGATGCGACTGAAGGCTTCTTTGCGGTAGGAGAGCGTGACCTGATTGCCGACCTGGTGGCCGAGGCCCATGGCGGCTTCGATGGCGCTGTCGCCTCCGCCCACCACAAGGATTTTCTTGTTGATGTAGTGGTCCGCCTCAATCAAGCGGTACATGACTTTTGGAAGTTCCTCGCCTTTGACCCCGAGTTTCCGCGGGCTACCGCTCTTGCCGAGCGCCAGCACCACGGATTGCGCTCGATATTGGCCTTTGGCCGTCGCAACCGTAAAGATCTGGTCCTCGCCTTTCTTGATGTCCTCAACCTTCTCACCCTGGCGCAGCTTAAAATCCGCGCGCTGCAGGACTTTGTTCCAGAAGGCGATCAGTTCTTCCTTGCTAAGTTCCGTCTTCTTGAATTTTCCGTGCATGGGAAATTCCACCGGACTGGTCATCACCAATTTCTGACGCGGATACTTGGCCACCGTGCCGCCGATCTCTCCCTCATCAATCGTCAAGTAATTGAGTTTTTTCTCTGTGGCACGGAGCGCAGCGCTGATTCCCGCAGGCCCCGCACCCACGATCAGCACGTCGTATACGTCCGGGGAGCGCCGTGCGCCGCCCTGGGAGGCGGTTTTATTGGCAATAGTATCGATGCAGTCGCGGCCCTGGTTGATGGCGTTCTTGATGAGCGCCAGGCCGCCCAGCTCGCCGACGATAAACATGTTCTTGATGGTTGTCTCAAATTCCGGGGTCAAATAGGCCATGTCCCCGCCCATGCTCGGGCTGGCCAGGACCATGGTGATGGCGCCGACCGGGCAGACTTCCGCGCACAAACTGTGGCCGATGCATTTGTAGCCGTTCACGATGACGGCTTTGCCGCCCAGCATGGCCAGAACATCGCCCTCGGGGCAGACCATGGTGCAGGCCGCGCAGCCGATGCAATTGTTGGCGTCGATATGAGGATGCTGGGATTGCGGGCCATCGGAACGCAACTTCCCCTTTTCTTCAGCGGCGAGAGCCAGTTCTTCTACCCTCTTTTGCTTCTTTAGATAAGCGCGCATGAAGAGGCCGATAACAATCACGGCCACAATGAAGGCGACAAGAGTATCCATAAAATCAGCGCGGTTTTTTTGCTGAAGCTTGATCCTGCCCGCCCAATTGCGAAGCGGGCGGTTGTGACTTGGCCGGGGGATGGTCCGGCGGCAGGGAACCTTGAGCCGGGGAAGCAACCGGATTCAGGACGTCGTTGAACCTCGGGAGGCCACCAGAATGTACGTCTTGATTCTGGTGCGGGTTTTGGTTGGGATCGGGATGCTGGATCATGCCGCCCGCCGCCTGCGTTTTGAGAACGAACCACGCACCGTCGCGCTTTTCCAAGTTATAGGAAACCTGCATGCCAGCCCCCTGGGGCGACCCGGTCTTGGGCCGGAATTCAACTTCGGCGTGGGCCTGATTGCCGTTGATGGAAACCTTTTGGATATCCATTACCATGGCGCTCATGTTGAGGGTACCAACTCCAGTAAGGTGCTGCATGATTCCGGCGCGAATGGCATCATTGTCATTTTGCTGCTTCTTGCATCCGCCGGCGGCCAAAAGCGCGGCAAAGAACCCCAGTGCCAGAGAAATACGTTTCATGCGAAATTCCTTTCCAGGTACATCGAGGCCGGCTTACCGGCGATTTCTGTATCGATTTCCTTGGGAGACTCTCCCAACATAATCTAAAGATGAAAACTGGCCCGGCATCGGAACGGACTACAGTCTATAGCCCATGAACAGGGCGATGCCAATATGCAGGATGGCGAGGAAGGCGAAGGCATAACTGAAGGGCCGGTGAATGACGTGCCAGAGCTGAAAGATCTTTTGCGTACGGGCGAGGAAGGCGATGCTCTGGGAGAGCGAGGCCTGTTTTTGGCTTATGAGAAGGGCGCGCTCGAGTCTCTGGTCGCGGGTGGAGAACAGTCCGAAGCAGGCAAACAGCCAGGGGAGGAAGCCTGCTTCGCGCAGCCGCACGGCGGAAGCTTTGAAGGGGCGCTTGATGTCGAGCAGAAACATGGAAAGGAGAGAGGCGATCAAGGGGGTCTTGGCCACTTCGGCGGGTGACGGCAATTCAGAAAGGGCATCGACGCAAAAGCCGAAAGTAGCCTTTTGTTCGGCGAGCTCTTTGCGCAGGGTCTCTGCTTTCTCCTGGATCTCTTTCATGGAGAGTTCCGCGGCGCTGAGGCCGCGCGGAATGTGGGCGTAGAGATAGCGGCCGACAAAGCCGCTGATGGTCACCATCAGCATGCTATAGAAGGCCATGCCGGCGATGTTGCCGAATTTGAACGAGGAGTGAAAGGCGACGATGATGGGCGCGGTGGTGCCAAGGACGACGTGGAAATCAAGCCAGTGGCGGGAGTTGCCCATGCGGCCGAGCCATCCCCATTTCTTTCGAAGCGGATACAGATAGATGAGAAAAAACATCAGCACGCCCACCATGCCCAGCTTGATGCCAATCGTGCCGCTCGGCCGTAGGAGTTGGTGCTTGGGAGAGAAGGGGCGCTGGGTGGCGCTGAGCGTGTAGTAATTCAGGCCGTAGCCGGCGATGACCAGAACGACGGCCAGGGCCAGCATCCAGGCCAGAAACACGCGTGTGCGATGGCCCTTTTCAGCGTCCTCGCGAGGCAGAATGGCAGTGCCAACAGTTGCGGATGCGCTCATCGTTTTGTCTCGAGATCTTCCACCTGAATGGTGGCCCTGAATCTTTTGTAACCTGTGAAGCGGTGAATATTGCGCCAATGCTGGCGGGCCGTTTCAACATCGATGATGGCGGATACGGGCATCCAATAGGATTCGTCGGGATCATGAAAATGCACGGTGGCGTAATGAATTTCACTGCGCATGCCGTGAAGACCCAGATCGTTTAGGCTGGAATCCATGGTCGCGACTAATTTAGCGACGGCGCCGCTCTGCTGCTCGATCCAAATGGTACCAGAAAGAGGGATTGGATAGTTCTTGCCCCGGAGTTGAAGGGCCGCCGGCGATGAAGCACCGGGAACGAACTTGAAATTTACTTTAGCAAAGGCCACACCGTCAATGAGCTCCTCGCCTGCGGGCTCGAACGTATAGTTGGTCTCATAGGACGGGTGGATAATCAGCAGCATGCTGGTGAAACCGTTGGTAATGAGCAGGGTGCGCGACGAATCACGGAAGGCGGCTTTGCGCGTATCGCGGGATTCGACGAGCTTCAGCGATCCGCTGTTGGGATTGGCCTGAAGCTGATAGTCGAAGACGGATTCCTCACGATAACTGGCTTTCCCGTTCTTCCCGACAAGCGCCTGGGTTACATTTTCCGTGCACACCACATTGGCGGCCTGTTCAAAGAACTTTTCGACGGTTGCGCGGGCGCGAGAGAGAGCCGCCATCGGAGGCGAAACGGAAGGAGCAGCCATCTCCGCAGCGGGTTGAGCCACAGATTGCGCTTGGCCAAACGTCGCGCCGCAGCAAAGTAGCAGTGCCACAATGAAAACAGCCGAGAACTGCACAAACATCACAGTCAGCGGAGTTCGGGAGCCTGGAAGATCTTGGCGCCGGAGGTTTCTCATTTTTTGCGATATCCTCCAAAGCGATAGCCGAAAACCGTGGACCATTGCTGGTAATTCATGGTGGTGCCGCGATACCAGCCGAAATTGCCTTCCACAAAATAGCGAGGGCCAACGTTCCAATCGACCACAGCGTTGACGAAATTGGAGCTGTTATTGGTGGTCAGAGCGGAATTGAAGGTCTGATGACCGCCCAAGAACTGAAGGCGGAACGAATCGGTAAGGTTCTTGGAAAGAGAAAAAGAGGTGTATTTGCCGCTTCCGAACGAGCTATCGAATTTCGAGTAATGCACATCGGCGAGCAGTCCGGTCTTCCACAGGTTGGGCACGGTGAGGCCAAAGGCCTGATTCAGCGAATTCTTCTTGTCCGAGGTGGCTTTGCTGCGGCCTAAGCTAGCGTACACGCTGATGTGCTTCATGAGCTCTACGCGCATGTCCCCGCTGAAGCCTTGAAAGAGATACCGGTCCAATAGACCGGTACCGAGCAGCCGGGGATCGTACGTCGGCAGGCTGCGGAAATAATTATGATTGACGCCGAACCCCACGCGGTGGAATGGCTGAATATGCAGCGAAGAATAACTTTGGGAGACGCCTGTGGGATTGCTTCCGCCACCTACCAGCGGAGATGTTCTGGCCTCGTCCGCCTGCAAAGAGCTATAAAGGGTGATGTAGCGCTTCCAGGTCAAATTATTCTCGAAGAATGCAAATTGGCGAGCCACCTTCCATTGGATGCTGGTAACGGCGATGCCGGCAGTACTGTAAAAGCGGGTGTGTTCGAAGTCGCCAACTTCGAAATTCACGAAAGTCCCGGCCATACGCTGGTTCGTGTTGTAGCTCCACGAGGTCGGATCCGGCGTGGAACCCGCGAAGAACCCCACTGTGGCGACGCGCGTGATTTTTCTACCGAAATAGCCACCGTCAATCGTGCTCAGGCTCGGCGCCCATGGAATAAACAAGCGGCCAACGCCGATAGTGACCGGGGAATAAGGGCTCTGATAGTAAAAACCTAGATGGTAGGTCCGATTGATCAGGTCCGTAAGCGTCGTGGTAGTAGCACCTTGCCCCGGAGCGCTGCTCAAATTCATATTTCCACGCCAGTAGCCCTTAAAATTCCAGTAGGTCCCGCCGATATTGCTGATGTCCGACGAGATGGACAGCCCCACTTGCTTGCCATTGAGCCCCCCAGCTTCATGGATCCCGCCGTAGTCAAAGCCGATCCGGCCGCGGATCTGTCCGACGGGCGATTCTCGAAGCTGCTTTTGCTCTTGCGCCGTGCGAACTTCTTCATCGAGAGG
>WNFC01001209.1_pt1 | contig 27017 bp, 17 predicted proteins | sample 5400541 | NCBI WGS metagenome assembly WNFC01 (sample SAMN13153342, study PRJNA577476) | soil metagenome | isolation source: 120 cm saprolite under Douglas fir tree site 2 hole 2 replicate 1 | place: USA:California | collected 2015-04-18 | reverse complement strand
TAAAGAGGTCGTGCAGCTTTATGTGAGCGATCTGGTGGCTTCTTTATCGCCCCCGGGTAAACGGCTCAAGCGTTTTGCCAAGATCTATCTCGAACCAGGGCAGAGCCGCACGCTGACTTTCAAACTAAATTCCGATGATCTTGCTTTCATCGGCGCAAACAATAAACCGGTTATCGAAGCGGGTGATTTTGACGTCAGCATTGGTGGCCTTAGGGAGAGATTCACACTGAGCTAGATTTTATGCGCTACGTGGCTTTGTCGAAGGGACTAGCGGTTTAATGCTCGCCATTTAAAGGGAAAGAATTTCCCTGCTTCGACCGGATCCAATTTCACCCCCAAAAGTGAAGCGGCGCCGGAGAGGACCGGGTCCCGATGGGTTTGTAGATCTGTGGCCTTAGGCAGTAGTACCAAGTTCGGTGTCACTCCTGCTCCCTCTAAACTAACGCCATCCGACATTATGATGTCGGCATCTGTAACGTTTGTTCCGTACAGAATTACTGTATCGACCCCCATCTCGTGGGGGTAAACACGGCTTCTCATGACTTTTCCCGAAGTACGATCTCCGAGCACTACGCCGCGCTTTTCCAGTTGCACCACGCGCGCCAGTATCTCCGAAGCAGAGGCCGAGTCACTATCCACCAGCACCACCAGTTTGCCCTTGAATCCACCCTCGCCCCTGGTTTTGGCGATCATTGGTTTGGTCTCCTTGCGCCGCTTCATTTCGCCCACCGTGACGTCGTGATCGCAAAGATTCCCAATCATACGAAGTAAGGTCTCTTCCGCCCCACCCAAGTTTCCTCTCAGATCGAGTATCAGCGCCCGGTATTTCTTTACCCGATCGATCTGTCCGTCCACGTCATACTTGGCAAGGTTGAATTGCGGCATTTTCCAAATTATCAGATCGTCGCCGAACGTACGGAAACGTTGGGCGCTCATCATCTCGTCGTCCTCTTGCTCCCTTATATATTTGTTGAGATCTATCGTATCCGTGAGATCGACTGTTCGTTTACTTGTTTGAACCTTAGTCTTGACTTCCAATTGCCGCGACGGCTCGCCCGGACTTTGAGCGACCAAGGTGACGACGGGCCGCGGCGCAAGCTGATAATAGAGATAATAGAAAATCCAAATGTCTTGCCTGCTCGGGCGGATTCCGTCGATTGACAGTACCTGGTCTCCTGGTTTCAACCCTTGCGCCTCGGCATCGCTGTGAGGCTTGACCTCAGTGATGTAGCAGTTGTCCCCAAACATTTTCAGCAGCCAACCATACTCAATACCGGATTGCCTTTGCGGTGGCAGGAAGGCTGTATGCGAGTCGTTGAAGTCAAGCAAGACCTGCGCGATGACGCCGAAGACTTCGGCATTAGACTTAGTCAACTTGATTTTGCTTTCGGCCAATTTGAACCGCGCGTCGAGGTCGATTCCGCGAAAGGTGGGGTCGTAATAATGCTTGCTAATATCCTCTTTGATTATTTTCAGCATCGTCACTCCACGGTCACGGTCCGAACTGCTAAATGATTGCGCCAGAGCTGGCTGCCCATTGCAGAGAACAATGAGAATTGCGAAAGCCCGAAAGCAAGAGTAAGACGAATTAGTCGTACGCATAAGGAGCTCTCCCGGAAAGTCTCGACATTGGAAGCTCAACCAGGAAGCAGCCAATTATGGGTGTGAGCATGAACCAAAACCACTGGAGCACAATCCCGAACGCGTTCCAGCAACCGTCAAACTTTTGGCTCAGTTCGTTTATAATAAACTCTTGGTCAGTTTATCATTGCCTGCTGAGGAATAGTGAGGAATATGCCTGACTTCAATTTCTGGCTTCGGGGGTGCTTAACCAATCCACTTCTGACCCTAATCCTTGTCTCTGTCCTCTGTCTCCTGGTGATGCCCGCTCACTCACAGGAGAAGAAGGAAGCAAAGAAGAGCGCCGATGAAGATGACGTCATCAAGATTACTTCGAACCTTGTAAGCCTCGACGTAATCGTCAAAGACAAGAAGGGCAAGGCAATCACTAATCTAAAAGCCGAAGACTTCACAGTCTATGAAAACGGCGTGCCGCAGAAGATCGAGTTCGTCGACTCCACTCTCTCCGGCAACGGGGACTCGGCACGGCCGGCAAAAGCTGGCGAAACAACCATCGTCTCAACGCCGCCAACCGGACATCCGCCAAATGGTCTTCCGAGGAACATTATTTGTCTGGTGTTGGAGGGGCAGAGCACCGAGTTGGCGAATCTGAAACGCGTTCGCGAAGGCATCATCAAGTATGTTCACGAGCGCATAACGGCCAATGACTCGGTGGCTCTGTTTTCGATTTCCGGCGGCTTGCAGTTGTTGCAGCCGTTCACCCAGGATAAAGCGAAACTGATCGCGGCTGTTGAGAAAGCCTCCAACAGCACGACTGTTTCCAAGACTTCTGAGTTCCGTGATATCAACGCCGACATTGCCACGCTGAGAGATCAGCCGTCCGGCCCACCGCTGGCTTTTGTAAACTCGGAAGCGGGAGGAGCCCCGGCTGGCTCTGCAACGGCTGAGGCCATGATTGCGCAGCGCGTGTTGGAACAATACGTGCGGCTGCGCTCTGTCCTCACGCTCCAGCAGACGCGTCCGGTGTTGGCCGCATTGGCGGCGATCTGCGAAGGGTTGCGCACCATACCCGGCAAAAAAACTCTCGTAATGTTCTCGCAGGGATTCATCGCGCCCGAGGCGCTGGACTGGCAAGTGCAGAGCACCATCGACATCGCCAATCGCGCGAACGTCGCCATCTACATTATTGACGCGGTCGGATTGACTGGCGGCACTCCGCAATCGGGAGCGCTCGTTCCTCCGTCCAGGCTGGGCGCCATCTCAGCAACGAAGAGTCAGGAGAGCCGGATGCGATCAGCGGCCGGCGAAAGCGTCTTTGACATCGCCCGATACGAAGGCTTGAATCGCGAACAGGATTTGTTATATCGAATTTCAGGCGACACCGGCGGTCAGTTCATCAAGAACACAAACGACATCAGCAGCGGCCTGAACCGCATCGATGCCGAGATTCGCTCGCGTTATACCCTGGCTTATCGCAGTACGGACTCCAATTTTGACGGCGCGTTTCGCAAAGTGAAGATCGAAGTTCGCAGGCCCGACGCAAACGTGATTGGCCGCAATGGCTACTATGCAATTCCACCGAGCCAAATAGTGCCCCTTTCACCGGAAGACAGGAAGTTGATGACAAACTTTGCGTCGTTGGCAGCACAGTCGACATTACCCCTGTCATTACAACTGAACTGGTTCAGATCTCAGCCAGGCTACTACATTATCCCGCTGTCTTTCGAAATAGCCCCGGCTGCCGTAGAGTTTGCTCGCCAGGGCGATAAGCAACGGTTGCAACTTGACGTTCTGGGCTTGGTCAGAAATGAAGGCGACGAGAAGATACTCTCAAGGCTGGGCGGAACTTTCGATGTAGGTTTGACTGCCAAACAATACGCGGCAATTCTGAACGATAAAATTTTTTACCGCCAGGACCTCGAGTTGGCAGCGGGCACTTACACTATTGATCTGGTCGTGAAGGATCGGTTGTCAGGAAAGGTGGCTGCCCGACGAGAAAAGCTGGTGTTGCCGTCAACGGATTCTGAGTTCATCGCAACCCAGGCGGTTTTAAGTCGTCATGCTGAACTACTGCGTGGACAAACTGGCTCCAGCGACGTGCTGACAGAAGGCAACGTACAAATTCGCCCTTCGCCAAGTCGTGAATTTCACGCGAGCGATAACTTGATTATCTTCTTCAAACTTTACAACGCCGCGGTTGCGCGCGAAACAGCTAAGCCATTGGTTAGAGTGACAGTCACCCTAATGAAAGACGGTAAACTGGTCAGGAAACCTCTGGACTACGAGCTTAGGGATACTGTCGTCGAGCCGGTGCCGCATCTCACGTTTGCCAGGTATCTGAAACTCGACGGCCTCCCGACTGGCAAGTATCTAGCCCTGATTGAATCCAGGGATATGGTCCAACAAAAGGTTTCGAGGCAGGAAGCGAGCTTTGAAATTACGACTCGTTAATTGGGCGCAAACCTTTGTGTGTTGTTTCAGAAGAGCTACGAACAAATATAGGAACGATCCACGAAATCACACGAAGGAAACACGGACCCAACTAAAAGTGGTTTGGTTCGTGTTTTTCGCTGCATTCCGTTTCGTGTCATTCCGTTTCGTGTCATTTCGTGGAGCGTTGGCTATTCCGATCCTCATCAAATTACAGCGAACTTTAGAAACAGGACACTAACGTGAAGAAACCCTTTCTACTTCAAACCTTCGGATGTGTTTCGAATACTTTCACTCAGTTGGATAATCGCCAATAGATCCTTATCGGCCTTAGTCCTGTCCGCTTTCGCTTGATCGATGTCTTTCGCGTTGACCGTATTTTTGAGAGCCGGGTTTTCGGTGAAGCTGTCGATTAGCTTGCACAGGTTCACCAGTGCGCCAACCAGGTCCTCGCTCTTGAGAACAACCTCCTCGCTGTCCTTTTTGTCCTCGGACAAATGCGCCATCATATAAATCTTCAATTCTCTAGCGCGCTTATTTATTTCCTCCGTCTGTTGCGACACCAGCTTGTAGTCGATAGGTTTCCTGGCGACGAGATCGCGAGCGATGTCGTTACGCAAGACTTGAATGCGCGTGAAGTCCGTCTTGATATACTTGACGGCGGCGTGAACTCGTTCTTGATTCTCAGAATCCTTGCCGCTGTGCAATTCCGCGCGGCGCAAACTTTCCTCGCTAAGACGCCGCGTTCGATCCTCAAAATTCGGATTGTTGTTTGCGGGCGGCCCCTGCCCGGGCGGCGGTACACTTCCCTGGGCAAATGCCTGGCTCGCCAAACCCAAACCGAAAATTCCGGCGATTAGGTAGCTTGCTAACCTCCTAACTGTAAAGGGCTGGTATTTCATGACGATCTCCTGGTGCTGCTTGCTGAAAAGATCATGGCGACAGCGACACCAGGGCCTGGTTACTTAACTGACTGTGTGCAGCAACACTTATTAAAGCGTGATCGGCATTAGCCAACTGGTTAGGCAGTCTGGCAATGACCATTGTGATCCAATCAAAATTCGGCAGTCTACCCACCCATTCGACCGTTAGCGGAAAAGTATTCCCATTGCCATCGTCGGCCTGGGCCACGATGCTCGACGGGCCATCTCCGGGCTCCAGGTCAAGATTAGCCGATAGCAACATCAGCCGCGTGCGCGGTCCGGCGAAGTTGTATGGATTGTTTAGTTTGAATGGATCGCGAGTAAACAACACTGAGTCGAGAGCCAGGGCCCGGTTTGATCCTTCATCAGTAAGCAGCACCGGCACGTTTGACGGCGTCGTCCGTTGATAGACGCGAACATAATCAACCAGCATCGGTTGCGGGAAAACTGTTGTTGCGTCGGGATTCCCAGGCCAGTCTCCACCGACCGCCACATTCAGAATAATAAAGAACGGATGATCGAAAACCCACGTCTTACCAGCAGGCAGGTCGGCTGGCGTTCTGGTCTTGTACAAGAGTCCGTCGACGTAGAAGCGCATGACGTTCGGTTCCCACTCGACGGCAAAGGTGTGGAAATCGTCAGCGAATTTCTGGCCGTTGGGCAAGCTATAGGCTGCGGAAATGCCCTGCCCGCCGGAGTATCCTGGTCCATGAAACGTGCCGTGAACTATCGACGGTTCCCTGCCGATGTTTTCCATGATGTCGATCTCGCCGCAGTTGGGCCAGTTGACGGCATCGATGTTGTCGCCCAGCAGCCAAAATGCCGGCCACAGGCCTTGCCCATAGGGGACCTTGAGCCGCGCCTCAAACCGTCCGTAAGCTTGCGCGAATCTATTTTTGGTTAGCAGTCTTGCCGAAGTGTAATTGCGCGTTATGTTATCGGGACCGGTGAAAGTTTCCTTGAGCGCTTTGATAACCAGCGAGCCACCTTCGACGTGCGCGTTGACTGTGCGATTTGTATAAGTCTCGAGTTCGTTGTTACCCCAATTACAATTGTTGGGGCAGCCTGTTCCAATATCAAACGACCACTTGCTCGAATCAACCGCCGAGCTGCTGGAACCATTAAACTCGTCACTCCAGACCAAGCTCCATACCGCAGGATTACTCGCGTATGCTGTCGGGCACGCGGCTAAAAACGAGCCGAAGATGCAGGCAAATAAAACGAACAGCGAGGCGACAATAATCGCCCTCGCTCCCAATAAGTTTGTTGTGGCGTAAGAACGCCGACCCTTCCTATCAATCATCAAAGAAAGTCCTTCTATCTGCCACTTTCGATCGCCACGATTTACAAGGAATGGGCTACAATCCGCATGATAAATGCGCCCCGATTATGTCACGATTTCGGATCCAATAGAACCTTTGAGTTCGGATCCAATAGAACCTTTGAGAAGGAAGGGTTGACTGCATCCCTTTCGATTTTTCTCCGCGCAAAAACACTAACTTTCAGTACCACCAAAACAACTTCAACGCCCGACAGTGAAGATGGGAAACCTGCTAATAATGAAGACTGTCAAATACACCAAACTCGTGCTGCTCTTAACTTATGCTTTGAGCCTGGCCTCTCCTGTCCGTACACAAGGCACCGCCGCGGAAGTGACAGCGCCGGGTCAACTAAACCTCATGCCGGTACCCGCGTCGGTACAAACTCAAACGGGCCGTTTGCCTATCACAGCCAATTTCAATGTGGCGGTCAAGAACTATGCAGACGATCGTTTGCGCGCCGGCATCGCGCGCATGCTGACGCGGCTTGGCGGAAGAACAGTATTAACTCTGCCGGCCGACCTTGCCACCGATGAAAGTACCGCCACGCTCGTGGTCGAATGCGAACGAGCAGGTGACCCCATTCCTTCCCTCAGTGAAAATGAAACCTACAGTTTGGAAGTAACAGACAAACAGGCCCGGCTGGTGGCGCCGACAGTAGTGGGCGCGATACGTGGCCTGGAGACTTTCCTGCAACTGCTGCAAGGTGATCGCGATGGATACTATTTGCCGGGTATCAAGATCCAGGATCAACCACGCTTTCCCTGGCGCGGTTTACTCATTGATGTCGGCCGCCACTACGAGCCGATGGAAGTCCTCAAACGGAATCTGGATGGCATGGCAGCGGTAAAGCTGAATGTCTTTCATTGGCACCTGACCGAGGACCAGGGCTTTCGCGTCGAGAGCAAGAAACTTCCGAAGCTGCATGCGCTGGGTTCCGATGGCCTCTTCTACACACAGGACCAGGTGCGCGAGATCATTGCTTACGCGCGCGACCGCGGCATTCGAGTCATGCCCGAGTTTGATATTCCCGGTCATAGCACCAGTTGGCTGGTTGGTTATCCGGAGCTGGGTAGTGCTCCGGGCCCGCTCAAAATTGAACGCGGCGCGGGAATCTTTGAACCGGCGCTTGATCCGACGCGCGAGCAGACCTACAAGTTTCTTAACACCTTCCTGGGCGAGATGGCCGCGCTTTTTCCCGATGCCTACATGCACATCGGCGGTGATGAGAACGAAGGCAAGCAGTGGGACCGCAACCCGCAAATTCAAGCCTTCATGAAAGAGAAAGGCATCAAAGACAACCACGCCTTGCAGGCTTACTTCAATCAACGCGTCTTGAAAATCTTACAGAAGCACAGCAAGAAAATGATTGGCTGGGAAGAGATACTCCATCCGGACCTGCCGAAAGACGCAGTCATTCACTCCTGGCGTGGACCAGCCTCGCTGGCAGAGGCGGCAAAGAAGGGCTACAACGGCATTCTGTCGGCGGGTTATTACATCGATCTGATGTTTCCCGCCTCCCAACATTATCTGGCCGATCCGATTCCCCAGGACACCACTCTAACAGCGGAAGAAGCGAAGCATGTGCTCGGCGGCGAAGCGACAATGTGGGGCGAGTGGGTGAGCCCGGAGACGATTGACTCGCGCATCTGGCCGCGCACGGCGGCCATTGCCGAGCGACTTTGGTCGCCTCGAAACGTGACGGACGTCAATGACATGTACCGGCGCTTGTCGGTGATCAGTCGCCAGTTGGAAGAGTTGGGTCTTACTCACGAAAAGAACTACGGCATGTTGCTTCACCGCCTGGCTGCGAGTGAGAACACTGGGCCACTGCGCACGCTGGCGTCAATAGTCGAACCCGTCAAAGAATATCACCGCTATCGAATGAGACCGCAGACCATGCTGAGTCCGCTAACCGGCTTGGTCGATGCGGCGCGGCCCGATAGCGCAATGGCTCGTCAGTTCGCTTCGAACGTTGACGCCTTGTTATCCGATGCGCCGCGTTTTGCTCTCTATCGACCGAATATCGATCAGACATTGGTTGAGTGGCGAACTGCCGGTCTGGCGCTGGGACCGATGATTGATCGATCACCTGCTTTGCAGGAGGCAAGACCGCTGGCGAACGATTTAGCGACTTTAGCTGACGCCGGAATGGAAGCGATGTCACATCTATCCGCAGGCGACCCGGTCAGCACAGAGTGGCGTGACGCGCAGTTAGCCAAGCTTGACGAAGCAGCGAAGCCAAAGGGCGCACTCGAGTTCGTCGTAATTAACAGCGTGCGCAAGCTTGTAATCGCCGCCTCGGAATTGTCTCAACTTAAAACCACGAGCCCGGGGGAATGGAACAAGCGAATCACGAATATGGTTAGTCCCGCGGCCTCTCCGACTACTAAGCCTTAGGAAAGTGATGAGAAGGCATCGCCACAGACGCACGGCGTCACACCGCTTCACTTTGCCGTTGCTGCGCTTACGTTAGCAATGCCCTGGCCTTCGACAATTCTCAAGTAAGTATTGATCGGTGGTTTAGTGAACTTGTCCACTTTGCCGCTTGGCCAGCGAATTTCCAGGTAATCAACTTGCGCCGCCGAGCCGAGGCCTAGTATCTCTCGCGGATCGTGTGACGAGAGATAACTGCCGCCCCCAGTTTTCAATCGGCTGTGTTTGAGTCCTCCTGCCTGCCAGGTAATCATCGCGCCCACGGCTGCTGGATTACTTTTTGTCCCAATGAGCTGGAGCCCCAGCCAGTTGTTTCGATTGCCGCCATCGTTACGCAGCAGCACCGGCGGCTCGCCATTGTTTGAGATGAGCACGTCGATGTCTCCATCGTTGTCAAAGTCACCAGTGGCCATGCCGCGCCCGGAAAAACGTTTGCTGAAAACTGGCCCTGACAGCGCGCTCACGTTAACGAAGCTCTTCCCAGTGTTATGGAAGAGCAGGAGCGGTTCGTGGTATTGCACCCGCGCATTATGCATCTCAATGAAATCATCCGGGTGGCCGTTAACCAGGAAAAGGTCCGGGTAGCCATCATTATCATAGTCAAAAAATCGCAATCCCCAGCCACTCAGAAACTGCGTGGCCGGGCCTATTTCGCCAGGTTCATCCGTAAAAGTAAGATCTTTCTGATTGTGATAAAGGCTGAAAAACTCCTGCTCGATGTTAGCTACAAAAAGGTCTTGCCAGCCATCACCGTCAAAGTCCACCGCATCGACTCCCATTCCCGAACGCGCCTTTCCTGATTCACTAAAGGCGACTCCGGCAGCCAGGCCGGACTCTTCGAATTTTCCTCCCCCTTTATTTATGAACAAAAAGTTGGGCATGGTGTCATTCGCGACAAAGAGATCCATTAGTCCGTCATTATTCACGTCGGTCGCCACCACGCCAAAAGACTTACCGGGAAAGTCGGCAATGCCTGACTCCTTACTCACATCGGTAAACGTTCCGTTCCCGTTGTTATGAAAAAGATGGCTCGGTCTCGGTTTGTAGTAGCGCGGAATGCAGTAATACCTGCGGTTGATGTCGTCGGTACAGAGTACATTCAGTGTTTTGTCATAATAGACAAAGCTGGCCACGAACAGATCCAATTTACCGTCGTTGTCATAGTCGAACCAGACGGCGCCGGTGGACCATCCGGGTGCAGCGACGCCGGCCTTATCGGTGACGTCGCTGAAAGTGCCATCGCCGTTGTTGTGATAAAGAATGTTGCGTCCATAACTCGTGACGTAAAGATCAACCCAGCCATCGCCGTCATAATCAGCAGCAGCGACGCCCATCCCGAATGTGCCGCCAGCCACGCCGGCTTTGTCAGTTACATCGGTAAAAGTGCCATCATGATTATTGTGATACAACGCGTTCTTGAGATGAGTGGTGGGTGTAAAAAAATCTGCGGACCCACTATTGACCAGATAAATATCCATCCAGCCATCGTTGTCATAGTCGAAGAAAGCGCAACCCGCGCCAACCGTCTCAGGCAAGTGTCGCTCGGGCGAGTGGGCGTTGGTGTGAACCCAGGTGATGCCGCTCTGTTTGGTCGGCACTTCTGCGAATGTGACGACAGACTTTGTCGGCGCAGAGTTTTGTTGAGCGCGAGTAGTCAGACGCGAAGTTACTCCGACGGTAACTAGCAATAGAAGAACGCAGGCGATATGTTTGATCCGAATTGTCATTCACTCAGGAAAAATTAATAGTGCTCCAAATCTATCGCGATGGTCGTCCGTTTAGAGAGGGCACTTGTGCCCCCATTCAGGACGGCGGACAAGTCCGCTATCTAAACGGACAGGATTCCTCTATGAGGTGTACCTATTGCGGCGGCTTGGGCTCTGTTGACGTCGAGCGCCCGGGTTCTTTTGACGAGCCGCTGTTCTTGCCCTTCAGCTTTTCAACGATCCCCAACTCTTCCTGAGCGCGCTGCTGATCCTTAAGCCGGGCGTAGAGTACGGCGAGGTTGTAGTGCGCTTTGGAATCGTCAGGGATTAATTTCACCCCAGTTGTCAACTCCTCTAAGGCTGCGGAGTAGTTCTTCAATTTCAGATATGTCGCGCCCAGCGCAACATGTGCGTGACCGAATGAGGGCACGAGCTCCAGAGCTTTCTTAAAATGCTGTATGGCTCGCTCGTCCTCGTTCTGCTCTTTCGCAATCATACCCAGATAATAGAAAGTCTCAGCCGTGTTGGGGTCTTGCTGAACGCTCTTTTCTAACCAAAGTTTTGCTTCAGGATATTGCTTCTGCATCAGCAAGGTGTAACCCAACGACATCTGAGCTTGCGGGCTGTCGGGCTGAAGCTCCAGACTACGACGGAAAGCCTTCTCGGCTTCGACGAGGTCTGGTTTCTGGAGCCAGGTGGTGCCCAGCAAGAGAAAAAAGGCCGGGTCGTTGGGCTGCAATTTCACAGCCTGCACCATTGCTGCGTTCGCTTCCTCGGAGTCCCCGGCCTTCATAGTCACCAACGCAAATCGATAGAGAGTTGCGGGCGAGTCGGCCACCAACTTCCTTGACCTCGCTATGTATGACGCTGCCATTTCCGTCTGGCCTTTAAGCTGCGCGACCTGGGCAAGACCAAGAACTGCATCGGTGTTATCACTCTGGGCAGTGAGCGCCTGCTGATAATTTTCTTCAGCCCTGCCGGCGTTACCTTTCTTCAGGTACGCGTCGCCAAGCAAGATCAGCAGGGCCGGCGACAATGGCTGCGACTGCTTCGCACGCTCAAGAAAACTGATGCACTCGTCAATCTCTCCTTCTGAGAGCAGCAGCGCAGCGAGCTTAGCGACAGCTTCAGAATTCGCCGGCTCTAAACGCAGCACCTCTCTTAATTCAGCAATCGTTTTCCGCGGCTCGCCTTTGAGCAGATAGAGGTGGGCCAGATTCATATGCACCGCAGGGAGTTTCGAATTAAGGCGCACTGCACGGAGGAAAAATGTCTCAGCTTCGTTCAGCTTCCCCTGTTGAGCGCGGATGGCTCCTCTGAGGTTGAGGGCATCTGCATCGTTCGGCCTCATTTTGAGGGCGTTGTCCAGTTCGCGATCCGCCTCTGGAAGATGATTATCTCGGATGAGCGCGGCTGCACGTTCGATTGAACCCTGCGGCGAACTGTTCTGCGCCACTGCCGGCTGACCCGCGAGCAAGACCAGGCATAGAATTAGGGCCGACCACTGAACGACAGTTACTTTCAGGCCGCCGATGCTGGCTTTCCTTGTCCCACAACCTGAAACGGTATCTTGCGAATATGCCAATCTCATTAGGAGCCACATCACTACAAATCAGGGAATCAGATCGGAGAAAGGAGACCGTTTAGACCGGGCACTTGTGCCCCCGACGTTGCGACGGCGGACAAGTCCGCAATCTAAACGGATAAGAGGCTGTCTCCCGCTCTCGCGTGCAACGCATTCTGTTTCTATCGGCGGGGCGGACTCTTGAAGTCTTTCTGATCAACCAAACCCTGGCCCTCTTTAACTGTTAGGATTTTATTCACATTCGCATTGCTAATCTTGTCAACTATACCACTTGGCCAACGAACTTCTATGAGGTCGATCTTCGTTCTTTTTTCGAGGCCAAAATGCAGCCTCAGGTCATTCTGGGAGAGATAGCTGCCACCGCTCCGCACTTCATCTAATTGGGTCAGATCTCCCGAAACAATCTTTACGCGGGCGCCGATTCCGTCGCGATTGCTCTTCACTCCAACGGTCTTGATCAAGACCGAATTGTTGGTATTGCCGCCGTCGTTGCGTAACACTTGAGGCGGTCCATCCAGATCGGCAACCACAATATCAACATCACCATCGTTGTCGAGGTCGCCAATAGCAACGCCTCGACCCACACGCTTTTCCAGAAAGGGAGCGCCGAATTGTGCCGCTACCTCGGTGAAGGTGCCATCGCGGTTGTTCTTGAAGAGCAGCTTGCGCTGGCGATAGTTTTCCAACTGAGGGTAAACGTGGCCATTGGCCATAAACAGATCGACCCAGCCGTCATTATCGTAATCGAAAAATTTGGTACCCCAACCTACGTACCCAAGAGTCGCCTGCGCCACTTTGGCTGCATACGAGACGTCCGTGAAAGAATTGTTGCCATCGTTACGGTAAAGCGTGTCGTACTCGTCGGCGAAATTCGTCTTAAGGATGCCGAACCTTCCCGAGTGATCGTAGTCGGCTACTGTAACGCCCATGCTCCCTTGCTCGCTCCCATCCCCGTTCACAGCCGATCCTGAATTGAAGCCAATCTCCTTGAACGTGCCGTCACCATTGTTGTGGTACAGAAAGCAGGGGGTTGAGTCGTTGGCCACATAAATATCGACGAATCCATCTCCGTCAAAATCACTGGCAATCACTCCCAGCCCGTAATAGCCATCAGGGTCTGATACTCCCGCCTTAACGGATACGTCGGTGAAGGTGCCATCGCCATTGTTGTGAAAAAGGCGATCGCCTGCTCCAGGAAGTCCTCGGGGACCACACTGAACGGGTACGCCTTTGTATTGGCAGGTTCTTCCCTTTCCGAATTCCGGTAGATGATTAACGTCGAAATCGACGTATCCCGATACGAACAAATCCAGCTTGCCGTCGTTGTCGTAATCCAGAAACGCAGCGCCGGTGGACCACTTGGACGTGCCCACACCGGCGGCCTTGGTAACATCGCTGAAAGTACCGTTGCCGTTGTTCTTAAACAGGTGGTTTTGCCCGAGGCAGGTTACGAAAAGATCATCAAAGCCATCGTTGTTATAGTCACCAACGGCGACTCCCATGCCCCAACCAACATCTGCGAGACCCGCTTTGTCCGTCACGTCAGTAAAGGTGCCGTCGCCATTATTGTGGTAGAGAGCGCTTCGGGTCTTGCCGCCGGACTTCACCAGATCGACTGTAAGAGAGTTAACGAAGAAGATATCGAGATAGCCGTCGTTGTCGTAATCGAACAGCGCCACCCCACCGCTCATAGACTCAACGATGTACTTCTTATCGGGCGATGCAACGTGCTTGAAAGTGATGCCGGCCTGAGCCGTAATGTCGGTGAAGCGAATGCCGTTATCCTGATTGCCAGCCAGGTGTGAAGGCGCTACAAACAGCAGAGGGAGAACGGATGCTAGTAGGCAGACTCTTTTTAAAGACAAGCTATGACACCTTTGAGCCTCACGGGCTTGTTTGCCTTCGCTCTTTCTCTTTAAGCTGCCTCGCGATGTCCAACTGGCTTTCGCCTTCGGCCTTGCGGCCCGCGGCTTGATAGGCCCGGCCCAATTGATAATGAACGTAGGACTCCACCGGTTTGAGCTTCGCCGCAATCTCCAGGCGGTCAATAGCAGCTTTGATGTTACCCTGCTGAAGCAACGCCTTGCCCAACTCGTAGTGAGCTTCGGCGTAGTCCGGCTTGAGCTGGATGACTTCTCTCATGAGTTTGATACCACGCTCTGTCTTCTGACCGGCAAGCAAGACAAAAGCGAGATGATATTTTGCCCGAACATCATTCGGGTTTATAACTAACTCGCTTTCAAACTCCTGAGCTGCTTCATCAAACTTGCCCAATTTCAGTAGGATCTGTCCGCAGTAGAAGTGCGCGAGGAGTGTCTTGCTATCCAGCGATAAGGCCACCCTTAACTCTGCGAGCGCCGTCGCAGTGTCACCCTGTTCATAGTATGCCTGACCGAAGACGACGTGTACTTGGGGGCTGTTGCTGCCGACCGCAATCATCTTTTGTACGACTCGTTCAGCTTGGTCATTTTTCCCTTGCTTCACCAGAGAGATTGCCAGGGGATAGTATAGAGTAGCCTCATTGGGCTTAGCGGCAATAGCGACGCTGAGTAAGTCACTAGCCTTGGGGTAGTTTTCCACCATGAAGTAACTCAGTCCGAGCATTTGTTTGGCGGAGCTGTTGGCAGCATTAGCTTTTAGTTCGTCTTCGAGCGGAGGAATGGCCTGCTCATATAGTTCGCCCTTGAAGCAGGCCAAGCCCCAGTTGAAATTAAGGCCTTCCAGTTGGGGATTCCATTTTGCTGCCAGCGCAAACTGCTCTGCCGCTGTGCGAAAGTCCTGTCGCTGAGCACGAAGCAACCCGATGCTGTTGTGGGCGCTCGCAATCACCTTCTCGTAATAGTCCGCGCCGCCCTTCAGCTCTTTTCGGGTTTTCTCGTCCGGCTCACTCGACTCGGCAATGACTCCTTCGGTCACATGGAGCTCGGGAAATTTGGTATTCTGCTCATGCAGGTTTGCGTCACCAAGAAAAGCCGCCGTCTTCTCCTCATCTCGTTTTTTCGATTTGGCTTTGAGTTCCGCGGCCGTTTGTAATTCTTCCTGTCCCTCCCTGGTGCGGCCTATCTTCACCAGAGATTGGCCGAGGCGATAGTGAGCGGTGGTTACTTGATAGTCGTTGTGGCTCAGATAAGGATTGAGCCTGATAGTTTTCTGAAGCGCTTCAATCGCCAAATCCTGCTTCTCTACTGCCTGATAAGCCTGACCCAGATGAAAGTAAGGATCGGGGTTGTCCGGCTGAATCCGCGAGGCCTTTTGCAATAAGTTGATCGCCAGTTCCCACTTTCTCTCGATGCTGTAAACAATTCCGAGATAATAATTGGCGAGGAACTCATCAGGGTGTTCGCTCAGCTCAATTTTGAATTCTTCCGCGGCCTCGTTTATTTTGACCACTCCATCCTTCAGCAAATAGCTGAGTCCCAAATAGTAGTGCGCGCGTGGAAATCTGGAATCAAGCACGACAGCGTGTCTAAACTCTGCTATCGCCTCCGGCAGAAAACTTGTCTCTCGATAGGCACGGCCAAAGATGATGCGAAGTTGCGGACGATCGCCGAGTTGTTCAAGCATCCGATCGTAAATCTTCTTTGCGGGAGCGAATTGATGTTGCTTGAGGTAAGCGAGTCCGAGCGTGTAAGCGATGTCGTAATCATTTGGCGCTAACTTCAGCGCCGTTTGAAGGTCACTAATGGACCGTGCGAAGTCACCGAGCATGAAATAACTCTTGCCCGCCATATGGTGCGCGCCGATGCTTTGTGGGTTGCGACTGACGACTTTGCCCGCCGCCGCAAGAGCTTTGTCGTATTGCTCCGCATCGAAGTAGGCAATCGCTAGATCTATCAGCACCGCTTCTGAGTCGGGCACATACAAAGTAGCACCTTCAAGCGCTGTGGCGGCCCTGCCGTATTCCTTTTGCGCCAAGTAGATTTTTCCGAGCTGCCCGTATCCTTCGGTCAGAATGGATGTGTATTCGACCTCTGCCGCAGCAAGATTACCTGCCTGTCTATGCGCTTCCGCCGCTTCATAATGCTGTCGAATTGAATCTTGAGGTGATTGGAGCGTGAGCGGCAGAAATGCGAGAAGCAAAAGGGTCGCGCGGAGATACATTATTGCCCGAGTTCTTGACTTAAAATTCAGACGGAGGGCCTCTAAATTGAAGCCCTCCGTCTCCGATTCAGCCGAGCTGAACTATATCAGAAAGTCAACTTGATTCCGAACTGTATCTCGCGTGGTCCTCGGTTACCACTGATGCGACCAAAGCTTGGGTTATTCGGGATGCCACAATGGCTGCGCTTGGTAACGCCACCTACGGTGTAGGTTGCGCCGTTACAGGGGTCAGCTAGCGGCCCGCCCGGAAAATCCGCTGCGCCAATATTGTCAAAGGACAAGCCGGTATCAATCCCATTGAAGTTTACATGGTTGAAAAGATTGAACATCTCGGCTCGGAATTGAAAGCCAAGACGCTCACGTATCTGCCAGTTCTTGGCCAGTGAGAAATCAAAGTTCTTAATGCCTGGAGAGCGGATCACGCCGCGGCCCAGACTGCCCACCTGTCCAGGGCGCGGTAACGCGAACGCCGCTGGATTGAGCCACGCCAGAGGGTCGCCTGGGGTAGAGAGGTAAATAGGTACGCCTGTCACAAGGTTGGGGCGCTGGAAGTTTGCGCCCCGCGCCAGACCTAACGTATTTGCCCCGGATGAAATGTTAAGGGGAACGCCGCCATACACAGAGACGATCCCATTGAGTTGCCAATCTCCCAGAACCTTATTTGCCGCTGCGCCCAACTTCTTGAACGAAGGCAAAACGTAGACGGCGTTGCCGACAAATGACTGCCGCCGGTCGAGGTCTGAGTCACCGCGGTCAATGGCATAGTTAAGCGGATCCGTAGTGCCCTGAGTGAACGATTCAAGCGGGACGTCTGAGATAGCGTGGCCCCACGTGTAGGCAGCCTGGAAAGCAAGCCGGTCAGTGAAACGCCGGTTGACCCAAACCTGCACCGCCTGATAATGCGAATTACCCGTGGAGTCCTGCATGTTAATGGGCCCAACACCTTTCAGTCTGCGATTAGCATCGATTAGGGCTTGGGTGGGAAGATTGCTCCTGCTGGCTTGGGCAATCGCAAGTCGGGTGCCCGGAACAACATCATTGAAAGGCACGTCACGTCGCCAGAGGTGCAGACCGTGGTTACCGATGTAGGAGACTTCCGCCACGGTGTTCTTTAGGACCTCGCGCGAGAGCGTTATGTTCCACTGCCAACTGTCAGGCGAGCGATAATTCTCATTGACAGCGTTGAAGCCTGAAGCAGGATCTACACCCGCAACCGCAGTTCTTAACCCTGGATTGATGGTATCCATGCTCCTACAGGTCGGACAACCGGCCAGCGATAAAGTACTTCCCTGCCAACCCGTGTTGACTGTCTGAGTCCACGGGGGATTCTGGGCCAGTTGGAGTAGGTTCAAGATAACGTTGGTGCGGCTCAAATAGCGTCCTGCACCCATGCGAAGCGCCGTCTTCCCATTACCAAAAATGTCCCAGGCCAAGCCCACGCGCGGCTGGAAGCCCTTGCGATAAGTATTCACTAAGGAGCGAGGGAACCCGCTGGCTCCGGGCTGCACCAGAGCGGTACGGAAATCCGTGCCATTGTAAAGCCGTGGGATGAAGTTAGTAATGCGATCATCTTTCGCGTAGGGATTTGGGAATAGCGAGTAACGCATCCCCAGGTTAAGTGTAATTCTGGGCCTGACCTTCCAATTGTCGTTGAAATAACCCTCAGTATCGTGCCAGCGACCCAGCGCAAAACCCTGATTATCAATCTCAGTGTAAGAGGTTATGGGCAAGTCCTTGAGCAGGATCTCGGATATCGCATTTCCCGTACGAGAATTGCTGTTTGCTATGAAGTAGAGTCCATTGTTGCCGTTGACATTCTCATTCTTGATGTTATGGCTGAAGAGCCCACCAATCTTGATGTCGTGGTTGCCCCAAACTTTGGAAAAATCGTCCTTCCAAATGAACAGGTCCTCGTGATTCGTCCAGGGCGCCTCATGCCATAGCATGTTATATCCATCTGTGCCCCAGACCAGGCTTGGATAACCCGCGTTCGGATGCGGGAAGACGGTGGGAAACTTGGAAACGATCTCTTTGTTGAGCTGCTCACCCGCCGGGCTCGTCTTTACGAAGATATCATTACCTGCCCGAGAGAACTGGAATTCGTTCACAGCCGTTGAGCTTAGAGTATTCGCCAGCTTAACGGCGAAACTCCTGCTGGGCTGATCCCAATCTGAGGAGATGGTCGGAAACGGGGTGTCGCCCCAGAAATTGCCAGCTGCTTGCCCGTGGGTCCATCCTTCCTTGATATAACGCACCATGAGGTTCATCTTTCTGCTGATATTCACATCGGCGCGAATGAGATCCTGGCGGGTTTTAACCGGCTCCAGCGGCGCTGAAATCCAATTTGTTCCAGTCGGGTCGGCCGGGTTATTGGGAAGCGGGTAGACCTGCAACAGCGCCAGTGCGGCTGGACTGAGCTGATTGCTGGGAATTCTGTTGCCGGGAAAAGGAAGCCCGGTGGCAGGATCATGCGGTATAGGATCCGTATGAATTGGCCCACTGAAGTCGCCGACTTTTTCCTGCGCTGTGGGAACTCTACCACTTAGTACTGTACCGCGCCCCTCACGACGCCACTCCTCTGACCAGAAGAAGAAGACTCTGTTTTTTCCGTTCCAGACTTTCTTGCCACCCTCGCCAAAGCGTGGCAGGTAGACCGGTCCATTAAGATTGAAGCCATAGTTGTTGTAGCGCAGCTTCCCCCTTTCTTGGCCCGCCCTGTTAAGAAAGAAGTCGTTAGCATTGAGCACGTCATTACGCAGGAACTCAAAAACCGCGCCGTGAAACTGATTGCTGCCACCTTTGGTGATCAGATTGATTACGGCGCCCTGCGCCTGACCATACTCCGCGCTGAAACTATTGCGCTCGACACGAAACTCTTTAATGGAATCTATAGATGGAAAAACCAGTAAGGTAGCATTTGAACCCACATCCATGTTGTTGACACCATCAACAGTCCACATATTTCCGTTTGACTGGTTGCCATTGACCGACAGATCTACGTGACCATCAAGTCCGGTACCGCGGGTCTGAGTAGCGCCATTACCAGCGCCATTCGTGGGTGAAACGCCTGGCACCATCAGCACCAACTGAGAATAATTGCGACCATTCAGTGGCAGTTCCGTCACCTGTTTCTCAGTAACGAGACTATTGACATCTCCACTGCGTGTTTCAACCGGAGCCGTTTCGCCGGACACAGTGACGGTTTCGCTTACCTGTCCCACCTGAACATCGAGGTTGACGACTTTGTTTTCAGTCACGTGCAGGTCGACCCCCTCTGCGACGGTTTTCTTGAAGCCTGGAGGGGCCGTGCTAACGGTGTATCGCCCTGGAGCCAAACTAATCGCCAGGTAGAATCCGTTGTCGTCAGCAGTTACCGTGCGCGACGATCCAGTACCTTCCTGCTGGATGACGACTTCGGCCTTGGGAACAATAGCCCCCTTGGGATCTCGGACAGTACCGCTAATACTCCCGACCGTAGTCGTCTGGGCATTTGCGATGAAAAACCCGCAGGCGATCAGTACCACCACATGCAAGCCAAGTCTTTTCTGCATTACGAACCTCCTCGGATTTGGCGCCCACACGACATGCGGAAACACGTTGTAAGCGAACTTGTCGGAAAGTCGAAGCCCTGTCCACTGTTCGACCATAAAAGCCGAATCGCGATCCAGTCTTCCAAACTGATCTCCAAATTGATGGAGCCCCCTGGAACGTTACCAAATTACTTGAAAAGGAGTTTGTTGCACTACTGAGCAAAAGGATTTACTCCTAATGAGAAAGGTTGTCAAGAACTTTTTTGGAATCAGGAAATCAAAAACAGAATAAATCTTGTTGCCCGCGTAAACCTTGAAGCAATTCGACGCGCGGATTCTTTGTTGTGCAGGTAAACGAAGTGTGAAGGTCGTGGATTCTAACCGACCGAAGCAGAGGCAAACTTGCTGGCGAGCACCAAACTTAGTGCGCCCATCAAAGTTGGTTGTGATCCTAAAGTTGAATCCATGATTGGCGTTGAAGGAAATCCACGGCAGATGCTGGAGTCTACGGAAGTCTTGAGGTCCTCAACAATCACCGGCCAGGCGCGAGCAATTGGGCCGGCCACTATCACTGCCTCGGGACCCAGGCCTTGAATCAAATTCGCAATGCCTATCCCGAGGTAACGTGCTGTCTCTTTTAAGGCAGCCCTCGCATTTCGTTCGCCTCTCAACGCCAGATCCATTAGCTTTGCGAAGTTGACATCGTTGTTGCCATTCGAACGTGACAGCTTTTGATAACGCGCCAGGGCTGCTCTCTCGGATGCAAATGCTTCCCAGCATTCGGTACTGCCTACGGCACATGGCACCGGCGCTCCGGTGCCAATAGTCATGTGACCGAACTCACCTGCGGTTCCGCCTTCTCCGCGATATACTTGCCCGTCAAAGACAATACCCGTGCCCACTCCTTCTTCAACCAAAACCAGAATAAAATCGCGAACTTCGCGGATTTCCGGCCGACCAAACCATAGCTCCGCAAGCGCAGCAGCATTAGCGTCGTTGTCGATGCTGACGGGAAGCGAAGTGGCGCTCGTCAACGTTTCGGCTATCGGTTCGTTGCGCCAGCTGAAATACGGCACGTACAAGTTTCCACTTTCAGCGTCGACCACTCCGGGCAAGCTGATGCCGATACCTTCAATTGTGCCGTTGTTTTTTCCAATCAATCGTTGCGCACACCGAACAATATTTTTCACAGTTTCGTTTATATCTTTGTCGGTGGGAAATTCTTCCTGTTCCAGCACCCTGCCGGCAAGATCGCTGCTGGCCATCACTGTCTTAACGGTTCCCAGATCCACGCCGATTGCAACCGCGTCAGCGGTGCGTAACGACAGCAAGCTTGGGGGACGTCCGCCGGTGGATTCGCCGCTCACTTCCTCTATTAAGCCATCGATCCGAAGCTCATCGACGATCAGCGAAATAGTTGAGCGTTGCAGTGCTGTTTCGCGTGCGATTGCCGCGCGCGAGATCGGCCCCAATTCGCGCACGTAATTCAGCACAATTTGGCGATTTATGTCGCGTATCGTGTTCGAGCGCGCGGCGCTAGCTTTTTTGAGATCTATTCGTCGCACCAGACCCCCAACTATGAAACCGCTATCCACATTCAATCCTCTTAATAGCGAATGGGAAATAACTTTTGTCGGTAGGTACTATTAAGTAATACAACAGACTCTAGCAGTCAACTCATTTCGTCTGAATGAGAGACAAAAACTTTTCTATCGATGTCGGAACCTCCTTGTTCAACCGACCTCTGTTTCGCCACAAAACGCAAGCTCAAGCCCCCACTCATGTGGTCCGACTTCAATCGTACTTAAGCGTGGACCGCCGCTTCAAAACGGGTCTCGGCGAGAAGACATTTGGATTGTGCCGAGTATGGCAGAGGCCTATACTGTCGCCAGTCGATCAAAGATTCTGGAGGGCGCTCATGGAAGTGCATCGAGGCAAAGCGAGTGTTGGCTTTTGGGGTATGGCCGTGCTTTCAATTGGCTGTTCTGTCGCCTTTTCGGAGCCAATCGCTGGTCAGGCTCGCGGCGACCCGGCTAAGGCCAGAATGCAAGAGATGTCTCGGCGTGAGTTGCAACTGAACAACCTTGGCGAATACGGTCGACAGCCCAACGATCCCAAACGCTCTCAAGCCATGATGGACCAGGTAAGCGAGGACTTTCGGCGAATCCTAACCCTTCACAATGAGATAGTGCGCACCTTTGCTGCAAACCGAGCTCTCAGCTATCAGTTCATTTCCGATGCGACTGGTGAAATTAGAAAGCGATCGGCTCGCTTGCAATCTTCTTTAAAGTTACAGAAGCCTGAGCCCGCCGCAGAGAATCGAGTACCGGGCCCTGGCCTCAAAGTCACGGAGACGAAGGATGAACTGATTCTGCTCTGTAAACAGATTGAGAGCTTTGTAAGAAACCCGATTATCGACAAACCAGGCACGGTTGATGCTCAACAATTGGAAAAGGCGCGCAGGGATCTCGAGAGCGTTGTTGAACTCAGCAGCGACATCAAGAAACGCGCGGATAAGCAGAAACACTAATGCCGGTCAGGCCGCCGCCGCTCCCGCGAATTTGCTGGTCAAAACCAGGCTCAAAGCTCCCATTAACGTTGGGTCCCCATTCAATGTAGAGCGAACTATTCGCGCAGACGGCACCCCGCGCCGAACACTACGCTCTATTTTTTCCGTGAGAGCTTTCTCAATCAACGGCCAAGCCCGAGTTATCGCACCACCTACTATCACAGCTTCCGGGCTAAAGCCGACGACAAGGTTGGAGATACCGATAGCAAGATAACGAGCCGTCTCTGTGAGGGCAATCTTTGCTTCCTGTTCTCCCGCCAGAGCTCGATCAATCAGGGTGTCAAAATCTGGCGCGCTGCTCGCTCCACTTAACGTCTGGTAGCGCGCCGTAGCAGCGCGCTCCGAAGCGAAGGCCTCCCAGCAGTCGTCGTTTCCACATGAGCAGCGGACCGGTGCATTGCTGCCCACGATCATGTGACCAAACTCGCCTGCCGCTCCGCGCACCCCGCGATAGACCTGGCCGTCAAAAATTATTCCTGTTCCCACCCCATCAGCAACCAGTACAAATATGAAGTCACGCGCATCCCTGACTTCGGGTCGTCCAAACCATAGCTCGGCGAGAGCGACTGCATTGGCATCATTGTCTATGGTTACTGGCAGGCCGGTCGCCTGAGAGATCGTCTCGGCGATCGGTAGGTCGCGCCAGTTAAAGTACGGGACGAAGATCACGTTACCAGTCGCGGGAGTAACGAGTCCGGGAACACTTACGCCGACCCCTTCAATTGAACTCTGATCAGAAAACCTGCGAATAATTTCTATGATACGGTTAAACGTGCGTTCGGGCTTGGGATCAGTTGGGAAGGCTTCTTGTTGCACCACGACCCCAGCCAGATCACTACTCGCAATAGTCGTAAAGGTGGGAGTGATATTGACGCCAATGGCAATAGCCCCAGCCGTGCGCAATCGCAACAACGTCGGACGCCGGCCGCCAGTTGATTTACCTTCACCGATCTCCTCGACCAGTCCCTCGCCGGTCAGCGCCTCAATAATCTCGGAGATAGTGGATCGTTGCAGAGCTGTCTCGCGGGCAATTGTGGCACGTGAGATTGGCTCCCTTTCGCGAACATAATTCAGCACTATCTGGCGATTAATATCGCGAATGGTATGCGGATTGGCGGCCTGAACTGTTCTCAAATCGATTCGTCGCACTCTGTGACCTCTATCCTTACCCTCGGGAAAGTGAGAACGGATTAATATATAAAAGAGCGGCTTAAGTCAACGATTTCCAGTTTCAACCGAACGACGATCCTTGCGTTCCATTTGTTTTGCAGACGCCTAACGGTCGGTGTTTTACCGGAAGTTATTGGCAGATCGCTTCGCGCGCGGTGGCGCTAGCAATGGCTGTTTCTTCGTTCCTGTTCACATCCCGATGCCTTTTAGGTGATAACGATCGGTGTCGTAAAGTCGTGTTACGTCGACCGTATCGATTTTTCCCAGCACCGTTGAAATATCCACTAGCGATAGATCGCACGCCGGTGCAACTCCCCTCGCCGATACCATCTTGCCGAACGCTCCTTCGGCAACAGCGTCGGCTGCCCGAGCGCCGAACATTAATCCCATAATGCGATCCACGGGTGAAGGTGGACCACCGCGCTGCGGGTGACCAATCGTTACCGAACGCGCGTCGTAGGGCGTTTCGCGCATTGTTCGCCGCGCCAAAACTTCAGCGATGCCACCAAGCCGCGCGTGGCCGAACGCGTCATGGCGATCGTCGATGATGATCAATTCGCCATCTTCCGCGTAAGCGCCCTCAGCGACGACAATCACCGAGTAACGCGGGTGTTGAGGATCGCGAGGGTGAGCGTTTGAATCTCCGAGACGATCTTTCAAGTGTCGATAAACCTTCTCGTAGCGAAAGGGATGTTCAGGGATTAGGATAATATCTGCCTGGCCCGCGACCCCTGACCAAAGAGCCAGGTGACCGGAGTGTCGCCCCATGACTTCGATCACCTGAACCCAGCCATGTGAACCGGCGGGGGTTCGCGAACGCTCGATCACCTCGGTCACGTTTCTCAAGGCCGAGTCAAAGCCGAGCGTGTAATCCGTTCCTGCCAGATCTTTATCGATCGTCTTGGGAATACCCACTATGGGAACGCCCTTCTCTGCGAGACGCGCGGCAACGCCCAGCGTGTCTTCTCCGCCGCAGGTTACGATGGCATCAAGACCGAGCTTCTCGATGTTAGTGATCACTTCAGATGACTTGTCAATCCGCTCTCCCCACTCGTTAGCTGTCTGGAAAGGATTAGTGCGCGACGAGCCGAGGTTAGTTCCGCCATCACGATCCCAACGTCGCACAGTTGCGCGTTCAAGCGGTAAGACATCCAATGGAGGGCTGAGCAAACTTAGCCAACCGTCGCTTAGGCCGACTGTTTCAATTCCGCGCTCGGAAGCCCGATAAACCAAACCCTTGATAGCGGGGTTGAGGCCGGGCGCATCACCGCCTCCGGTCAACACGCCGATGCGTTTTACTTCACTCATAGAAAACCAAAACTGTTCCTCAGAATTATTTGGCGGGAGTAGTTTGTCTCAGTCGCATGGAATCGCCAAACACTCGATTCAATGCGTCACGCGATCAACGCATGTTATGAGAGGAAGACTGTCACCTGGAATCGAAGCATAGCCTTAGTTTTCAACGATTCTCTGTCTTTGTGTTGGTCGCAATCACCGAACCAGATTGCTTGTAAACACTATTTCACCGAACATGCTCGGGATATGAAAGTCGTCTTTGAAGGTTGGAGACCACGCGAGCAATGCCGGTGTCGGCAGCTTCTCCACTCTGTATAGATTCAACCTCCATCGATCCCCGACTCGAGGCGGAAGGTTTCTCGCGGTCACAATGTCTTCCATTGGTATGGCGATCTCGCATGTCCACTCCTTGTCGCCGTCCTTCCCGTCCACTGTTCCGAACACCTGTACGCCCCACTTGAGTTTTTGACTATTCCAGCTCTCGTAATGCAACGGCTTGCGTATATCGAGCAAGTAAATGTCGAGCATCGTCCCCAGCGGATTGACCTCCAACTCGATGTAGCTTTTCTGCTGAGGATCGGCTTGCACGAATACTTCTACGACCTCTTCCTCCCAAAGATGCTCGTCGCGTCTTTTGAATGTGGCCCAAATATTGTTGTCCGCGCAGCGAAAGGAGACGTAAAGAAAATTATCGTCATAAAGGGCCCTGGCTTCAGTTCTAGAAGCGCTTGGCGAGCCATCCAGATTCAGGCGGAAGTCACGAAAGCGGGCGGCTTTGGTCCAAACGAGATCGTCCAACTTTCCATCAACGTTAACTGGCGTCGCTGTTCGTGACACTCGGTACACCGGCAAATCGCGAGATTGCGCGCTGGCAGCGATGCCGGTAGCGAAGACCATGCCCACGGCGATGAGCAATAGTGACAGTTTCGTCTTTATCATAGTGTTTGTTCTCAAGCCTTCCGGGGAAACGTCGCGGCTAAAATCCCTTCACCAATAATGATGTACTCGAGGGCGTATCTGGCGATTGTAGATGTCTTCGATCGCTGACATGGCTTCAGTGCTCAGCGGAGGCAACTCCGCAGCGCGCGCATTTTCGTCGACTTGTTCCGGTCGCTTTGCGCCCGGGATTGCGCAGGTCACCGCCGGAAACATCAGTATCCAGCGCAAGGCCATTTGCGCCATTGTCGAGCCTGGTGGCACGTGCCGACGAAGCGCTTCGACCGCCTGCAAGCCTGTGTCGTAGTCCAATCCTGAAAAAGTCTCACCGCGGTCAAACGATTCGCCATTCCGATTGAACGCACGGTGATCGTTGGCGGCAAAGCGACTATTGGGCGTCAACTTGCCTGACAACATACCTGACGATAGTGGCAACCTTGCGAGGATGCCAACCCGCCGGCGTTGCGCCTCGGTGAAAAACAATTCGCTCGGACGTTGCCGGAACATATTGAAAATGATTTGAACTGATTGCACGCCTGGGTATTCGATGGCTTTAAGCGCCTCTTCCACTTTCTCAACGCTGACGCCATAGTGACGTAGCTTGCCGGCACTCGTAAGTTCGTCGAGCACCTCAAACACTTCCGGCATGTAATAAACCGGCGTCGGCGGGCAATGCAGTTGCAGCAGGTCCAGCGTATCTGTCTTCAGGTTTCGAAGACTGCGCTCAACAAACGCCGTGAGGTTCTGCCGGTTGTAACCACCCCCAACATGCGGGTCGAGGCGGCGACCTGCCTTAGTGGCGACATAGAAAGGCTCGCTGCGTTCATCACGCAATTGCGCCAGCAGTCGTTCACTGCGCCCATCGCCGTAGACGTCCGCGGTATCGAAAAGATTTACGCCACAGTCCAGGGCACGATGAAGCGCTGCCAGAGACTCCCGATCATTGACAGCACCCCACTCGGCGCCAATGGCCCAAGTGCCAAAGCTGATCGCAGACACCTTCCATCCGGTGCGTCCCAATTCTCGATAACTGCATGGTTGTTTCTGGTCTAACTTTGGTTAGCTTTCGTTACGTTACGATGCTAAACCACTCGGCGCAATAGCTGCGGACGTTCGGAGTGTACCTTTAACACCAACTCGCCGAAGAGTGTGTTCGCCCAGGCAAACCAGGAGCGCGTGAATTTCATCGGGTCATCGCGCTCAAACGATTCGTGCATGAAGCCTTTTCCCGCGTGCGTTGTCTTCAGCATCTTAAGGCAGGAAAGAATCTCTCGATCGTCGCGGCTGGTCAACGCCCGCATAATGATTCCCAAAGGCCAGATCATGTTCAGCCCGACGTGTGGCCCGCCGATGCCTTCGCCCGCGCGCCCGCGAAAGAAGTAGGGATTCTCTTCGCTCAGCACGAACGCCCGCGTGTTCAAGTAGGTGGCGTCGT
>WNFC01001180.1_pt1 | contig 27025 bp, 23 predicted proteins | sample 5400541 | NCBI WGS metagenome assembly WNFC01 (sample SAMN13153342, study PRJNA577476) | soil metagenome | isolation source: 120 cm saprolite under Douglas fir tree site 2 hole 2 replicate 1 | place: USA:California | collected 2015-04-18 | reverse complement strand
GTCACACCAATATCCAGACGGCTGCCCAGATGATCTCCCATTAAAACAAGGCGGTCAGGATGGCTGAACGGGAGCGGACGCAAAAGGATGCCATCGACGAGCGAAAAGACCGCAGTAGTAGCTCCGATGCCGAGCGCTAGCGTTAGCAGCACGGTGAACGTGAAGCCAGTCGATTTGCGCAGTTGGCGAAGTGCGAAGCGGACATCCTGTGCGAGCGCGTACATGCGTCCTCCCCTGCTGTTGAGGTTCGTGAGCAACTGCGTAGCGAATATTAAAGAACGTTAAGGTATATTTTTCAATTGGCAAAGGTCCTCTAAACGCTCACGCTTGACTCGTGATTCCACATAATGCACCGACCCGCAGTGCCTCCGGGCCAAGATCGACGCACATGTGTTGAAGACGCTCGAAACCAAAGCCCCAACTGGTGCAGATTTCTTCCGCATGGAACACTCGCGAGGGCGCTCCCTTGGGAAGGAACCACTACGTGGAGCTTGAACTCAAGAAGGTCAAAGCCAACCGGACAGGCTCCAAATTGGCTCCTTACCAGAAGCCATGCGAGAAAATGACCGAGGCGATCGTCGCGGACGGCGGCAAGCGCGGACAAATCGTCAAGGTCCGTGCCGACCCCGCCTGTCGGGTTCACCATCCCAATACGCTGTCTCCGCAGGAGATCGAGCGGGAGCGGGCAGAGGAACGGAAACGCCTTGAGAAAGACAAAGTGGCCATCACAACTCGGCATCGCATACTGGCCACGATCGTTGAACGTGTTTCCGCGCCGTTGAAGAAGGCTGACTTGTTGGCAGTCGCCAACTACCTGATCGGCCATCTGTCTTACAACCAAATCCCGGCTTTGGCCAAGCGGCATAAAGTGGAACCCAAGAACTCCGATTCCGCGCCGGAAATGCTGGCGAAACAGGTCAGTAAGTATGACGAAGCTGCGGTCTCGAAGCTGTTGCTCGAAATCAGCCTGCTTGATGCGGCCTATCAGCGTTCCGGGGCGTCTGACGGCGTACTCATGGACGCCGCCCGACGCTATCGCGTGGATACTGAAAAGCTGCAAAAAGCCGTAGCCGAGGACTTGGTGTTGAAACGGAACAAACGCGGAACGTCCGTTGCAAAGAAAACCAAAGCCAAGGCCGTTACTGCGTAACAATGATCTCCAACTATTCGCGGAGTCCCTCGACAGGGACTCCGCTTTTCTGTTTATAGCCCACCGCTATCAATTCGGGACCAAGAAGTCTTGGACTCTTCCGCCCTCGCCGCCTACGCTCACCCAGAATCGAATCAATTGCACGTCAGAAAAAACACACACAGGAGAATTTCCGAGTGAAAAAGATTGGTCTGTTTGCCTCAAAAGTCTTTCCACCGAAATTGCGCTCTCATTTGCTTCGCATTGGTACCACTCTTGTTTTGGCCGCGCCCGCCTACGCGCAGGCCGGCGGTTCGCCATGGGAAAACGCGGTAAACGCTCTCAAAACGTCATTCACCGGCCCGATTGCCACCGGACTGAGCCTGGTGGCAATCGTTGTCGGCGGATTGATGTTTGCCTTTGGCGAGGGCCAGTCGAAAAAGGTCTTCGCCGGCATCGTGTTCGGCATCGGCATGGCCGTGGGCGCGGTGAACTTCATGGCGTGGCTGTTTCCGTAGTCAACCGCCATGCGTACGAACCGGGTCTACAAGGTGATGAATCGTCCGTTGACGATTCTGGGAGCGGAGCGGCGCCTGTTTTTCGGCGCTCTGCTCGCGGGGGCCGGAATCTTCAACCTCGTGCACAGCCTCGCAGGTGGGGTTCTGCTCTTCGTTGTCGGACTGATCGCCGCACAGAGGGCCACCAAGTTCGACCCCGAGATTCTGCGAATACTGCTGAACTCGGCCAAGTTCAAGTCAAGTTATGACCCCATGAAGTGGGAACCGCTCGATATACGGATCAAATCGAATGTTTAAGTTGAGCGAGATCGTCAAGGATTGGAAAGAATCTGGGGCGCTGCAGGCAGCACATTAACCTCTATGGCTTCTGGGACGAAGAGACCTTTCTGACCAAGTCGGGAGACCTTGGGATGGTCTTGCGGGTGAAAGGCATCGATTACGAAAGCCTGGACCACGCCAGTCGGGACTATGCCGTCAAACGGCTTGAAGCTGCTTCGCGAGCCTTCGACTCGCGCGTGCGGGTTTATCAGGCGCTGCTCAAGGCGAACGAGCCTGCAATCCCGCACCGGGAATACACCAATCCCTTGGTCAAGGCGGCTATCGACCAGCGGATGGCCTACTTTGCCGCCAAGGCCGACCAACTGTACTCCATTGATGTCTATTGGATCATCGTCGTTCAGGGCAGCTATGCGAAGAGCACACTTTGGGAGGCCCTGCGTAAAGTGCCGACCGACATTGGCGGCTCTTTGCGCGATGTCCTGGCACTCTTCTCCCGCGACCAGCAGCGCACGTTTCTCCGTGCACAGATCGAACGCGACCATCTGCTGCTTCGCCAGAAAGTCTCAGGTTTGATTGGGCAGCTCAGTGATCTCGTCGAGATCCAGCTGCAAGGGGCCGAAGAAGCCTTCCGCATATTGCGGCGCTTCATCAATTTCGGCCCCTTTAAGATTTTTTGCTCGCATCTAGCGGGCAGCCGGTATCTCGACTTCCAGCTCTGCGACTCGGAGATTGAAGCACACCGCGGCCACCTGCGACTCGACGACTACTACGTAAGGGTTTTCACGCTGAAGGAACTGTGCCTCTCGAAATCCTCGAAATATCTGAGAGGAGGAGAATTATACTTCCTTCATAATTTTCTACTCCGATGCTTATTTCCCTCACGTTATTGTTCACCACTCTGTTTTCGATGTTCCGTTCGCGCGCGGCGCTTCAGCTGGAGAACCTGGCTCTGCGCCACCAAATCGGCGTGCTTCAGCGGTCGTCGAGAAAGCGCCCGAAATTGACCCCAGCAGACCGCCTGTTGTGGGTCTGGCTGTCTCGCATCTGGCGCGATTGGCGCCCGGCCCTGGCCATCGTCAAACCCGAAACGGTCTTGGCCTGGCATCGTGCCGGCTTTCGTCGGTTCTGGACCTGGAAGGTGCGGCGCGGCCAACCCGGACGACCGGTCATCTCACGCGAGATCCGAGATCTGATCCGCAGGATGTGCCGAGAGAATTCTGGTTGGGGTGCACCCCGCATCCACGGTGAACTGCTCAAACTTGGCATCGACATCGGTGAAAGCAGCGTCAGCAAATATATGGTGCACGGCCACAAGCCGCGGTCTCAGAATTGGCGAACTTTCCTGGAGAATCACGCCAAGCAGTTGGTCTCCATCGATTTCTTTACCGTGCCTACTATTCGCTTCCAAGTGCTTTATGTGTTTCTGGTGTTGGCTCATGACCGCCGGCGCGTTCTCCACTTCAATGTGACGGCCCACCCGACCGCCGAGTGGACAGGACAACAACTGCGGGAAGCCTTTCCCTTTGACCAACTCCCGCGCTACCTGCTGCGCGACCGCGATGCTATCTTCGGTGATGCATTTGGAGGGCATGTCCGAGACATGGGCATCCGCGAAGTGCTGTCTACGCCGCGCTCCCCTTGGCAGAGAGCCTATGTGGAGCGGGTGATTGGTTCCATTCGGCGCGAGTGCCTCGATCATGTGATCGTGCTCCATGAAAGCTCGCTACGCCGAATCCTAGGTTCATATTTCCACTACTATCACCGATCAAGAACGCATCTCTCGTTAGGGAAGGACTCGCCCGAGCCGCGACCGATTCAGCCGCCGGAAATGGGGTCAGTCGTGGCGGTGTCCCAGGTCGGTGGACTGCACCACCGCTATGAACGGGGGGCCGCCTGAAAGAGCCGGAGTCTATACTTCTGTTTCGCCGTTTGAAATCTATGTCCGAACTGTGCTCACTTGCACACGCGTGTCCCTATGAAGTTCGTTTACCAGACTGGAGCATGCCCGCGAGCTGCTGAGATTCACGGTTCGCCCTGGGGATGCCATCTGGCATGGGTTGCACAGAATTTTCGTTAGGGACTAACGCTCCCTCACGCGAACAATAGATAAGGAAGCGGGGCGTGCCGCCACAACCGCGAAAGTGTTGACCAACAATTGCGGATTCCCTCCTTTCGGTACAAGATCGGTACAACTGACCGAGAGAAAAAGAGGTACGTTGTTCCCTAAGCGACACCAGATAAAGCACTTGGAGTTTGTAGTTTCATAGTTCGGGACCAGGGGGTCGGAGGTTCAAATCCTCTCTCCCCGACCAACTTATTCTTAATCAATGACTTACGGGTTATGAAATCTGGAATGACCCCCCTAGGCTAAGCACCAGGGGGTCGGTTCCGCTCGTCTCTATCTTCATCAAAAATTATGGAACTGAGGCTAGAGATCAAGCGGCCAAGAAAAGAGGTAGGGTTACAAAGGTTTCTTACATTCTCTCAGGCATTAAACCTCGGCAGCCTTGTCTCCCTTTATTGCCAAGCGAAACCCTGCCGCAAGCGCAACCGCAATCCCCGGCTACACCCTCAGGATGGCAGTGCGGTGTATCAGCAGACAACTCGGCATGTTCAACCGTATTTTAGCCCTGACGTTCACTACCGCGGCCTTTATGACCACAACAGCGCAGGGCAGTTTGAAGCCTCCTCCTCCACGGCGGCTCCCGAAGGGCCCTTCTTAATCTTTCGTACAGCGTGACGAATTTTCGTCTTCTGGCCACAATGACGGCCGATCTGTCGTCCACTGCTCAGTAACAGAGCAAACAACAAATTCCTGCCGGCGCGCTTCAGGTGTGCCTGATTGCGGGCAGAGGAAATCCGTGTGTTCCGCAACTGGCTGAATGTGGCCTCCTTGGACGAATACATCCCAAGCCTGGCAAGCAAACGGGCGATGGAGCTGAACACATTTACTGGTGTTTACCTGCTCAGGCTGGTAACCCGGAGATAGACTTTCTTCAAAACAAACGCCGCTGATCCACAGGGAGCCCCGGTTCAACGGTTCAACCGCCGTTCAACCAAACTGCGAGGCCGGTGGGGAATAAGGAGGAAAAAATGACTATCACTACCGATCTCGTGGAAGCCTACCTGAAGTGCCCGACCAAATGCTTTCTTTTGTCACACGAAGAGGTTGGAACGGGAAACGCTTATGCAGAGTGGACTCGAACCAAGAGCACCCACTTTCGCTCGGAAGGTATCCAACGCTTGGTGGCGAGGCTTGCGCCTGAAAAATGCGCTACAAGCATGCCAGGCATAGAGAGTCTTCGAGCAACTCATTGGCAACTCGCTATAGATTTCAAAGCGGGCAGCAACAACCTGCAGGGTTCCTGTCACGCCGTGGAGCGTATTCCGCCATCGGGACGAGGCGGAGCTGAGCAGTTCGCTCCGATTCGATTCGTGTTTCGCAACAAGCTCACTCGCGACGACAAGCTCGTTATCGCATTTGATGCGCTTGTGTTGTCGAAAATGCTAGGCCGGACGGTCGAGATCGGCAAGATTGTGAACGGGGACAAATATGCAGTTTTCAAAGTGAAGACCTCGACTTTTGCGGGCGATGTAAGGACGTTAACCGGAAATGTCGGCAAGCTAGTTGCCAGCCCCTCACCTCCTCCTCTAGTTCTGAACCGGCACTGTCCCGAATGCGAGTTCCAAGCTCGCTGCCAGCAAAAAGCCATCGAACAAGACGACCTCAGCCTTCTCGGCGGCATGACCGAAAAGGAGCGCGCGGATTTCAACAGCAAAGGAATCTTCACCATTACCCAACTCTCTTACACCTTCCGGCCCCGCCGCCGACCGAAAGAACTAAGGGACAAACGAGAGCGATACCACCACTCACTGAAGGCGCGCGCGATCCGGGAGAAGAAAATCCACATAGCCGGAAGCCCGGAAACGATGATCGAAGGCACACCGGTTTACCTGGATGTTGAGGGTTTACCGGACCAGGATTTCTACTACCTGATTGGAGTTCGAGTCAAGGCAGACGATTCGATTGCTCAGCACAGTCTTTGGGCTGACAGCCCCTCGGATGAGGGGCGCATTTGGCAAGAGTTCCTCTTGAGACTGGCCAAGGTCCAGAACCCGGTTTTAGTTCATTACGGAAGCTTCGAGAGCATCTTTCTCAAAAGAATGCGCGAAAGACACGGGGTATCGCTTGATGGATTTGGTACGACCAAAGCACTCGAATCGCCGGTGAACCTCCTTTCTGTCATCTTCGGACAGATCTACTTTCCGACCCACTCGAATCGGCTAAAGGAAATTGCTGGCTGGCTGGGCTTCAGATGGTCAGACGAGAACGCCTGTGGTTTGCAGTCCATCATATGGCGCCATGACTGGGAAAAAACGAGAGCTCCATTGGTGAAGGAAAAACTTGTCCGCTATAACTCAGAGGATTGTGCCGCTCTGGAACTAGTTGCCCATACCGTTACGCAAATCATTACACAGGGTATCGGATCGGCATCAGAGACGACAGATAGTCTAGAAGTTGTGGCTGCGAACAACGTGGATTGCAAACTGACAATGTGGCCCAGGTTCAGCAGTTCCATTGAAGGGTTGGAGACCATTAATCGGGCCGCCCGCTGGGATTATCAGCGCGACCACATCTACATCAGGACCGGCGCAGAACCGAAGCGAGCCCAGCGGGCAAGCAAGAACCAGGCGAGAAGGCGCACGCGTATCGGCAAGGTGGTGTGCGAACCAACGCGTATCTGCCCTCGCTGTCAAAGGAAAGGAACTCAGATGTTTCGGACGGTAACAAAATGCCTCCGGGATCTGAGGTTCAGCAGGTCTGGCGTTGCCGGCTCGATAGTGAAGTATCGGTTTCAGGTTTTCTGGTGCCCCGCCTGCGGAGCATTCACCCCATGGCCGAGAGAATTCTGGGATCGAACTACATTTGGACGCAACCTTGCCGCATTCGCCATCTTTGAAATCATCGAGCTGTGTGTCTCCCAGCGCTCGGTGACTCACACTCTGAACAGACTGTTCGGCTTCCGAATGCAAGAAATTGCGGTGCGTCGCTTGAAGACGCGCGGGGCCGAATACTATCGGGAAGCCCGAGAGAACATACTGGCGGAGATGCTAAAAGGAAATGTGATTCACGCGGATGAAACACGAATTAAATTACACGAGAAGACGGCGTACATCTGGGTTTTTGCCACATGGCAGAAGGTCGTTTACTTCTATTCCGACACACGCGAAGGGAGCTTTGTCCAAGAAGCTTTGCAGGGATTCCAGGGCGTTCTGGTGTCCGATTTCTACACTGCCTACGATTCGATTGCATGCGCTCAGCAAAAGTGCGTACTTCATTTGATCCGAGACCTCAATGACGCGGTATTGGACAACCCATACGATGAGAGCATAAAGGGCATCGTGACGACATTTGCTGACCTTTTTAGGGCGATTGTCGCGACCATCGACCGCTGGGGTCTCAAAAGCCGCTTCCTGCGGAAACACCTGCTGGATGTCGCCCGCTTTTACAAGCGCATATCCAAGATGGAGCACTTGAGCGCGGCTGCGTCGAAATTGAAGGCTCGGTTGGATAAAGACCGGGGCAAACTATTCACTTTTCTAAGCCACGACGGTGTTCCTTGGAATAACAACAATGTCGAACACGCGATCAAGGCCTTTGCCAGGCTCCGCCGGGCTATCGAGGGTCTTTCGACGGCAAGAGGGATCGAAGAATACCTCATACTCTTGAGCATTTGTCAGACATGCAAATATTCCGGCTTGGACTTTCTGGATTTTCTCCGCTCTGGCGAAACCGATATTGGCGCTTTCGCTGCAATCCGACAGAACCGACGGGAACGTCGCGAGAAGGTTGGTTGAACCCGGCAAACTTCTCGCCAGCCATAGTGGACGCTTTCCCTCGACTGCCCGTAACTGTATCCATTTTCAAGTGCAACAGAACGTCCCCCGGGGCGCATTTGGCCTGGCACCAAGACGGCACAACTAGGCGAAGAGAGCGTGCGATCTCGAGTCTGAACCACTGATATGCTCAGCTCATTGCTGGTTCGCCGGAGCAAATCAATATCCGTCGTGGAGCGGGAAAAAGGGGCGCTCCCCAGGCAGTCAGCAACAGCACGCCCTTGGGAATAAATTGTTCTGCTTGGCGAGACCGCGACAGGCGATACAGGTTGTCAATCAAGGCGTGCTCAAAGACTGCTCTCTTTTTTTTTCGCAAGAGCATCGAAGTGCTGTTTCCAAAGCTGGAAAGTGGCGTCAGCGAATCTGTACTGGGCGAATGCTCGTTATTGGAGTGTGATTGTTCGAGGCACGGGAGGCGCTTTCGAAATGGTCGAGAAGGTCGCGCACAAGAACGAATTGCGGCGACAGGTGCAGCAACAAACCGGAAGCCTCGCATCGGGGTGACTCTCCCTAGAATCGCAGGACTTGTTCCCGTGAGAGAGAAAAGTCACGCTGTCGCAACGACGCGGAGATGCCCTTGGCGGCGTGATCGTGGCGCGGGCTTTACGGTGATCTCAACGTCTCGGCCAAGCAGGGTCAGGAAATGCATAAGTCGCTCGGTCGAGAAGCCAGATAACTGACCTCGCAAAAGACGTGAAATCTTGGGTTGATCGATCCTCAGTATGTGCGCGGCGCGAGTTTGGGTCAGTCGCTGCGCGCGAATGGCTTCGCCAATACGAATCGCAAGGTCGGCCTTGGCGAGACGCTCTTCGGGGTTAGGTAGACCGATGTCGGCGAAGATGTTCCCGCTGCCTTCTTCGACCTCAATTCTCTTGCTCATGTCTGCTGTTCCTTCTGAGCCTCTAACCATCTGGCGTGTTCTTCTTCGGCTCGCTTGAGACGCGATTTGATTAGCTCAATCTCCGCTTTCGGCGTCTTGATCCCGCCCTTTGATTTCTTCTGAAAGACATGTAAGACATATATGCGACCCGCCAAGCGGACCGTGTACACAGCGCGATAAGTATCGCCCGCGTGGTCTTCCACGATCTCCAGGATCCCTGCTCCGCCAAAGCCGCGAAGCGGCTTAGCATCGGGGTGCTTTCCGCCACGTTGCGCTACGTAGAGCGCGTAGCCAATCGCATCCTTCACATCTTCTGGAAAGGACGCGAGGTCTATCCTGGTGCTTCCGATCCAAACGACGGGCTTGATGCTGGGCGATGCGATCATTTTCATATTATGCCTAAACGAGCATAAAGGCAATAGTTGGTTCTGACGGAGTTCAAATTCCAAGAAATGTGCCACAACGCGATGTTTTCAAGCTGTTAAGTTTAGCCTCAAGCGGAAAGCAGACTCCCCAAGTTGTTGAAAACACTAAAAAGGGAAACGCCGAATGGGCTTTTGGAGCCGAGGGGGCCTTAAAAGGCATGCTGCCCAATGTAGGAATCCGCTTTGACGTTTGCCAGATTGGTGACGCGTTAAAAGATCTACTCCAAGCCCATTTTTTTTCAAGCCTTGTTTTCCTACTGAGACTATTCTGAGACTTATTGTTGCGGAACGCGATCGAGACAGCTGCTTGTGTTTCCGTTTGGTCTCCCGTTCACACTCAGGTACATCCGTGACTACGCGGTTAGCACGATTAGCGGCGACACCGTGCTTACCACGAGGTCGTTGAGATGCTCGATAAACAAACACGTGGCGCCATTCTTCTACTCCGCAGGAAGGGTCACAGTCTTCGTCGCATCTCACGCCTTCTCTCCTTGAGCCGCGATTCCGTGAGGAAAGTCGTAAGAGTCGGTTCGGACGAGCCTCCGATCATCCTCCGTTCGCGTAAACTCTCTGCTCACCGTGAAAGAATCGCGCATATGCTGGCGGAATTTGACGGAAACCTTGTCAAAGTACATCGGGCATTGGCCGACGCCGGTACGAGCGTCCGATATTCAACTGTGCCTAACGAAAATTCTGTACGCGCTGTTGCGGCTGCCATTGTCCAATCGAAACCGCGAAGCGCATGCGTGCGGGAGAGCAGCTTGAGTCAGTTAAGCGGCATAGGCCGATGTGCGGTGAGCAAGGGCGGCGGTTCAGGCACAGATGTCGAAGGACGAAGCAGACATAGCGCCTGACGAGTGTAGATTCGGGTTGTTTCAGGCGGCTCGTCGTTCGTAGTGGTGGTGCAGCCCACCGACCTGGGACACCGCCACGACTGACCCCATTTCCGGCGGCTGAATGGATCGTGGCTCCGGCGAGTCCTTGCTCAACGAGAGATGGGTTCTTGATCGGTGATAGTAGTCGAAATACGAGCTGAGGATTCGACGTAGCGAAGTTTCGTGGAACACGATCACATGATCGAGGCACTCGCGCCGAATGCAACCGATCGCTCGTTCCACATAGGCTCTCTGCCAAGGGGAGCGCGGTGTAGACAGCACTTCTTGGATGCCCATGTCTCGCACCTGTCCTCTGAATGCATTGCCGAAGATTGCATCGCGGTCGCGCAAGGTAAGCACATCCGCAAAACGAGTTCCCCGCGGTCGTGCCCGTCGGTGAAATTCCCGTGATGTTCTGGGGAAAATACAAATATCCCGTAGGATAGTTGGGCTGTCCAAAATTATTGAAGAATTGGCGTTGTTCAAACCCAGCCGTCAGCGTATGCCTTCTGTGGTCCGCAATAATTCCGTCCGTGCTCGCAAGACGATGGAAATTCAGTGTTTAGTTTGTTTAGCTTCTTCCCTGCGAGATTGCCTCAATCCTGGTGCAAGTGGCGGGGCGATCACCATGTGTTTTAGTCAAATCGCTTCTCTACCAACCTGGGTTTGTGCCATCCTGAACCATGCTTCGTCTCGCCCGCTTAGTTTCACACTCGCTCGGCTCCTTTGTCCGTATCGCTGGTGATCTGACCCTGGACGGGCTTCGTTTCCTCGGAGCAACCCTGCGACGACGGACTGCGGTGAGCGCCGAGATCTTGTTTTTGCGAAAGCAGTTGGCCTTTTACCAAGAGCACCAGATCCGTCCGCGACGGCTTAACGACTCCGCCCGATTTTCCCTGGTTTTCTGGTCACGGCTCTTCGATTGGAAGGAAGCGTTGGTGATCGTTAAGCCGGAGACTTTGATTGGCTGGCATCGCAAGGGATTCAAGCTGTTTTGGAGGTGGAAGTGTCGAGTGGGCAGACCGCGACTGCCAGGGAATATCCGCCAACTGATTGTTCGCATGGTGCGGGAGAATCCGACCTGGGGAGAAGAGCGAGTGGCCGCAGAGTTGTCGGTGAAACTTCGGATCTTGGTCTCCTCGCGAACGGTTCGGTCCTACTGGCCGTCGCCGTCTCCTCCCCGAGGGGCCAGAAGGCCTTCGTCCCAACACTGGAAGACGTTCATCCACAATCACGCCGAGTTTTTGGTAGCCTGTGATTTCCTGGTGGCGGTCACGGCCAGATTTCGAGTGCTCTACGTGTTTGTGGTGATGGAGGTCGGGAGCCGCCGGATCCTGCACTACAACGTGACCGCGCATCCGACCGCAGGTTGGACGGTACAGCAGTTTCGCGAGGCGTTTCCCAGTGATCACAACTATAGGTTTCTCATTCACGACCGCGACTCGATCTGTTCGGCAGAAGTCGACGATGAGCTGAAGTCCTTCGGTCTGAAGGTGCTGCGCACACCGGTGCAGGCACCGAAGGCGAATGCGTTCTGCGAACGGCTGATTGGAACGGTGCGCGAGTGTTTGGACTACGTGATTCCCCTCAGCGAGAAACATCTGCGGAAAACTCTGCGGGAGTGGGTGACCCACTACAACCAAGGCCGTCCGCATTCTGCCTTGGGTCCCGGTATCCCCTCCGACGTGAACGAGCACTCACGGCGGTTTGCGCCACACGCTCGTCGGCACGAGTTGCCCTCTGATGCTCGCATCACGACCCGCGACATCCTGGGCGGGCTGCATCACGAGTACGAGCTGGAACGAACCGCGGCGTAAAAGGAGACAGGGATAATAGTGAAGACTCGACGCACTTTGATCCGTTCTCCTCGGGAATGGCAGATGAGGGCGGCGCCCCTGCCGCATCCCGCGATTCCGGTTTTGGCCGAGCGTGGTGGTACGCAACTCAAGACGCCACGCCCGGTCATATTAGTGGACAGCCACGAACAGAACCCCTTCGATTTCTCCCGCTTTGACGGATGGTTCGCAGGGATCGAGAGGAAACCGCTGAAGTTGGGCGATTACTCGGTTGCGGGGCTGGAAGATGTTTGCGTAGTGGAACGCAAAGACCTTCCCGATCTGATCTACTCATTGACTGCCGAGCGCTCGGTTTTTGTGAACCGTTTGCGACGGATGAGTCGCTATCCCCATCGGCTGCTACTCATCACTGCCACCTTGAGCCAAGTGAAGTCTCCGTATCTCCCCGGTGGCGCAAACCCGAACCGCATTACCCAGTCCCTGATTGCGGTTCTTGCCGCACTCCAGGTTCCATTCCTATGTACGGAAACTCACGAACTCGGCGAAGAACTGGTAGCGTCCTATCTCTACCAAGTTCATCTCTATGACTGGCTAGAAACCAACGACCACGGGCGCTTTCTGAGCGACAGCGACCTTTAGCAGAGAATTTCCCGAGCCAGGGGATATTGAAGCGTTGCTGTATCGGACGGAGTTTTTGCGGAGCACAATGATGTTCAGCAAAAAGTTGGCGTAGTGCGCTACAATGGCCCGTTTCTTGCGCCATTTCCGGCCCGTGCGGCGATAGGGACGGATGCCGAAGATGCGCATCACCCGCTGCACGCCCTTGGAGAGGAGCACACATGGAGAAATCTCGAGCAGATCTTGCGATGCCGCTACCGGTGGTTGTAGACGGAGCGGTCGGTCCGGATTCCAACTACTGTGTGGGTTACCTTAACCCCGGAGCCAGCGGCTATGGCTACATCTCAACCCTGAAACTCTCCACTGGAATTGTGAGCCTCGCAGGGCTGGATCCCGGAACGGAAGGGATTGTCTCTTACGATCGCTGCGAGAAGAACGATGCCTACATCGGTCAAATCAACATGCTGACGGCGTCCTCGTTCTGCGGCGTGAACGGCGCGGTCTGGGGCTATCACCTCGCGACTGCCGATGAAATAAAGAACGGCACGCTGGCGCCCATGTTTTATCAAAATGAAGGCGGCATGGAAGTTCCCGTGTACCCAGTGCGTCCACTCCTCGACTGCGCCACCCGACTCTTTGGCGTGGCAGAGCAGCGGCGTTTTCCTCCCATGCCAGGAGCGCACGTGATTTGCGCCAACAAGAATTACACATCGGATCCCTCCAAGGGCACGGGTTTTGTCTGGGCCGCGATCGCGCTCGCTATCGCCGACGACCGCGAATCCGAAGCCAATCTTTTCATCGAGGATGCCGGATGGGCTCCGAGTACTAGTCGAATCCGCATCCAGCCTCTCCTCAAATTTCTCAACGGTTCTCTGCACGCCGTGACCAAGAGCATGGTGCTGTGCGGCGTGGATCAGAACGTCAAATACAGCAAGATCTTTGCCGGCTTTGTCTATCAATTTGTTCCCAAGGGCTATGTCGGATGCTCTTTGACCTGCGCTCCCTATGTTTTGTTGGCGAAGAACGCAATCCCACCGGGCGGTCCTCCTTCCAACATACTCAAGATGACCATCACCGATTGGGAGAAATCGCTGGGTCTTCCCCCGCTGCCCCCGCTCGTGCGGGAAGGAGAATCAGGGAACACGGTTGGTGAAGCAGGCAAGCCCGTCAAGCCTCCCGCGGCAAAGAAGAAGGCGAAGAAGAAAAAGTAAGCTAGAACCGCAACAGCGAAAACGATGACTACCAAACTGGCGCTGAGGGTCCTATAAAAGGGAATGCCAAGAGAGAAACCCTTTCCCCTTTGCGGGCGACCAAGATGCTCTCTGCATGTGCGGGTGGTTCTCGAGCCGAAGACTTCACGCAGGAGGGCAGAACAGAAAGAACGGATGCTCGAGCAGGGACTGCGCTATAATCTGGGCCGCTGGAACGCGAAACCGTAGGGTGAGCTGAAAGCAAAAGTGTAGCTTGGCCCAACGGCCAAGCTGGTCTCAAAGGTTCTGAAGACGGACCATCGCTACGGGGCGCGTTTTGTTAGTCAAATGATCGGCACAACCATCTCTCATTACCGCATCCTGGAAAAAATTGGGAGCGGCGGCATGGGGGTGGTGTACGAGGCGGAGGACCTTAGTCTTGGCCGCCATGTCGCCCTGAAATTTCTTCCCGCAGAACTCGGACTCGAAGCCCTGCAACGATTTCAGCGCGAGGCTCGAACCGCCTCCTCGCTGAACCATCCCAACATCTGCACCATTCACGAAATCGGAGAGGCGGACGGTCACCATTTCATCGTGATGGAGTTGCTGCAAGGCGCGATGCTGAAGGAACGCATCGCAGGCCGTCCGCTGCCGATGGAGTTGCTGTTAGACCTGGCCATTCAGACGACCGATGGTCTGGATGCGGCCCACGCGAAGGGCATCATCCATCGTGACATCAAGCCACCGAACATTTTTGTGACCCAGCGCGGCCAAGCCAAGATCCTGGACTTTGGGGTTGCGAAACTGGCCTCGGACATGGCCGAAGAAGCGAAAGCCAAGCAGGACAGTTCGGCCGTGGCGACCATGGATGGGCTGGCGACGACGCCAGGAGTTCTGGTGGGCACGGTCGCCTATGTGTCTCCGGAACAGGCCCGGGCTCAGGATCTCGACACCCGCACCGATCTATTTAGCTTTGGTGCAGTCCTCTATGAGATGGCGACTGGCCGGCAGGCCTTTGAGGGGACCACTTCGGCGGTCGTCTACAACGCCATTTTAAGCAGCCAGCCGATTGCGCCTTCGCAGCTGAACCCCGCTCTTCCTGGCCAACTGGAAGAGATTATCGGCAAGGCCCTGGAAAAGGACCGCGAGGTTCGGTATCAGCACGCTTCCGAGATCCGGGCTGATCTGCTGAGGTTAAGGCGGGAGACGGAATCGGGCCGGCTGGCGCCTGGGTTCTCCACCAGCCGCTTCACGGTGCCGAAGCCCGCTCCCGCGAGCCGGGTGCCGCGCTGGACGATGCCGGCCATCGCGTTGCTTGCTTTGGCGATCGTGGTTGCCGCAATCGGCTACCGCCTGCTCGAAAATCGGGGCGCGCAATCGGCTCGATCGATTGCGATTCTGCCATTCGTAAACGCCAACCCCGACCTGAACACGGAATATCTCAGCGACGGACTGGCCCAGAGTCTGATCGATCGCCTGTCGCGGATTCCGAAATTGCGTGTGCTGGCGTCGAGCACCACCTTTACCTATAAGGGGCGCTACGTCGATCCGCGCCAGGTAGGCCGCGATTTGAACGTGGGCGCGATGCTGCAAGGCAAGGTCACGAAAGTGGGAGATACGCTGTTCATCGAGACCGACCTGGTCAATACTGCCGATGGCGCGCAACTCTGGGGAGAGCGGTACAAGAGAAGCGTGTCGGACGTGCTCAACTTAGATTCGGAAATCTCCAGAGAAATTGCGGACAAGCTGAGTCTGCGGTTGACCGGGACCGAACAAGAACGGCTCACCAAACAGTACACGGACAATTCTGAAGCGTATCAACTCTACCTGAAGGGCCTGTACAGCACGCGAAAATATACCAAAGAGGGATTGGAGAAGGGCGCGGAATATTTTCGTCAGGCTATGGCTCTGGATCCCAACTATGCGCTGCCCTATACGGGATATGCTTACAATATGGGTTTGGCGCAAGACTGGGTCTCGCCTGGGCGTGAAACCATGCCCGCAGCCAAAGCGGCGGCAGAAAAGGCGCTGCAACTGGATGACAACCTCGATCAGGCTCACACCATGCTGGCCGTGGTTTATTTTTTCTACGATTACAACCTGCCGGCAGCGGAGTCGGAATTCAAGCGGGCCATCCAGATCAGTCCCAACGGCGCCTTTGCGCACGGGTACTACGGGTGGTATCTAACCTCCATGAAGCGCTTGGACGAGGGCATCGCAGAAGGCCAGCGGGCCTGCGAACTTGATCCGCTCTCTTCGGAAACCAACTTCTGGCTCGGCCAAAGCCTCTATATGGCGCGCCGCTATGACCTGGCCATCAAACAGCTTCGCCTGGCGATTAACCTGGACCCGAATTTGTGGGTGGGCCATGACGAACTGGGATGGGTCTACGAAGAACAGGGTAATTTCCCCGGCGCCATGCCGGAGATTGAGAAAGCCCGGGCTCTAGAGCCGAATGTTGCCGAGCCACTGGCATCGCTGGGGAGGGCCTACGCGCTTTCCGGCCAAACGGCAAAGGCACGCGAGGTTTTGGTGGAGTTGAACCGGAATTCCCTGAAGATTAACGTCACACCCTACAACGTGGCCTCCATTTACTCCGCGCTCGGGGAAAAAGGCGCCGCCTTGGATCAACTGGAAAAGGCCTATCAGGAACGCTCATTTTATCTAATGTGGCTCTCCGTCGACCCCCAACTCGACAGTCTTCGCAGTGAGCCGACCTTTCAGGCGTTGGTCCGCCGGGTTGGGCTGCCCCAATAGCGGGGCGTGCTGAGCTCAATTTTTCTGAGTGAGTTGCTAAAAAGGTGCTGGGCAATTCGACTCTCCATAGCATTGTGCCTTACCGAAAATTCTGAGCTGTCCGTACCAAAAACTCCATCCGCTCTCCCGGGTGCACAACAAAGAGGGAAACGCACCTAGTCGCGTGGCGTTCCGTGCACTGAATTTTCACGGGTCTGCGTCAAAGGGACGTTCAGCGGAGTGCAGGGCAAGACTCTTGTGGTCCGCAAAAACTCCATCCGTGCGCAATGTAACAATGTTACGTCGACGGCGAATTATTTGGATGGAGTTTTTGCGGAGCACACAACTATGAAACTTGAGAGGCGCGCACGCGTAATGCTATCCCTGCCAAACATTGTTTACCGCAGGTGCAGTGCACGGTATCCGTTGGTCCTTGCTTGGTTAATTGCCGTTTGCAGATTGGGCAAGGCTTGGACATTACGTACGTCATAATCTTGCCTCCCAGTTAGGCTAAAGCCGCCTGTTCTGGTGTTATGCACGTCGCGTACCACAATACTTGACCCTTCTCGAACCAAGGACTGCCAGTGCAGAGGTCGCTACTAACAATAAGTGAGTGACACCCGCGTCAGGCTATGCCAGCACTCAACTGGCCATTTGTCATTGGGTTGCCGGGTGAAACCCGCGCCCATGTGAGCCCCAGTCGTGGCATTTTTGGTGGAGAATGGTTTGAGCGGTATCGGGGTTTTCCCCTTCCCTCGTCAGGTAAATCCCTTCTGCTTGTCCGAGAGATACAGCATTTTCTGTAGCGCGGATTTTCTCGATCCGTGCCCAAACCTCCCAGCCGGCGGTGAATATCTCCGGCAACACCCATCTACTTCTCGACCGCTGAGCCGCCACCATGCCATCGACTCGCAGCCTGGATTCTGTGACCACAAGATCCCTGACAGTCCACCCGCGGAATCGCGTGAGTTCCCAGTGAGATCAGTCAAGGCTCTTTCGCCGATGCCGGTTTGCTTTAGGCCGGCGTACCCAATGCGTGACCACCACCAGCAGAGCTGCTGACATTAACAAAAAGAGGCTCTTCCGAGGAAATGCTGGCCGCTGAAGCCACTCTCTCCTGGGACAGTCATCACAGCCCTCGTTTGTGCCGTCCAACGACGTCTGGCGTGCCTGCTTCACCGCCGAGGACGGTTGTGCCGCACGCACCGCTGCTGTGCACACAATCTGTAAGAGGCTCCCCTGTGACGTAGCATGTAGATCCTGCGCGGCTTCGGCTGCAGCCAGGGCGGCCTGCTCATCGCCTGCCTGCAAAGCTTGCCGCGCCGCCTGCCGCAGTGAATATGCCCGCGTCACGAGGAGCATCAGTGGCGTGAGATCAGCGCCGCAGCGTGAACAAATCGCTTCCCCGCGAAAGCGCGCCTGACACACCGGACACCTGCCGGACTCAGCCGGCGCGGGGTCGTTCATCGCTTTCCTTCAACAAAGAACAACAGTTCGCGAAGCTCTTTGGCTGCGCTCTTGAGGGCTGTCTCATCTGTGGCGGCAATTGCCGTCTCGATTTGCTCACTGAGATCGATCACTTCTTCGCGGTCCTCTTCGTGCATCTGGTCGAGCAACTGGCGCGACCGTTCCACCAACAGCCGGCCCTCGCGGCTCACCTCGGCCCAAATGCCATTGGGGGGCACGGATTCGGCAGCCGCAGTATCCGCCCGGTCCTCTCCGTCGATCTCCGCGTCGATTTCCTCCGACTCCTCCTCATCCTGCTCATCCATTTCCGCCTCGAGCCACTCACCTTGTTCGACTCCATCGCTGCTGCGCGTCGCATACAAAGCCTCAAGCCGTCTGCGCGCTTCGGCGATGTCGGCTTCGCTCTTCGCCTCGAGGGCCTGGGCAATGGTGATGTGCTTTGATCTTCCAGTACACTTCTCGATAGCGGTAACGTGCAAGATGCCGTCCAGGTCAACGCTCATACGGCAGAGGACCTCGCTCGCATCGCGAACTGGCTTCAATTCCTGGACTTGGAAGTCACCGACCAAAATATTCTTGAGTGCATCTTCATCCTCGCCTTCGTACACGCAGATCTCGACCGTTTCCTGATACGCAGCGCTAGTGTAGAAACGCTCGGTGCGGGTCAACGGCAGAGGGCTGTTGCGCCGGATGATCGGTTTGTAACAGTAAGGATAAGGAACACCGCCGCGCTCTCCAAGATAGGAAATCCCGAATGAATACGGCGACACATCAACCAGCACTCGCTCGACCTCGTGTCCTGCCAACCGAGACGCCAGCACGCCGGCGCCCAGAGCGACGCACAGGTCCGGGTGGATCTCCTCCCGCGGCACGAGACCGGTGCGTTCGTGGAGCATGCGGGAAACCAGCGGGATACGCGTGGAACCGCCGACGAGTAGGATCGCATCCATGTCACCGGGACTCTTCCTGGAATCCGACAAGGCCTTGGAGACACTCTCCAGAGTCTTTTCCAGCAGCGGGCGGATCATCGCTTCGTAGTGCTCCCGCGTGACCTCCAGCTCCAGGTGCAACGGTTTGCCCTTCACGGATACCAGTGCGTCTTCGCGAATCGTAACCTCGGGCTCGAAGCTCAGTCGCTTCTTGGCCTCTTCGGCTGCCCACCAAAGGCGCGCGCGCGCGACCGGGTGCCCCTGCCGCAAATCGATGCCATGCTCGCTCTGAAAAGCTGCGAGCAGATGCTCCGCCAGCAGATCATTAAAGTCGTCGCCGCCGAGCTGATTGTTGCCATGGCTGGCCAATACCTCAGTAATGGCACCTTCCAAGGCCACGATGGAGACATCAAACGTCCCGCCACCCAGATCGTAGACCATAGCGGTGTGCCGCGTCCCTTCGCCGTATGCCAGGCTTGCCGCTGTGGGCTCGTTTAAGATGCGGATGGCCTCCAAGCCCGCCAGTGCGGCCGCCTCCCGGGTTGCCTGGCGTTGCGCGTCCGAGAAGTAGGCCGGGACGGTGATAACGGCTTTGTGAACAGGCTGCTGCACGCTACGCCAGGCCCACGCCGCCAGTTTCCGCAGGATCAAGGCCGAGATCTCAGGGGGAGTGAACTGGCGGTCCCCCAGCATCACGATTTCATTGCTTCCCATCTTGCGCTTGATGCTGCGCACGGTACGTTCCGGGTATAACACCAACTGGTTACGTGCCGGTTCTCCGACCAGCAGTTCTCCGGAAGGCGACAGGCCCACGACCGAAGGCAACATGTTGTTCTTTTCGTAACCAAGAACTTGCACGTGGTCGTCCACAAAGGTGGCCACTTCGGAATTCGTGGTGCCCAGATCAATGCCTACAATCAGATCGCTCATCTCAGATTCCCTGCTCCTTTCGTGTTTGCTCCCGGCGGGCGCCGGCTACTTTGACTTGAGCCGACCGATAAACTTCACCCTCCCACTCATAACCGGTGCGATAGACGCCTACTACCGTTCCCTCGCGTAGCGAGTCGGTCTCTTCCAGTTCCACCGCGGTCATCCGATGGGGATCGAATGCCTGACCCTCACAAAGAATTGGACTGAGATGATAGTCCTGCAACGCCTGATCGAGGCGGTCCAGGGTGAGGGCGTAACCCTTCTCGAGCGCCGCCAAAGTCTCTTGCGTCTGACGCATGTGCCCTCTGCCCACGCCAAAGCAGCGAGCCCATATGGACTGGCTGGGGCCTGCGCCGAGCCCCCCGTCGGCTTCGTGCACGGACCTTATTCCGCGTTCAAGACGATCGCGCAAGTCAAGCAGGAGATCTACCTGTTCCTGCCGAACCAGGCGTCCGGTAGGCTGCTCAGCTGAAGACTCTTCTTCTTGCTCTTGTTCCCTGGCACTTGCCGCGGAAGAATCTGCCTGCATTGCCGCACGCATCTGTTCCAACGTATCATTCAACTGCTTGAACGTCCGGCTTTGCAGCTTGATCTCTTGGGTCAGAGCGGTCATTGCCGACCACAGAGAATAGAGGTCGCAATGGCCCTCGATCGGCGGGAGAAGTCTCCCGTTTTCGAGCCCCGCGAGCAATTCAGGAGCTATGCCCTTGGGCGATTCTTCGCCCGCGAGCGCGCCGTCCAGCCAAGTCTCGAACCCACGCAGAATTTTCTCGCGGAGCTCTTGTGAAACCCTCGAGGCAACAGGATTCATTTCCATTCAGCTCTATTTTTCCTTAAACACGGCCAGCCAGGGTTCCGGTCCGACGAACTTCCTCGGGCTAGGATTATGATCGAGCACGGATTCCACACTCGCCTGCGGATCGATTGCGAACAAGAAGTGTCGGATGCGCTGGCGCCGGTCCCGCAGCAATTCGTAAGCGTCTCTTACCTGCTCGAACTCGACCGGGTTGCGATCCGGCGGGAACTCCTTGACCTTACGCAAATAGGCCGCCCGAATCTGTTCGTCCGTAGCATCCGGAGCGACTCCCAGCACTGCACGCGGGTCCGACGGCAGACCAGGCTTTTCCATGACTTTCTTCATGCTCTAAAACAGGCTCCGCTGCTCCGGCGGCGGCAGATTGAACGGCCTTTTCTTTCGCGGACGCCGCCGCAGCTCTGCTTCCTGCTCCCCGCCAAACAATACATCTTCCATCTCTTCCAAAATCTGAGCCGGACTTACGCCTCGGGCCGTAAGTTTGCTGATTTCAAGTGCGAATACATGAGGCAGGTTCTCGATCAAATCCTGAAGGCCATGTCCAAAAGTATCGTCCTCTCGAGGATGCCACGGGGACTCCCGCTCCGGCGAATCTTCTGAACACGATAGCTGTCGCAAGATCTGCTCTGGACTTGCGCCGCACTCGATAGCTTTATTCACTTCGCGCGCGACTTCTGGAGGCATGTTTTCGAGCAGTTCCTGAAGCTCGGCAAAATCCTTGTCTTGGTCGAGTGCGTCCCGCCTGCGGCGAGACTTAGGAGAATCCCATTCTTTGGTTTCGCGCTCACGAACATGACGCGGCAGTGCGCTCCGTCCGGGAACTGGAAACTGTTTCTCCGCTCTCTCCTCTTCCAAGACTTCGTTGACAAGTTCGGGTTCCAGGGAGTAACCCTCGTGCGCGATTTCATCCATGGACTCATCCAGTCTAAACATGTCCCTGGAGTGTCCTCGCAGTTCATCGAGAAGTTTTCCGGCCAAGTGCGTGTTCCGCTCACGCCGGGCCAGTGCCAAGGCAGCGGAGAGGCAATGGTAGCGTCTTTCTGATGCCGACGGCGGCAATGCACGGGCTCTCAGGAACAGGAATCTCGCATCTGCGCCGCCTCTCGCCAGACCCGCGGTGGAGATAGCAAATGCCAGCTTGGGGGCGTGGCTCCGCATGCCGGCTTCGCCGAGAACCAGCAGCTGGGCCGTGTCCAGCGAGAGGTCGCAATAGATCAACACAGCGCTTAAACGATCCTCCCACTTCTCTGGGATGGCCAGAGCAACATCCACCAAATCTCCCAGAGCGCAGGCTTTGGCCAAACCCGTCAACAGGCTTACTCCATCGTCAGAAGCGATCTCTGGAGGCTGTAAGAAGGCATCCGTAGGCCTTAAGACTGCGGCATCCAACACGCCCCTCAGCAGAACATAAGCTGTCGCAGGGTTCCCCAGCCCAGTTTCGAGTTCCGCTTCATGTCTTCTCACGGCCTCAAGGTCATTGTCGAGTGCCGCGCACGCGCCACGTAGAGCGCTCACAAAAGGTGCCAGGGTCCCGTCCAGCGCATCCGGCAAAGCCTCGATCCGGCCTATCCCCTGAGCGGCCAATTGAGTCTTGCGCTCGCGTAAATGGCGCAGAACGCTCGACACCAGCAGTCGCAGTTTGGCTTTGCGAACTTCCGGGTTAACCCGATCAAGCTGCTCAGCCTCTTCCAAAAACTTGAGCGATTTCTGGTACGCCCCGCGCTTCTCAGCCGATTCCATCAACCAGAGCAGCGGAGCGACATCCTGCCGCTGGCTTTGGCGCCACAACTCGGCTACGCGATCGGGTATTCTCCAGTCTCGCTGCTTTTTCGCCCAGTTCAGCCATTTTTGGAAAGCTTCCGAATGAGCGTCCGCGCGGCAAGCTCGTTCATACAGGATGTTGGGGGAAAGCAGCCTGGCCCGTGGCAAACTCCCGTCACGGCTGGGACGATAAGAGCTTCCCAGCATATCCTCTTCAAGCATAAGGTCTTCCAATATTTCCTCGGCCAGGTCCGAGGGGATCTGCTCGACGATCTGCGCCATGTGCAGCGAGAGCACTCCGTCCGCGGGGCTGTGCGCACAAAGCCACTTCTCTTTGAGAGCCTGCCGTCGAAAGTCCTCCCATACAAATACAGAATCGGCACGCCCTTCGTAAGTCTCGGACACCTCCAAGCCGCGCGCCATCAACCTATAGAAGTAGGCATCCTGCCGAGGCCTACCGATAGCCCCATAAACCGGTTCCACTGCGAAGCCCAGGAGCATACAGCGAATGGCAATGTGCTGGCGCAACTTCTCGCTCAATTCGGGGCAACACTGGCGGCAGAGGCTAATCACCTCCTGAGCTTTGGTCAGGATCGGGTTCTTTTTCCCCGTGACCATGGCCAGTTCCAGAGAAGCCAAAGTGGGGCGCAGAAGATCGCGACCTGATCCCACGGAAACCGTCAGCTTCAAGGCCGCCGGGCTGCATGCGGAACCGGGTGCTGTGCCCAGCATAGCCTGTATAGGTGGAATTAGGCGGGCCGGCACGGAATGTAGCGTGATCGCCTCCAACCAATTCTTGCAAGCCTCATCATTCCCGCGGTAAAAGCTCGCGATAGCATTGACCAACGCTTTCCAGGACGCCAGCGGGCTACGGCGAGATAGCTGCGGTAGCAACAAAACAGTATCTTCAACCGGTCCCCGGGTCACCGCCTGCATTGCAGCAAACAGCGCTGCCGCCCCTTCACGCAGAGGATGTGTGGCCGGAAGGGATGAAGCTTTGGCCAGCGCGGGCAAATCGTACACCCGTTGCCGGATGGCGGTTTCTATTTTCTCGCGAACCATCGGAGCAAGATTAGGATCTTGCAGGGGACCCACAAGGTCGTCGAGATTACCTTCCCCAGTGCGCACCTCGAACTGAATTTCCTCCAGCCGGTTGCGCGCAGAAGGGAAGCGCTCGCCCACCAAGTTCAACAGCGCCTTGGCCTCGCGGGACATCCCCTGTTTCAGCAGATCGCGAATGCGAGATTCATATGCCTCAATCAGCAGGCTCTCCGATTCCGGCGTGGCATAACGTTTGTGCAGCTCTTTCGCAACCTCGACGGCGGCTTTGGAGTGCCGTCCGGCTATCAGCTCGCGTGCGTGAAGTGCCTCAGCAGCCGGCAGGGCGCCCTGGAACTCAGCGCCCCTGTCCCCAGCAGCCTGTGGCGGATTGCTCGTGCCAGTCCTGGTTGGCAGTGGAGCACGACTATCCCTCTTCTGCTTCTTCGACATTGCGGATCAAGTCCACTCTACCGCATCGGCAGGAAAAATTGGGCACCACGACCTGTGCATACACTGTGCAGAATTAAGACCGGGACGGCCGGTACCATGGAGGTCAGCGCCATGGAGGTTCAGTACCATGGAGGGTCAGCGACCACACGCAGTTGCAACAATTCAGGTGCCAGCGCGAAGCACGCGAGGTCGAGGGTCAAAACCCTGATGAACCGGTCCGACGCGAATGGCGGTGTACTAAAAACCGCGTCTTATGGCTGATCCCGTCGCGCGGAACCGCGATTGGCGGTCATTATCGCAACGTGCCGATCTCTAAGTAGAGTTTTCTTGCCCCGGGACACCGCCGTCAGGCTGGTCACTCAGCCTACCTCGGATAGGGGCGGGACGGGACCGCTGATCTGGGTTGTTTTTCCGCGAAGTAATAAGCACGAGAGCAACATCAGTTTTCCACAGGTTCGTGTGGTGGAATAGAGATCAACCCTTCTCGCTCATGGCATCTATCTGCCCGATGGCACAGCAACGCTTCCACCACATGCTGCTGACTCTCAGGTAGTGTCCAGCGTTGCAGACGCCACGGAGTGTCGCATCTGACGCTAGCTTGACTAAGCGAAGTTGAGCATCATGACGTCGCTCCGGCCATCTTCAACCAAACCATGCGTCCATCCTCGATCTTGCTGTTGACATATCGTATAGTGTATCTATACACTATACGAGTGATCAAGAGCTATCGGCACAAGGGTCTGAAACGCTTTGCGGAGACCGGCTCTAAAGCCGGGATTCAGCCAAAACATACCGGCCGTCTTCGCAGACTTCTTACCGCTCTCAACGTTGCCAGCGTTCCGCAAGATATGGACGCACCGGGCAACCAGTTGCATCCATTGGAGGGAAACCTTGCCAATCACTGGGCCGTAAGCGTCAGCGGCAATTGGCGACTCACATTCTCATTCGACGGGGAAGACGTCATCTTTGTCGATTACCAGGACTACCACTGAGGTGAACAACATGATTTTCAATCCTGCACATCCAGGCGAAGTTTTGAAGGACTACTTGGGCGACATGACCGTTGCCGAGGCCTCAAGGCGTTTAGGCGTCACCCGGGCGCATCTTTCGCGGATTCTGAACGGGAGGGCGGGCATTTCCGCTTCCATGTCCTTGCGTCTTTCAGCGGCGCTGCGCACATCGCCCGACTTCTGGCTAAAGATGCAGATACAGCATGACCTCTGGCAGGAGCAGCAAAAGAAGCAGCCCAAAATACAGCCGTTTCGAAGAGCGGAGCTCTTGGCCTAGCAGCCCGCGTCTGCAGGTGACCCTAGCGTGTGGCGAGCAATTCCCCACGACTGTCACATTGAGCAGCGCTCCTGTGATCGCGCGAATCTCACCGACGACTTGCCGCAGCAGGTACCGGGATCCGAACCTGCGACCTTTCGGTAGAGGTCACCGCGAATTCCGTTGAATCCCTGGCTAGGGTTGCAATTGGAGGGTTTACATTAACCCCAAACTGGCATGATTCAGCAAGACTAAAACGGTTGAAGCACCACTCAAATGATTGAATAGCAACAAAATTGCCTCTTCGCCCCCAAGTTCGGGACCAGGGGGTCGGAGGTTCAAATCCTCTCTCCCCGACCATTTTTTTCAAGCACTTAAAGCGCGCCTTCTGGATTTCCGTCTACAGCGCTGTGGTCAAATTTGTAGACAGTCAGAGCACATAGTTCGATGGGCACGCAATCCTCTGGAGCTTCTGTCTTGTGGACCTGGGCACGCCCCAAGCATGCTAGTCTCACCAGCACCGAGTCAAACGACTGACGACCAGTGGTTCGGGGGTTGAGGAACATTGTAAGCTGTTTCTATGCCGTTGACTCATGTCGAGCGCCGGATAACCCAGGTGGTTGTAAGGCGGTTCTTGGAACTGAAGGAATCCACCCCCCGAAAGCTCCTGGTACGCCAATTCCGGTCTCTTGAACCACTGCAGCGGCTGACCACCTTTCCGATACTGAAGAAGGTGAACCGGAGCGGGAGCAACGAGGAGGAATACCTCCCTCTCGCCTTTGGCATTCCATTATTCGGACGACCCCGACGCCGTTACTCGCGCGCGCACCTCTGTTGAGGTCGTTCTTCGCGTCCTCCAGAACATGTTCGACGTCGAGCTTACGGTTACGATGAGAGCGCTGTGGTTTCCTACGGCGTCACACAGCAGCACGTATCCATCACTGGATCTCGTGGAAATTTAACCACCGTCACTTAACGCGCTCGCGAATGAGGTGTTGATCCCGATAAACTCCGCGGACCTTGAAGAATCTACGTCAGACTGATGGTCTCGGTTCTTGAAGGCGTGGAAAAGGCGCTCTGCGAGGCGAGTCACCGGTGCTCCTGATCCACTGTACCTAGATGTGGTTCATCGCGATAGGCTCCAATCAGCACGTCTTGAAAGATACCCCTCGAAGTGACCGGGAAAAGCGAAGCGTGAATCTGGTACTCAAATCCGGCCTGCTCAAGCTGCCTTAGAAAATCAGCCAAGCAGGAACGTTCGTTCCCCATGCGATGGTGGTATTCGATAACTATCTGCTTGATAGATTGAGCCTTCCCGCTGGAAAGCAGGTCACAGAGAACGCGATGTTCCGCGCCTTCCACGTCCAACTTGAGAAGGTCAACCGGTCCAAGAATGAAGTCGGACAGCCTTCTGCTCGGAACTTGAATGACCTTACCTCCAAGCCGGGAGCTGTCTGTACTCATCAAGAGTGAGCCGGGAGTTGTAGGATCGACGAAGAAATCAATCTCCCCATTCTCACTCCAGAGGGCGCAGTTGTGGGTGACGACCCCGGTAAGGCGGTTTTGGGTCACATTTCTTTTCAAGACAGCGAAGGTGGTCGGATCTGGTTCAAAGGCTTCAATTAGGGCCCTCGGATAGAGCCATTTGAAATAAAGAGTGGCCATGCCCAAGTTGGCCCCACAGTCAAAGATCAGGGGAGAGTCAGTGTTGGCATGGAAGTAGTAATGCTGGCGAACAAAAATCTCCCGGTAAAGATTTACGAGACTCGGACGGTCAAAATAGGCTATGTCAAAACCTAACATTTTCCCGGAAGGGCGAATGCGATTGAGCCACAGCGCAGTTTTCTTCCCGGCTGAATGGGGGGTCCGCAAAAGATAGTACGCGTCGTTCGCGAGTCGCGCGAGCCCTTTAATCATTGCCTGATCCTATCGCGCAGTTCCAATCGCATTGAGGCAAAAAAGACTCATAACGTTCAAGGGCAGGCCAAGTCTACACGAGATGTGGGCCCCCATTCTCCACGAC
>WNFC01003081.1_pt1 | contig 27041 bp, 22 predicted proteins | sample 5400541 | NCBI WGS metagenome assembly WNFC01 (sample SAMN13153342, study PRJNA577476) | soil metagenome | isolation source: 120 cm saprolite under Douglas fir tree site 2 hole 2 replicate 1 | place: USA:California | collected 2015-04-18 | reverse complement strand
CCAAGCTCAAAATCGCATTCTGGGACTACCTTGGCGACCGACTGGTCGTCCCAGGCGCCCAAGCCATTCCCCACCTGCCAGAAATCATCCTCGCCAAAGCCCAATCACCCTGACCGCCACCACTTTTGCTCCTCTTACCATTCCGCATAACAAGGGCAAAAATTCGTGGCAGCCCCCATTTGGTCATGTCCAGGCTTGTCCAGGCCATCCCGATAATCGGATGGTGTGCCCCGCCCTCCCCCGCAAGCGGGGAGGGCGGGGCGGGGGCAGGGACAAGCCCGGCGATGACGCCGTGAGCTGTTCACCTCTCCTCGTTGACACTCTTGAGCGCGTCTTTCGGGAGCACATCTCTCAAGACACCCATGAAATCCCGCTCCGCCAGCGCGCGAGCGCGGTCGCAAAGCATCGGCACCGGACTCGACGGTTCGGATCGACGGAAATAATGGTGAACCTGATCGAGCAGCCCGATCGCTTGGGCACGGCTCGTGACGGTGTAGCGGGGCGCCGGCCCCCCGGGAGCGGACTCCTCGATCGACTGGCCTGCGCCGTCTCCAGACGCCGGCGACACATCGGCGAAATTCGAGAGCTTTCCGAGAGGCAAATCGAAAAATTGGTCTGCACCGATGTGGAATGCCGCCTGTTCCATCTGCGCAGGTATCAAAATGTTCATAACCTCAAAGAACGACTTGCCGATCAGATGATGGGCCTGCCGGACCAGAAGCAGGATCGGGCTCGAAGGCTCCGATCGGCTGTAATAATCGGCAATCGCCGTGAGCGCTTCGCTCGCTTGGGCAAGCGAAGTCGGCGCCTCGCCCGCCGCGGCGCCGGCGTCGGCGGCGTCCGCTGCAGCGCCCGCGTCGGCCGCCGTTGCCTGCGGATCGATGAAGGCGCGAATCGTTGCGACGAGCGGCAAAAGCTTGTCCAGGCCAGCCGATTCACCGTTCGTCAAAAAGACATCGCGAATGCTATCGAGCGAGGTCTTTACCAGCGCGATGTTCTTGCGAGCTGCCGCGAGAACTTCCGGGTCGGCCGTACTGATCGCTTCGGTAACGGTCGCCTGGGGCAGCTGGACTTCTCCGGTTCGCGGTTTGACCTCCCCTGTCGCGATCATCCAGGTGCGATAGCTGATCGGCCCCAATCGGCGCGCTTCTACCAGCGGCGCATATTGTAGCGGGAAGATCACAGTGGGCAGATCGAGCGAACCAACGGCCCCAGACCGTGCCGAATCGCCCGGTTGCGGGCGCGGATGCACGGCGTCCCAGAACTTATCGAGCCAGTAGGCCGTCGCCGCCAAATTCCGCGCAAACCCGCCGAGATCCTTGTTCAATATCAGAAGACGGGCCTGCAAGACCAAGAGGCGGATGTCGCGCGTGCGCGCAAGCAGCGGCTTGATCGCATCGAGTTGACCCTTGATGTCGACCGTCGATCGGTCGAACGGACTGCCGTCTTCGATAGAGAAGAACGTGGTCGGCAGAACGCCGTCTACGCCGGCAAAAAAATTGAGATAATCCGAATCGCCCTCCAAATCGAGATCGGGACCGCACGGGTCCGTGCTCGCGAACGGCGTGCATAGCGCGGCGACTTCCGGATCGAGCGCGATACCGCTGCCGCTCTGTTCCGCTGATTGATCAACATCCATCGCAACGCCCTCCCAATCACGCAAAGCACTCATTCATCCGCGCCGCGGGCGCGCTCTCGACCAGCGAAACAGCAGTCCTTGGCGAGCCGGTCAAAGGCAATCAGCCGGCGCAACAGGTCCTCCATCTCCTTGAGCGGCACCATATTGGGCCCATCCGACGGCGCGCGATCAGGATCCTGGTGGGTCTCGATAAACACGCCCGCAACCCCGACCGCAACTGCGGCGCGGGCCAGCACCGGGACGAATTCGCGCTCGCCGCCCGATGATGCCCCCTGCCCGCCCGGCTGCTGCACCGAATGGGTGGCGTCGAAGATCACCGGCGCGCCGGTTCGCGCCAGGATGGGCAGCGCGCGCAAGTCCGTCACCAGGGTGTTGTAGCCAAACGAGGCGCCGCGCTCCGTCACCATGACGTTCGGATTGCCGGCGCCGGTGATTTTCGCGACCACATGGGTCATGTCCCAGGGCGCTAAGAATTGCCCCTTCTTGACGTTGACGGCGCGGCCGGTGCGGGCAGCGGCGAGGAGGAGATCGGTCTGGCGGCAGAGGAACGCCGGGATTTGCAGCACATCGGCGACGGCCGCCACTTCGGCGCATTGACCGCTTTCGTGGACATCGGTGAGCACCGGCACGTCAAGCCGGGCACGGATTTCCTCGAACACGGCGAGCGCCCTGTCGAGCCCGAGGCCGCGGGCGCTGGTCGCGCTGGTGCGGTTCGCCTTGTCGAAAGACGTCTTGTACACGAGGCCGATGCCGAGCCGGGCCGCGATCGCCTTAAGCGCCCCCGCCATTTCGAGCGCATGGCCGCGGCTTTCAAGCATGCAAGGCCCGGCGATCAGCGCCAGCGGCAGGCGATTGCCAAAACGGACGGCGCCGGCGGCAACGGTCGGGCTCGGCGGAACGGCTGTTGGTGCTGTCATCGACACATCCCCGAAGCCGGCGGACCATGAACGCAGACACGTCTGCGGTCAACACGCCGGCGCCGTACCGGGTACTCTCACCACGGCGACTGCTGCATCGGTGCTCATTCGGAAAGTAGCGACAGAACTCACGGTGGCCAACGAAACCTGCGTTGGCCACGGAACCTCGGCGGAATCATCGCGTTGCGAAAGGAGCAACTTGAGGATCTGCCGAAATGAAACTGTGCTTCGGGTCCGTCATGGCGGTGACACTGTGGTCCACGATCGCTCAGACCCAGGTTTTCCTGAACCCGTCCGGACCTGGAAGTTCAATCCCTGTGAGTCCTGACGATAGACCTCTCTTGAGTCGGCCGAGCAGTCATTCATTCAGCGCGACCGGCCTGGGGGCCGGCACTCCCGGCCCTTTCCTGCCCAATCCTAACGACCCGACAGCATTGTCATCGACGTTTCCCGACTAGTACCTCTGCACCGAGGTTTTGACGGGTTGGCAGAGCGACGTTCCCGAGTCCCAACGTCTAGCCTCGGTGAGAATAAGTCCGCCTCGGATGGTCCGCTTGGGGCCAATAGGGCGCATCGTTGACTGTGCTGCAACATTGATCGTTCTCAGCAGATGTGCCGACATTGTTCTAAACAGCCCCGGTGAAGCAACGCTTATGCTGAGTTGCGTTGTGCGATCTGTAGTAGGTTGCCACAGGTGTCCTCGAACACCGCGGTCGTCACGGGCCCCATCGCGACTGGTGGCTGAGTGAACTTGACGCCCAACTTTGTCAGTCGGTCATGCTCCTTACGGACATCATCAACTCCAAATGATGTGCAAGGAATGCCATCGGCGACGAGAGCTGATTTGAAGGGTTTTGCAGCCGGATGTTGATCGGGCTCTAGAACGAGTTCTACGTTATCAGGTTGTTCAGGGGAGACCAGCGTAAGCCACCGGTGCGCGCCCATCGGGATATCGTGCTTCAACTTGAAGCCAAGGATGTCGCGATAGAAGCGCAACGCTTTTTCCTGGTCATCGACCAGAACACTCGTCAGCACGATTTTCATGCGCATCGTCTCCAGTTGCACTTTTCCCTTTTGCGAGAGGCCCTAGCCAGACCTTCCACGCATTGCGAATGGGGTCGCGAACGAGAAAATGGTGCTTGCTTCGCCAGCGCCATTCGGTTCGAAGCAGTCCCGCATCCTCGAGGACCGAGAGATGTCTCGAAAGGCCTTGCCGGGAAATGCTCGACTGCTGCCAAGTAATCAGCCGCACATGGAGCTCGAAAAGCGTCTGCCCGTCGCGTTCGGCAAGCTCATCAAGCAATCGTCGCCTCGTGGCGTCCGACAGCGCTTGGAACAGTCGGTCCAGGTCCATGCCTGCTGTTTAGACCATTGGGCAATCTCACGCAACAAAATTGTTGCGTGAACGTAGAACGTCGACCCCATTTTGGCTCTTACGAGGACAGCTGACATTGTTTTGATGGCTGCAGGCGCTAGGCGAATGTCCGAGTCGGGTCAGAACCGGCTGTGCGCCTGACGTCTTATTCCGGCTGACAGACAACCCGTCGAAACCTCTGTGCAGAGGTACTATGTAGTAGATCGATTCCATGAAACCTATCAGCGGGGAATTCCCTGAATTCCCTGCTCCGCCGAAAAATTTCCCTGCTCCGGCGAGAAAAATCCCTGCTGCCGCCAGAAAAATTCCCTGCTCTGCGCAGCAGGGAATTTGCTGCAAGTCACTGGAAATGCAGCGTCAACTCATTCCGAAACCGCCGACTCTGCACCGAATCCAAAAAAATTCCCTGCTAAATTCCCTGCCAGCCGGGAATTCGAATACGAAGGCCGACCATGCCGGCGATCGCTTGATCTGATTCGAATTTCGGATACGCCATACTAGGGTGTGCCCCTTCTCCATTCGTTGGAGAATGAAGACAGCCCTTTGAAATGGAACTGGTGCATCGAGACCGACGCAGCGTCGCCGGGGCTACTGGATCGCCGCTTGCGCGGACGATGACACATAAGAGGATGACACATAAGAGGATGACACATAAGTGGTGCTTCCATCAGAACGAAATCCGGGCTCTCTACACCAGCCGGCTCTGCACCACCGCAGCCTCGATGAACGACGCGAACAGCGGATGCGGCGCGAACGGACGTGACTTCAGCTCGGGATGGAACTGCACGCCGATGAACCATGGATGGTCGGCGTACTCGACGACCTCGGGCAACACTCCATCCGGGGACATGCCCGAGAAGCGCATGCCATGCTGCTCAAGGCGCGCCCGGTATGCGGTGTTGATCTCGTAGCGATGGCGGTGACGCTCGGAAATCTTTGACGCGCCGTAGATATGCTCCGCCGAGCTGCCGCGTTCCAACAGCGCCGCATAGGCGCCGAGCCGCATGGTGCCGCCGAGATCGCCGTTGACGCCGCGCTTCTGCAGCTCGTTGCCCTTGAGCCATTCGGTCATCAGGCCGACGACCGGCTCCGATGTTGCGCCGAATTCCGACGAATTCGCCGCCGTAATGCCGCAAAGGTTGCGCGCCGCCTCGATCACCGCCATCTGCATGCCGAAGCAGATGCCGAAATAAGGGAGATGGCGCTCGCGGGCGTATTGCGCCGCGCGGATTTTGCCCTCAGCGCCGCGCTGTCCGAACCCGCCCGGCACCAGGATGCCGTCCACGTGCTCCAGAAACGGCGCCGGATCCTCGCGCTCGAACACCTCGCTTTCGATCCAGTCGAGGTCGACTCTCACCTTGTTGGCGATCCCGCCATGAGACAAAGCTTCGATCAGCGACTTGTAGGCATCCTTGAGGCCCGTGTACTTGCCGACGATCGCGATGGTCACGGCGCCTTCCGGGTTGCGGATGCGCTCGTTGATGACCCGCCACTGGTCGAGCTCGGGACGCGGTCCTTTGAGCCCGAACGCCGCAAGAACTTCGGTGTCGAGCCCGGCCGCGTGATAGGCCTCGGGCACCGCATAGATGTTGTCGACGTCGCGCGCCTCGATCACAGCGGATTCGCGCACATTGCAGAACAACGCCAGCTTGCGCCTCTCCTCCTTGGGGATCGGCCGGTCGGTGCGGCACAGCAAGATATCCGGCTGGACGCCGATCGAGCGCAGTTCCTTGACCGAATGCTGGGTGGGTTTCGTCTTGAGCTCGCCTGCGGACGGAATGAAGGGCAGGAGCGTGAGGTGAATATAAACGACGCTCCGCCGCGGCAGCTCGTTGCCGAGCTGCCGTATCGCCTCGAAGAACGGCAGTCCTTCGATATCGCCGACCGTGCCGCCGATCTCCACCAGAACGAAATCGAACCGGTCGTTGCCTTCGAGGATGAAATCCTTGATGGCATTGGTGACATGGGGAATGACCTGGATGGTCGCGCCGAGATAGTCTCCCCGGCGCTCCCTGGCCAGAATGTCCTGGTAGATGCGGCCGGTGGTGATGTTGTCCTGGCGGGTTGCGGGCCGTCCGGTGAAGCGCTCGTAGTGGCCAAGGTCGAGATCGGTCTCCGCCCCGTCGTCGGTGACGAAGACCTCGCCATGCTGATAGGGCGACATCGTCCCCGGATCGACATTGAGATAGGGATCGAGCTTGCACAGGCGCACCGAATGGCCGCGCGCCTGCAACAGCGCGCCCAGAGCCGCCGACGCCAACCCCTTGCCGAGCGAAGAAACCACGCCGCCGGTGATGAATATGAACCGCGCCATGGGACTTAACTCTTACTCCGAAGCAATCGATTCGACGAGAGGCCAATCGCGGCGTTCGCAGCTTTTCCTCAAGTCAAATCGGAGTGATTTTATGCTTGCATGTCAGCGTGTTAGACAGCCCAACTCTGATCTGGCCTGCCCTTCCCCTGGGAGCGCGGGCGTCCCGCCCGCTGCTTTGCCGAAGAAGCGGGCGAGACGCCCGCGCTCCCAAGGGGCAAGCAGGAAGCACCCACGGCATCGGCGGGCCACCGAAAACCGAAGGGCCGGAAATCCGGCCCTTGAGTGATGTCGTCATTGCGACCTCGGAACCTGAGGCGCACCGCCGCCGTCCGCCGGCGGCGCGGCCGGTTGGCCGCCGCCACGGAGCGCATCGAGATCGAGCGGCGGTGGCGCGCCGGGCGCTTGAGCCGGCGTCGACCCGGAGTTCTGGATGATCGATCGTGGCTTGCGATCGACGCCCGCCAGAATTGAGAGCACCAGGCTGGTGACGAAAAACCCCAACGCGAGGAACGCGGTGGCGCGGGTTAACACGTTCGCGGTGCCGCGGCTTGAGAGGAATCCGCCCCCACCACCTCCGCCCATGCCGAGGCCGCCGCCCTCCGACTTCTGCAGCAGCACGACGCCGATCATGGCGAGCACGATCATCAGGTGGATTACGACGATTACCGTCTGCATCTCATTTTCTCTTGCAGGGCCAAGCACTTGTAATGCGACGCAGGCCTGCGGGCCCGTTACCTCGCACCATATAGGAAGCCACGCGGGTCATTACACGATCCAGGCGGATATTTCCACCGGGTCCGGCAACAGCGTGTCGCCTGGATAATGCCGCCCCATCCGTGCGGTCGCTTGGAGCAGGGCATTCAGTCCTGCGACCGACCGCCCGGGTGCCGCTGCGTGCAGGGCCGTAGGATGGGTTGAGCGGTAGCGAAACCCATCAAGGCCTTCCGGCGGCGAGGCCCAACGGTGGGTTTCTCTGCGCTCGCCACGATCACCGGCCCTGGGCGCCCGCCGGGGTAGCGGATAAGCGCAACGCCTCTGTCGCCTGCGCGCTGCGATCGGCCACGATGACCCTGATGAGAAGCCGCCGCAGCGTCTCCTGCTCGGACGCCGCCAATGCGCCGAAAAACGCCTCCTCGAATCGATCGACCTCGGCGTCGCACTGCGCCAACAGGTTCCGGCCCCTTGGCGTGAGTTGCAGCGCCCGGACGCGGCGATTCTCAGCGCCATCGGTTCGGCGCACCAGGTGCTGCGTACTGAGCGTCGCCACGATCTCATTGGCGGATTGCGGGGTCACCCCCAGCCGGCGCGCCAGCGCCGCCGAGGACAGGCTCTCGCCGCCGCGGCTGAGAATGGCAAGGACCGTGTACTGGGCGGGCGTGAGACCGAAACCGCGCAGAGCCTGATCGAGCCGCTGGTAGGTCGCAAGCTGCGCCTGCCGCACCAGGTAACTCAACCTTGCATGCTGCGGCATATCGCGTCCTTGCGGCCACCGGGCCTACTTGACTGCATATCAGGGAGCCTGATAGGCATCCTTATAGACGTGGCGCGACTTAAAATCAACGGCCCGCAGGGGCCAGGGCAATGGCATTTGGCCACGGCCCTAACCTCTCCCGCTTGCCGGGAAAGAGGCAGCGCCCGGAGGGGAGGAAACATGAGCGGCACATCGCATGGCTCCGTCGTCTTCGACGTCAGCGCGTTCCTCGACCGCCCGAAATTCGGTGCTCATCGCATCCTCATCTTCGCGCTGTGCACGCTGGTCATGACCGTGGACGGCTATGACGTGTTCGTCGTCGGCTATGTGGTGCCGGCGCTGGCGCAGGACTTCGGCGTGCCTTTGCCCGCCGTAACGTCGATCTTCGTGTTTCAGACCATCGGGCTTGGTCTCGGCGCCTATGCGGTGTCGCCGTTCGCCGACCGCCTCGGCCGCCGCAACATCATCCTCATCTGCACGGCGTTGCTTGGCGTGCTGACGCTCGCCGGCACATTTGCGACGTCGGTGGGAGAGCTTGCCGCGTTGCGCTTTGCCGCCTCGTTCTTCTTCGGCGCGGTGGTGCCGAATCTCGTGGCGGTGACCTCCGAATACTGCTCGCGCCGCAGCCGGCCGATCCTCGTGATCATCCTGTTCATGGGTTATACGGTGGGCGCCGGCGGCGGCGGTTCGATCGCCTCAGCGCTGGCGGCGCAATTCGGCTGGAGGGCCGCTTTCTGGATGGGCGGGCTCACGCCGCTCATCGTCGTCGCGATCCTGTATGTCCTGCTGCCCGAGTCGATCCGGTTCCTGGTTCTTAGAGGCGACCGTAATAACGAGGTGGCGGCACGCCTGCGGCGCATTGATCCGGCGCTCGACCTCTCGGGCACGCAAGGCTTCACGATCCACGAAGAGGCGTCCGGCGCGATGCCGGTGATCGCGTTGTTCCGCGATGGCCGCGCGCCGACCACGCTGCTGTTGTGGCTGAGCTACGCCATGAACCTGTTCGTACTCACCTTCGTCGCCTCGTGGATGCCGACCTTTCTTCGCGTATTCGCGGGCGTGGAATTGAAACAGGCCGGCGCCATCGCGGCCCTGTTTTCGCTTGGCGGCATCGTATCGCCGCTGATCCTCGGCTACTTCATCGACCGGCACGGCGCCACCAGAGTGCTGGCCGCAAATTACGTGGCCGCCGGCGTCTCCATCATCCTGATCGGCCTGTGGAGCGGCGACGCCACGCTCGCCGCCATCGCGGTTTTCTGCGCCGGCCTGTTCGTCATCGGCGGCCAGGGCGGCATCAATGCCCTCGCCGCGATGCTCTACCCGACCGAGATGCGGGCGACCGGGGTCGGCTGGGCGCTCGGCGCCGGGCGCGTGGCGTCGGTGTTCGGGCCATTGTCCGGCGGGGCGATGCTGGCGGGCAAGTGGTCAGCCGCCGCCATCTTCGCGACGATCTCCGTGCCGGTCTTCATCGCCGCGCTTGCCACCATCAGTGTCCGCTTCTCGCGCCATACCGACGCCGCGCCGGCGGAGCGGGCACCCCCTCCCTACCCTCCCCCGCATGCGGGGGAGGGTAGGGAGGGGGCGTCGGCCATCATCTAAAACCAATTGAAAGGGAAAGCGTTCATGGCGCCTGCGAAAAACCGCAACGAGATGAGACCCGCGACGGCGCCGTCCGACCGGAACGTGCATGTTGAGTTTGATGACGGGATCGCCTGGGTGACGATGAACAGGCCCGACAAGCGCAACGCCATGAACCCGGCGCTCAATGACGAAATGCTGCAAGTTCTCGACGCCCTGGAGGTCGACGATGCTTGCGGGGTGGTGGTGCTGACCGGCGCGGGCGATGCGTTTTCGGCCGGAATGGATCTCAAGGAGTATTTTCGCGACCTCGACAAGCTGCCCTATACGCAGCAGGTGCACAAGCGGCGCTCGGCCTGGCAGTGGCAATGGCGCCAGCTCATGGCCTATCCGAAGCCCACCATCGCCATGGTCAATGGCTGGTGCTTCGGCGGCGCCTTCACGCCGCTCGTCGCCTGCGATCTGGCGATTGCAGCGGAGGATGCCGTGTTCGGCCTGTCGGAAATCAATTGGGGCATCATCCCGGGCGGCAACGTGACACGCTCGGTGGTGGCGGCGATGAATCTGCGTGATGCGATGTACTACGTCATGACCGGCGAGACCTTCGACGGCCGCAAAGCCGCCGCCATGGGGCTCGTCAACGAGGCGGTGCCGAAGAAGCGCCTGCGCCCACGCACGCGTGAGCTTGCCAAGGTCCTGCTCGGCAAGAATCCGACCGTGTTGCGCGCCGCAAAGGCCGCCGTGCGCGCCGTGCAGGGCATGTCGTGGGAGCTGTCCGACGACTATCTGATGGCAAAGAGTCACCAGGCCCGCTACCTCGATCCGGAGCAGGGCCGCACTCAAGGCCTCAACCAGTTCCTCGACGAGAAATCCTTCAAACCGGGCCTCGCCCCAATGCGCCGCCGGGGGAAGGGGAATTGATCTTTCAAGGTATAATAATACCATATGCGGAAGAAATCCGATTTGGGCATTTGAGCAAAACGAAATACCCCCTTTTTTGTGTGCTTTGCCAAGGCTTTACGAGCGCCTCAAGCTTAGAGGCCATAATGTGAGCCCGATCGAACATAGGAACCGATCGGATCGGGGAATTGCCGTGGCGGGTAGAGACGACACATCGACGGCCTGCCGCATCGACATCACGCGGCTGATGCGGCCGCGATCGATCGCGATCGTCGGCGTCTCGCCGCAGCCCGGCTCGCCTGGCGGCGGCGTACTCGACAACCTCGAACGCTATGGCTATGGCGGCGACATTCACCTCGTCAGCCGCAGCCGCGGCGAGGTCAAAGGACGCCCCTGCGTCGCATCGATCGATGATCTCCCGGAAGGGGTCGACACCGCCCTGCTGACAATCCCACGGGCTGCGATCGAAGAGGCCGTTTCGGCCTGTGCGCGGCGGTCAGTCGGCGCCGTCATCATATTCGCCGCCGGTTTCGCGGAGGCGGGCGGCGAATGGAAGGCGGCGCAGGAGCGTATTGCCGCGGTGGCGCGCGACGCCGGCATGGCCGTGTGCGGCCCCAATTGTCTCGGCATCATGAATTATGTCGACGGCATTCCCCTGACCTTCTCGCCGCAGCAACCTACGAGGCCGCCGACCGCTCCAAGCCTCAGCATCGTGGCGCAGAGCGGCGGACTGTCCTCGATCCTGCGCACCGCCCTCATCGCCAAGGACGTCCCGGTGGCGTTCGCGGTCTCGACCGGCAACGAAGCGGTGCTAGGGCTCGAGGACTACCTCGCATTTCTTCTCGATGACGCGATGACCCGCGTCATTACCGTATTCGCTGAGCAAATCCGACGGCCGCAGCGCTTTCTTAGGCTCGCGGCACGCGCCCGGGAGGCCGGCAAGGCGATCGTGCTGTTACATCCCGGACGCAGCGCCGCCGCGCGCGCGGCCGCACAATCCCACACCGGCGCGCTCGCCGGCGATCACGCCACCATGCGCGCACTGGTGGCCCGCGAAGGCGTCATCGCGGTCGATGGCCTCGATGAGCTGATCGACGTTTCCGAATTGATGGCGCGATTTCCAAACGCTCCCGCCGCCGGTCCCGCGGTCCTCACTGACTCCGGCGCATTCAAGGGGATGACGCTCGATCTCGCCGACGCGGTCGGCCTCGAACTGCCGCCGCTGTCGCCCGCAACGGCCGACGCGCTCAAGGTCGAGTTGCCCGATTTCATGGAACCCGGCAATCCCCTCGACTTGACCGCGCAGGGAATTCTGGACCTTGGTCTCTACGCACGGACCCTGAAGCCGCTGTTCGCCGATACGGCGTTCGGCAGTGTATTCGTCGCTCCCATTGTGAGCGCGAACAGCGCGTTCACGGCGGCCAAGATCGCGGCCATCCTCAAGGCCGTGGTCGGCGCCGGCAAGCCCGTCATCCTGGGCTTGCTGGGCGACGAGGTGGCGTTGCCGCCAGGCACCGTCGAAATGGTGCGCGCTGCCGGCATCCCGCTGTTTCGTTCGCCGGAACGCGGCCTGCGGGCGCTCGCGCGCGTCACCGCGCACGCCCGGGCGGCGGCGCGCCCGCGGACACCGCCGCCCGCGACGGCAGCGCCGGCACTCCACGGCAACGGCGTGTTGCCGGAGCATGTGGCCAAATCGTATCTTGCAGGCCTCGGCATTCCGGTTCCGAACGGCGCCATGGCGCACGACCTTGCCGCGGCGCAAGCCATCGCCGCGCAGATCGGCTATCCGGTCGCGCTCAAGCTCCAGGCCGCGGCGCTGCCCCACAAGAGCGATGCCGGCGGCGTCATGCTTAATATCGGCGATCCGGCTGCGCTGGCGACGGCGTGGCGCGGCATGCATCAGTCCGTGCTGGGGCACCATCCCGGCATCGTGATCGACGGAGTGCTCGTCGAAGCGATGGCGAAGGGAGGCCTCGAAATGATCGTCGGCGCGCGCCGCGATCCGGACTGGGGTCCGGTCGTCGTTGTCGGCCTCGGCGGCATCTGGGCCGAAGCCCTACAGGACATCCTGGTGTTGCCGCCCGATCTTGACGAGTCAGAGCTTGGCGCCGAACTCAAGACGCTCAAGGCTGCGCCGCTCTTCGAGGGGACCCGTGGCGCGCCCGCGCGCGACGTCACGGCGCTGATCGACGTCGTTGGGCGGATCGGATCCTTGGTGCGGGCGCGGCCGGAGATCACGGAGGTCGAGATCAATCCGCTGGTCGTGTTCGAACGCGGCGCTGGCGCGCTTGCGCTCGATGCGTTGATCGTAGTGCAAGAGCCGTAGGATGGGTTGAGCGACAGCGAAACCCATCAGGACGTTCCAGCGGCGAGGCCGACGGTGGGTTTTGCTGAGTTTACCATCGGGCCGGCCAAACGCCGGCCCCGGTGGCTCAACCCACCCTACGCGCTACGCGTCGTCCTAATTATGCGCCTTGCCGAACAACTTGGTGAATCGCTCGGTGTCGGATTTCACCAGCGCGTCGAATTCTTCCGGCGTTGAGACCGAGAGGTCGACGCCGAGCCTGGTGAAGCGCTCGACGTGATCAGGGAGTTTCGAGGCGGTCACGATCGTCTTGTTGATGGTGTCGATGACGGGCTTCGGCGTACCGGCGGGCGCCAGCAGGCCGAACCAGGGGTCGTAGGAATAGCCGGCGATGCCGGCTTCCTGCAGCGTGGGGACGTCAGGCAGCACGGCGAGGCGCTGCGCCGTGGTGACACCGATCGGCCGCAGCCGGCCGCCCTCGATGAGATCGCCGCCGGCGCTGAAGAAGGTCATGAAGACGATCGCATCCCCGCGGATCACGCTGGTGTGCGCCTCGGGCAACCCGCGATAGGGCACATGCACAAGGTCGATCCCGACCCGCGCCTTGAGCAACTCGACGCCGATACTCGATGCGCTGCCGAGCCCGGCCGAGGCGTAGTTGAGCGTGCCCGGCTTCGCCTTGGCGAGGTCGATCAGCTCCTTGAGGCTCTTCGGGCCGGCTTGCGGATTCACCACCAGGATGCCGGGTATGACCGCAAGCTTGGCGACGCCGGTGAAATCCTTGACGGGGTCGAATGTCAGGTTGGCGTTGAGACTCTCGATCATGGCGTGCCCGTTGGAGACAAGCAGCAGCGTGTAGCCGTCGGGCGCGGCCTTGGCGGTCGACGCCGTGCCGGCGAGGCCGGGCTTGTTCTCCACGATCACGTCGCGCTTCCAGATCTCCTGCAGCTTGTCCGCATAGGCACGGCCGAGAATGTCGGTCTGGCTGCCGGGCGTGAACGGCACCACGATGCGCACGAGCTGGCTCGGATAGGTCTGTGCTGAGGCGGCCGTCGGGACGATGCCGGCGGCAAGGACTTGGATCGCCGCCACGGCAAATGAGACGAGAGCAACGGAGCTGAAGCGTTTACGCAAAGCCGATGTCATGTTGGTCCCCTCCCGCCAGCCTCTACTTGTAGGTTTGCAGGTAAGCCACGAGATCATCCGCCTCGGCAGGATCGGCGACGCCGCCGAACGGCATCCGGTTGCCCTTCACCTTGGACTGGGGATCGATCAGATAGGCACGCAGATTGGCCGCGTCCCAGACGAGGTTCGCGCGCCTCATCGGGTTGGAATAGCGGAAATCCTCGAGCGCCGCCGACTTGCGGCCGAACACCCCCTTGAGATCCGGCCCGATCGCGTCCGGCTTCTCCGTATGGCACGCCGCGCAGCCGAGAAATAGCTCCCTGCCGTGGGAAGCATCCGCCGCCATCGCGCCGACGCCGGAGAACATCCCGCAAAGGGCGACGCCCGCCTGCACCATCATCGATACTTTCATTTTCGTTTCACTCCCGAGGCTCGCCCTCCTTCCCTCCCCTCCCCCACTGCCGGGGAGGGCTAAGGAAGGGTTTTCGAACGAAAGGCTACTTTCCTATTGATGCCGCATGGTAGGACGATCGCGCCCAACCGCCAAGCCCGACCTCCCTTCGCGAAGGCGGGGCCGGATTCACGCCCCCGGCTCCATGCCCTTTTCGGCAATGACATGGGCATTTGCCGGCGCCATCAGAAATTTCAGGAAATCGCGCGCCGCCACTCCCTGAGCGGCCGTGGCGCTGACGCCGGCCGTCTGGACGATGTAGTTCTGCACCTCCGCAGGAAGCGGGCCGACCAGCGCGACACCCTTGACGGCAAGCAATTCGCCGATCGGCGTGATGCCAAGTTCGGCCTCGCCCCTGGCCACGGTTTCGCCTGTCAGCGGGCCGTTCGCGATGGGCATCATCTTGGTCTTGAGCGCTTCAGTGAGACCAAGGCGCTCGATCAGGCCGGTGAGGTAGATGCCGCTCTGTCCCTGCGGTGGAAATGCGATCGATTTGGCGCCCAGCAGCGCGCGCTTGAAGGCGTCGACCGTCGAGATGTCCGGTTTCGGCGCGCCGCTGCGCACCATGACGCCGATGCCGGAGCGCGCCAGTACGGTGCGGGAGTCCGCCGCGATCTGGCCCTGCCGAATCAAGGCGTCGATTTGCGGCGGGGCCAGGATGGTGAGATCGAACGCTTCGCCGCCTTCGATGGCCTTGCCCAGCACGGCCGCAAGCCCGTAGCTGACGATGAGCTTATGGCCGGTAGCGCGCTCATATTGCGGGCCAAGCTCTTGCATGACGGCCGCAAAGCCGTTGGAGCAAATGACTTTGATGTCGGCGGCGCGGGCGCACGTCGCCGTCACTCCAATTGCGATGGCGGCTGTCAGCTTCAAGAACCTCATGGCGTCCTCCGGAAAGAGCTTTTTGCTTGTTCCAATGGCATTAACCGATCAACCGTTCAGTGTCACTGTCTGCGCAGAAGCTGATCGCGCGTGCTCACGCGTACACCCCGGCAATCGCCAAAAATTCCCCGGGATTGAGACTGGCGCCGCCGACCAGCGCGCCGTCCACGTTGTCGACTGCCATCAGCTCCTTGGCATTCGACGGCTTCACCGAGCCGCCGTAGAGGATGCGTATTCCCTGGGCGGCCGCCGGAAACCGCGCGGTCAGCCGCTCGCGGATGAAGCCGTGGACCTCGGCGACGTCGGCAGGTGTCGGCGTGAGCCCGGTGCCAATCGCCCATACCGGCTCGTAGGCAATGACGAGGTTCTGGGCGGTCGCGCCGTCTGGAATCGAGCCTTCAAACTGCATGCCGACCACCGGAAGGGTCCGGCCGGCGGCCCTGTCATCGCGACTCTCGCCGATGCATACGATGGCGAGGAGCCCGGCGCGCCACGCCGCGCGGGCCTTGCGCCACACGTCGGCGTCGGTTTCGTGGTGGAACGCGCGGCGCTCGGAATGGCCGATGATCACGGCGCGGGCGCCGAGATCGGCCAGCATCTCGGCCGAGATATCGCCCGTAAAGGCGCCGCTCGGTTCGGCGTGGCAATCCTGGCCGCCGATCTCGACGATGCCTTCGGAGCTCCCGACGAACTGCCGGACCAGCGTCGCGGGCGGACATACCATGATGTCGACTTTTTCGCGGAGCCCCTTCGCGCCGGCCACGACCTTGCAAAAGTCTTGGTGCGACTCCATCAGGCCGTTCATCTTCCAGTTGCCGACAACCAGCGGGCGTCGCGTTGTCATCCGTTTTTCTCCAATGAAACGTGAGCATAAAAGGACGTGGCGAGGCGGTTAGCAGACGGAAGCCATCGGTGGAAGAGGAGGCAGTCGCTTGGACATGGCAACCGCATCAAGCGGGGGAGATCGGGGGTCGGCAAAAGGGCGCTTGCGCACCGCCATCTCCCGACCCCCTGCCCGCCCCTGTCCTCCCTCGCTGAGGAGAGGGAGGGAGCCCCGGGCAATTCCCCGGCCGCGATTGCGAAACATGCCGACAACGACCGAGTGTAGGCCTATTATAGGACTCAATTGCAGCTGTCAACTGCCCGACAGCACACCCGACATCGCAACCGCAATAGCGGCGTCGAATCGCCAAACGCCGTCGTGCCGCGAAGATGAACATCCTATTGACGAGGCGTTAACAGGCGTCGCGTACGTTAGGCTTGCGTTCAGGTTGAGTGAGATGTCGCTGGCGGGCCCTATCCTCATCGTCTCCGACCGCCCGGACCGCAAGCTCGCTGCCGCGCTTGCGGGGGCTGGCGCATCTCCCGTGGTCGAAAGCGCTCTCACCGAAGCCGCGGCTGCGCTTTTGCGAATCCAACCGGTGGCTGCTGTCTTTGCGGATCCGGACCCGGCGCCGGCACGGCTTCTTGCCGATGAATTGATGGCCGCGATCGACGCCCAGCCGGCGCCGTTCATGCCGGTCATGGCGCGGGTCAGCGATTGCGGCGCAACCGCACTCGAGGCGCTGCCGATCGACGTCAACGCTCCGAACGAACAGATCATCGCCCGTCTTGCGGCGGCGCTGCGCGTGCGTGAGCTGCACGCCACAGTGCTGCGGCGGATCGACGAGCTGCGCCACAGCGGCGCCGACGTGCCGTTGCTGCCGGACACCGATCCGCTCGACGAGGCGACCGTGCTGGTGACGGGACGCGGCCGCCATTATCCGGCGCTGGCCGCGGAGGTCGGTGAGCGCGTCGGCTTCATCGGCGCGCTCAGCGTCGAGACGGCCGCGCGCTATCTCAACACCCGCGACGTTGATGGCATCATCATCGGCGAAGGTTTCGGCCCGTCGACGGTGGAAGCGTTCCTCACCGCGCTCGGCGAGGATTCCCGTTTCCGCGATCTGCCGGTCGGCGTCGTACCGGAGCTGCCGGCGTCGATCGACCGGGCTCGCCTCGCCGGCATCGAGCCGGTGAAGGGCGCCGCCGACGCTATCGCCGCCCACATGATGCCGCTGGTGCGCGTCCATGCCTTCGGGGCGCGACTACGCCGCCACGTCGCTTCGCTCAACGCTCGCGGCATGATCGATCCTCAAACCGGTCTGCTCACAGTCGCGACGTTCGAGCGCGACCTGCCGCGGGCGATCGCGGATTGCCGCGAGCGTAACATTCCGATGTCGATCGCACGGTTCGATCTCCCGGCCGAGCTGCCGCGGCGCGCCCAGGTCGATGCGGCGCGGCTCGTCAGCCGGCTCATCCGCGCCGCCGATTTCGCCTGCCAGGCGCCGGATGGCGCCATCACGGTGGCGATGACGTCCTCGGCGCTACACCATTGCCACGTCATCGCCCGGCGCATTGCCAACGTCATGCGGCAGGCGATGTTCGAGCGTGAACGCGAAGACGGCAGCCGCATGGAGGCGATGGTGACCCTTGCGGCGCTGAAGTCGACGGATTCGCCGCAATCGCTGCTCGCCCGCGTGTCCGAGCCGGCGACGGCAGCGGCGGAGTGACGAAGTCTAATTGAGCTTGTTGGCCTCATCCCGAGGATTGGCGTTTGACCGGGAGGCTTCTCGACAAGTGTGGCATCATCGCGTAACCTAAATCTTCGACCATTGCTCTCACGCGCCGTGGCGCGCGGGGATCTGGCGCACGTGCCGACCTACCATCTCTTCGATTTCTGGACCAATTCGATGCGCAAAATTGTGTCGCTCGCTGGTGTGCTGGCTGCCTCGATCCTGGCGTTGATCCCGGTAATGCCGAGCGCAGCGACCGGCGAGGTCTTCGACGCGGTCCGGCGAACCGCGGTGATGTCCGCTTTTGAACCGGAATGGAAGGCGTTGCAGACAGAACTGCGTGACCGTCGCGACTATGTGGCGAACGGAGTGACTGCGTGACCGTCGCGACTATGTGGCGAACGGAGTGACCTTCGCGACCGGCACGATCGACGGCAGGCCCGTCGTGTTGTTTCTCAGCGGCATCAGCATGGTCAATGCGGCCATGACGACGCAGCTCGTGCTCGACCGCTTCGCCATCGACGCAATCGTGTTCTCCGGCATCGCCGGAGGCGTCAATCCGGACCTTTCGATCGGCGACGTGGTCGTCCCCGATCAATGGAGCGAGTATCTGGAGGCGGTGTTCGCGCGCGAAGAAAAGGACGGCGCCTATAAGTTGCCGCCGCGCTTCGCCGAGAGACAGTTTGCGAAGAATTTCGGCATGATGTTCCCGCAGCCGGTACAAATCGCCAAAGGCGGCGGCGACCTTGAAAGGCGCGCCTGGTTTCAGGTCGATGCGGGGCTTTTGGAGGTCGCGAAGGCGACGGCGGGCGCGATCATGTTGAAGGATTGCACTGCCGAAAGCAAATGTCTGACGCACAAGCCGAAGGTCGTGGTGGGCGGTCAAGGCGTTTCGGGCCAGGCTTTTGTCGACAACAAGGAGTTTCGCGAATACGTGCGAAAGGCTTTCAATGCCGATGTGCTCGACATGGAAAGCGCAGCAGTGGCGCACGTCGCCTATGCCAACAAGGTCCCGTTCATCGCTTTTCGCAGCCTGTCCGACCTCGCAGGCGGTGAGGAGCACGAGAATGTGATCGAGACGTTCAGGCAGCTCGCGTCAGATAACTCCGCATCTGTCGTCAAGGAATTTTTGAAGGCATTGCGCTGATCAGCCAGGACGGCAGCGCCTTCACCTGTCTCCTCCCCGGCAGCGGGAGGGGGACAGGAGAGCAGACCGCGGGTCGTGACCGCTAATGCAAATTGCCAATTCGACGACACGGAGAGCAGTGTTCCCCTTTCCCACCGGACGTCCTATCTTCTCCTCGAAATCGAGGAGAACCCAATGCCCGCACCCGCAAGCGCCGGCGCAACCGAACTGCCGATCGACGTCGTGTCCGATGTGGTTTGCCCGTGGTGCTTCATCGGCAAGCGCCGACTCGAAAAGGCGATCGCCCTCAAGCCCGAGATCTCTGTCACGGTACGATACCGGCCGTATTTTCTAAACCCCTGGGTGCCGCGCGCGGGCATCAGCCGGACTGAGTATCTCATCACCAAGTTCGGCTCGGTCGACCGTTACAAGGCGAACGCCCAGCGCATTGTGATGGCGGCCCGGCAGGATGGCCTTGTCTACAATCTCGACGCCATCGCGCGGCAACCCAACACGCTCGATTGCCACCGGCTCATCCGTTGGTCGGGCGAGAACGGCGACCCCGCGCGCATGAAGCAGCGCCTGATGGAGCTCTATTTCACCGAAGGCGCCGACCTCTCGGACGGCGAAGTGCTGGTCGGGGCGGCGCGCGATTGCGGCATGGACGCGGACCAGGTGCGGCAGCGGCTCGCCGGCAAAGAAGATATCGACAGCGTTTCCGCCGAGGCGGAGCAGGCGAGAGCGGCCGGCATCGATGGCGTGCCGTGCTTCATCCTGGGCGGCATCTTCGCGATGTCCGGCGCCCAGGCGCCTGAGTATCTCGCTGACGCGATGGAACGCGCCGTCGCCGAACGCGCTAAACGCGAAGCGGCAGAAATGGCGCAGGCGTAGGACTTTGGCTCACCCTTATGAGGTCGCGCCTTATTGAGGTCGCCAATCAAGCCCTGCAAATCTGCGGCAGATGGCGCACATACAAGATTTACTTGTGCGCGCTGGTGATTTTTGCAGCTTCGCGCCTCGTCGTTATCATCGGCATCAACTTCGGGACATTGCTTGTCCCGGCCACGAACCCAGGGAAATGGGATGCCGGGCCCGCCTGGTATCACCGATTGTTGCGATGGGACGCGGGCTGGTACGCCAGCATCATTCGCGACGGCTATCGCTACAGCGACGACGCCTCGGTCCCGGGCTCGACCGTCTTCTATCCGCTTTATCCGCTTGTCTCCTCCGGGCTGAAATCGCTCCTTGGCATCGACGAATATTGGGCGCTGCTGCTGGTGGCGAACGTCGCTTCGCTGGTCGCGGCGCTTCTCATGACGAGTCGTCGAAGAACTAGGAGATGAGATTGCGCTTCTATCCGTGACGTTTTTTTCCTTCTTCCCTTCGTCGCTGTTTCTGTCTGCCGGCTATACCGAGTCGTTATGCCTCGTATTCATATTGCTTGGTCTCATCCTGTTGACGAGGAAGAAATTTGTGCTGGCCTCAGTCTCGGCCGGGCTCTCGCTCGCCACCCGGTCCACCGGCATCGTCATGATCCCGGTGATGCTTTGGGAGATGTGGTGTCGAGAGCCCCTGCCCCTCCCCCGCCTGCTGCCGAGAATGGCGCTATACGGCGTTCTGGCCGCATCCGGCCTGCTGCTCTTCATGGCCTATCTTGGTATCCGCTTCGGGCATCCCATGGCGTTCGCCGCCGGTCAGCAGGCGTGGCACGACGGAACATTCCTGGATCGGCTGGTCCTCGCGGCGACACTCGGTCCATTCCGGCACTTCAATTGGCGCCACGGCGGTTGGTTCTTGTGCTTTCTGGTCCTTACGATCTGGTCGTTCCGGCACTTGCGATTCCCTGTGTCGCTGTACGCCCTCGGCAATCTCATGCTGCCCTATCTCACTCTGGGAATCACCGATTCGATGAACCGTTTCGTACTGACGTGCTTTCCCGCTTTCATGTGCCTGGGCGTCCTGTGCAAGGGACGCCTGTGGCTTGCCGCCGCGTTGATCGGCATTTTCGCGGCGTTGCTTCTTGTCAACGCCGCGCTGTTCTCGCAATGGTATTGGGTAGGCTGAACGCTGACCCGATACGGCAGCATCAGGTCCGGTGTGCGAATTCATCCCCGCCGCGGGGCAGTGGAGCAACGTCGAAATGCCGTCCGATATCGTGATGATGGATGCGGGTGAACTCGCGGGCACGATCCGCGCCAGGAAAATCTCCTGCGTCGAAGTGATGACCGCCTACCTCGACCACATCGACAGGCTCAATCCCAAAGTGAACGCAATCGTGGCGTTGCAGGAGCGCGCCGATCTCATCAAGCAGGCGCGCGAGAAGGATGCGGCGCTTGCGGGCGGCAAAGCGGTCGGGCCGTTGCACGGATTTCCGTTTGCCGTGAAGGATCTGACGTCCGTCAGGGGCATCCGCACGACGATGGGCTCGCCGATCCTGAAGGACAACGTGCCGGCTGCCGACAGCGCCATGGTGGCGCGCGTCCGCAACGCCGGCGCGATCTTCATCGGCAAGACCAACACGCCGGAATTCGGCCTCGGCTCGAACACCTTCAATCCGGTCTACGGCATTACCGGTAACGCCTATGACCAGTCGCGCTCGGCGGGCGGTTCGAGCGGCGGCGCCGCGGTGGCCCTGGCGCTGCGCATGCTGCCGCTGGCGGATGGCACCGACTACGCCGGCAGCCTGCGCAATCCGGCAGGCTGGAATAATGTTTTCGGCTTTCGCACCAGCATCGGCCGGGTGCCCGCCGATGGGCGCGACGCATTCATGCCAACCATGGGGGTGATCGGGCCGATGGCCCGCAATGTACCCGATCTTGCTTTGCTGCTCGCCGTGCAGGCCGGCTACGACGCCCGCGTGCCGCTGTCGATCGCGGGCGGCGGCGCGCCGTTTCGCGGACCGCTGGAGCGGGATTTCAACGGCACGCGGATCGCGTGGACCGGCGACTACGGCGGCTACATACCCTACGAGGACGGCGTGCTCGACCTCTGCAAATCTGCGCTGAAGACCTTCGAGTCGATGGGCTGCATCGTCGAGGAAGCCCGGCCGGATTTTTCCATGGAAGCGCTGTGGGCCGCATTCTTGCCGCTGCGCGCCTGGCAGACCGCGGGGCCGCTCTCCGCCCACTACCGCGATCCGGCGAAACGTGCGCTCTTGAAACCGGAGGCGATCTTCGAGATCGAAAGCGCACAGAAGCTCAGCGCCCTCGACATCACGGCGGCGTCGGCGGTGCGCACCGAATGGTACCAGGCGACGCGGCGGTTCTTCAAGAGATATGATTATTTCATCGTGCCGACCGCCCAGCTGTTTCCCTTCGACGCCGACCTCCATTGGCCTAAGGAAATCGCCGGCGTGGAGATGAAGATCTATTACGAATGGCAGAAGGGCGTGATCCCGACCACGATGGCCGGCAACCCGGCACTCGCGGTGCCGGCCGGCTTCAGTGCCGCAGGATTGCCGATGGGCATACAGATCGCTGCTCCCAATCACGGCGAGCTTGCCTGCCTGCAGCTCGCCCATGCCTATGATCTGGCGACTGGCTGGACAAAGCAGCGGCTGCCGCCGCTGCTCGCTTGAGGTTTAGCCGGTAGGAACGGCAATGACGTTGGATGATTCTGGAGGGTCCGCATGAGCGCTCCGCCGGTGCGCCGCAAGGACAAGCTGATGAGCGACCAGCAGGCGCTGGAATTCCTGGCACGCGGCTTCTGCGGACGGATTGCGAGCGTCGGCGCCGACGGCTGGCCCTATTGCGTGCCGCTGCTCTATGTGTGGACCGACGGTGAAGTGCTGGTGCACAATCCGGCAGCGCGCGGCCATTTCCGCGCCAACGTGGAGCATAACCCGCGCGTCTGCTTCGAGGTCGACGAGGCCGGCGAGGTGTTCGACTATGGCCGCTTCGAATGCGATACCTCGGTGGCCTACCGCAGCGTGGTTTTGTTCGGCACCATCCGGATCGTCGAGGACGCGCGCGCCAAGCAGGGGTTCTTCGACGGCTTGATGGCGAAATACGGCAAGCCGGATTCGGGCCGCCCAAAGCATTTCTACCCGCGACTCGACGAGATCACGCTCTACGCCATCGCGCCCGAGCGCGTCACCGGCAAGGAGACACCCCTTCCTGCTGCCTCGGAGCAGTGGCCCGCCAAGGATCGCACAAAATCACCTGACGCCCGGCCGTAGCCCAGCCCCGTAGCCCGGATGGAGCAGCGCTCTTGCGCTGCGTAATCCGGGGGCGACCTTGCCGTCGCGACGAGCGGATCCGCCGATCCCGGATTACACGCCGGCAAGCGCCGGCGCTCCATCCGGGCTACGCAGCCCATCGCAACGCCAACACCAGAATGGCGATCGCGGCGACCCATGAACCGGCCACTCTGAGGATGATGCCCTGGCGCCAGCGGGCTATCGTGGATGCCACGAATGCAATCATCGCCAGCGCCCCGATGCCGCCGCAAGCCGTGCCGATCAGCATCGCTACGGCCTCGCCGAGCAGGATGGATTCCGGCGGCGAGTCGAGCCCCAGCGCGAGGCCGGACACCAGGGCCAGCGGCACTGCGAGCGAAACCGGCCCGGTGAGGCCGGACGCCGCGATCAGACCGCACAGGATTGCGCTCGCGAGCAGCACGTCGCTTGCCGGCGTTTCCCCCACCCCCCACGCGATAGCGCCAAGCCCAGCTGCAAGGCCAAGCGCAAACGCTCCGATAATCGCGGCGCCTGCACGCAAGAAATTGCGGCCCGCGATGAGGCCGAGGCCGATCAAGGCAACGACATGGGCCGGCGTCGAAATCGGATGCACCAATCCGGCGACGATGCCCGCGGGCAGAGCCATCGCGAACGCATCACAACGATAACGCGGCGCGCAGAAAAATCGCGCCGGCGCCGGCGATGCCCGCTCCTACCAGCCGCACCGCGAGCCGGCCGGCCGGCCAGCGCGTCGCAAGGCCAAGGCCGATGCCGCACACATGCAGGAGCCCCGTTGCGACGACGAAGCCGGCCGAGAACGCGATGGCATCGGCGCCCCGCGGCAGTTCAGCGCCGTGGGCATGGCCGTGAAAGATCGCAAAGGCTGAGACCACCGAGACCGCCACCGCGAGCGGCGCCCGCACCGCAAGCGCCACCATCAGACCAAGCATGATGGCGGAGACCGCGATTCCAACCTCGACCCGCGGCATCGGTACGGCGGCGATCCCCAAGACGCCGCCAAACGCCATGACCAGTGGAAACGCGACCGGAAGAACCCATATCGCCGGCGATCCCAGCACGGCCCCCCACAGGCCTACCGCCACCATGGCGGCCACATGATCGGGCCCGAACAACGGGTGTCCAAACCCGCCGGCAAATCCAGCCGCAATGTCGCCGCCGCCATGGGCGAGCGCTGGCGCCGCACCGGCGGCCCACAGCAGCAGCATTACCGCGATGACTGGAATTTTCCCGTCCCCCGCGTCGTCATGACCGGATCAGCAATGCGGCGGGTTACCGGAATCCCGCTCACTGTAGCACTGTAAGCCCCGGTTGAGCGCAGCGAAACCCGGGGCGGCGGTGCCATATTGATAGGCAAGCGGCAAGGCTGTAGCCCGGATTACGCTACGCTCCATCCGGGCTACAGCTCGGTACAGATTGGAGGGCAGCTACTTTGCAAGATCGCTGTCCGCATTCACGGCGGCCGCAGCGTAAAGATAACGCAACAGATTGATCTTGTCGTCGCGCGGCAGTCCGAGCACCGCCTGGTAAAACGCGATCACCAGCGCGCAATATGGCTGAAAATCTGAGGGCTCGAGCTTACTGCGCCCCAACAACTCGCTTTTGACCGACTGCCCACGCAGCGTGTTGAACACCGTCTCAAGATACGGCCGCACCTCCTCCGCGGTCATGGGCGCAATCGCGGTGTGCGGGTTGGTGCCGGCGATGCGCTCAAGAACCGACATGTCGCGGACGAACCGAATCGGGAGCTCCTTGGCAAGGTTGCTGGTCAACTTCGCCCCCTTGCTTTCGTCGCTCAACGCGACGCAGCTTTCCGGATTGGAGGCTTGCAAGGCCTGCATATAGGCAAGAGACGTTTCTGTGATTTCAAGCAGCACATCGCCGGATGAAATGGCAAGCAAGTGCTTCACGCTCTTGCGCAGGGCGGCGCGCGCGACCGACATAACTTCTTCGTCGCGGGCGTTCAGCGCGCTATCGGCATAGCGCTTTTTGAAACGCTCGTACGCCGCGGGATCGTTGCGTTGAAGCACAACCACCGCCGGTAGACTCGCGACCGTGGCCGGCAGGTCGTCCGCGGAAGCCACGGCCGCCGGCCGCGGCGCCGCCGAGGTGGATTTCAGCGGCTGCGGGGCACCAGACTGTCGCAACGATCCCGGCCCCAACAGGACCCGATCAGCACCCCACAACAACAGGATAACGCACAGCCCGATAGCGGCACGTTTGCCAAACCTGCCGAATCGCCCGGCAGTTGGCTTGTTGTCGGCTGGTTCGCTACGGATTTCCCGTCGATATTCCGCAGTGTCGCGGCCTGCTTCATCGAGGCCGGCGGCTTCCGACCTTTTTTTCCGCCCAAACCAGGACAAACTCCCAATCTTGCTACGATCCTGAGTTGGCTGCTCGGCGAGCATTCGCCACTCATCCGCAAAGATGTACTCTGTTTGATCCTCCGGTAACCGCTGATCCCTGCGGAGCGTCTCGAGGCCGGGCGACTGTCGCACGCTCCGCCGCTGCGGCGCATAAAGCAATGCTTCCTCGCTCGGAGAGCGCAGCTGTTCATCGGTCCACTCGGCGTCATCGGGGGCGAGCGGGGCCTCATTCAGGAGTCCCGGCACCTGCCGGGCCGGATGCCATTTTTGCCAGCCACGCCGCCAGATGTTGGTCTCGGCCGTGATGACGCCCTTCTTCGCCGCCTTGGTGAGGGTCGCGAACGTAAATGGCCCATGGCGCTTGCCGTTGAGCAAAACGAACCAATGCTGACGAGCCAACGGCGTGTTCATTACGGCAACGCTTTCCCCCCAAGCCCCACTGTCATGCGGCGCATGCGTTGGCACGGAACGCCGCCGAAAATAAGTCTCGCTGTCGCGGCCTGAGAGTGAGCGCAATAAAACGTCATGATGTTCGATGGATTATTACTGCAAATTGCGTGGATGCAAAGGCCGCGCGCGCCTGAGGCGCTTTTGGAACAAACCAGCGGGCTCGCGCCCCTCTGAGCGGTCATTCGATTGACCTTTCAATGATCTACCGACGTGCCGCCATCATCTGCCGTCATGCCGCCTTGGCTTGTTCTGCGATAGCGACAAGTCGGCGCAGGATTGCGGTCGTGCCCTTGAGCCGGTCTGACGGCTCCTCCCAGGCGTCGAACAGCACAAGTTTCATGTCGGGGCGCACCTTGGCATCCCGGCCTTGTTTGCGGATGAACGCAATCAGCCCTTCCGGATTGGCAAAACGGTCGTCCCGGAACGAGATCACCGCGCCCTTAGGTCCGGTTTCGATCTTTGCCACGTTCGCCCGGCGGCAAAGCGCCTTGAGCACCACTGTGGCGAGCAGATGCTTCACCTCGTCGGGCAGCGGGCCGAAGCGGTCCACCATCTCGGCCCCGAACGCATCGATGTCGCGCTCGTCCTCCAGCTCGGCGAGCCGCCGGTAGAGGCTGAGGCGTACCGGGAGGTCCGCCACATAATCCTCCGGGATGAGCACAGGCGTCCCGATCGTGATCTGCGGCGACCAGCGGTCGGCCACCGGCTCGACAATGCCGGCCTTGAGGCTCGCCACCGCCTCCTCAAGCATCTGCTGGTAAAGCTCGAAGCCGACCTCCTTGATATGACCGGACTGCTCCTCGCCAAGCAGATTCCCAGCGCCACGGATATCGAGATCGTGGGAGGCGAGCTGGAAACCCGCCCCAAGCGTGTCGAGCGCTTGCAGCACCTTGAGGCGGCGCTCCGCCTGCGCGGTGAGTTTGCGTCCGACCGGCAGCGTGAGCAGCGCGTAGGCGCGCGTCTTCGATCGCCCCACCCGGCCGCGCAACTGGTAGAGCTGGGCAAGGCCGAACATGTCGGCGCGGTGAACGATCAGCGTATTTGCGGTCGGGATATCGAGGCCGGACTCGATGATGGTGGTGGAAAGCAGAACGTCGTATTTGCCGTCATAGAAGGCCGACATGACGTCTTCCAGCACGGTCGGCGGCATCTGACCGTGGACCACCGCAACGCGCGCCTCGGGCACGTTCTTGTCGAGAAATTCTTTGGCCTCCGCAAGATTCTCGATGCGCGGGCAGACATAGAAAGATTGGCCGCCCCGGTAGCGCTCGCGCAGCAGCGCCTCCCGCACGATCAGGGGATCGAACGGCGACACCGAAGTGCGCACGGCCAGGCGGTCGATCGGTGGCGACGCGATGATCGAGAGTTCGCGCACCCCGGTGAGCGCCAGCTGCA
>WNFC01001176.1_pt1 | contig 27044 bp, 23 predicted proteins | sample 5400541 | NCBI WGS metagenome assembly WNFC01 (sample SAMN13153342, study PRJNA577476) | soil metagenome | isolation source: 120 cm saprolite under Douglas fir tree site 2 hole 2 replicate 1 | place: USA:California | collected 2015-04-18 | reverse complement strand
TCCGCGCCAGCAGGTGCCTGTCCTTGTCCTCGACGATGGCACGGCGATCGCGGAAGTCCCGGCGATCTGGCGCTTTCTCGAGGAAGCCCACTCCGACCGCCCGCTGCTCGGGAGCGACGCGACCGGCAAGGCGCTCGTCACCATGTGGGAACGCCGGGCCGAGCTCGACGGGTTCGCCCCGACCATGGAAGGCGTGCGCAATTCGGTGCCGGGGCTCAAGGGCCGCGCGCTATCGGGTCCACACGACTATGAGCAGATTCCCGGCTTGGTCGACCGCAGCAAGCGCCGCGTGGCGAATTTCTATGCCGACTTCGACGCCCGGCTCGCGGACGTGCCTTTCGTGGCCGGCGCCGACTTCTCGGCCGCCGATATCACAGCCGTCGTGACCGTCGATTTCGCGACGGCGGCGTTGAAGATGCCGATTCCTGAAGACGCCCGCGCCCTGCGTCGCTGGTACGAGACGGTGGCGGCGCGGCCCAGCGCCAAGGCGTAGAGGCCTGGGCAGTTTTACAGGCGGCCTTCCTGAATGAGGCGCTGCTTGATCGCCGAGATGTGCGCTTCGCCCTCTTGAAGCGCTTCCGGCGACGTGTGGACCGAGTAGTAGCCGAGGACCAGATCGTGCTGGTGCGGAGCAGCCGAGCCGAGCACGAGCTCGCTATCGATCAGCGCTTCGAAGTCGACTGCTTCGCCCGATGGCTCGAAGGCCACCAGTTCGCCGGGCCGCAGCGCATCTGGCGCCAACAAGGCGCCCGACGCGATGGCGGCCCACAGAACGCTGTGGTCCGTGGGCGGCTGGTAGCGCCAGCGCTGGCCGGCCTTCAAGCGGACCGCGAGATAATTGATCGGCGACGGCGAGGCAATGGCGTTCGTTGCCGATCCGTAGCTGCCGAGCAGGACGCGCGCCGGACCGTCTTGCGGCACATCCTCGGGGGCCTGGTAGATGCTGATGGTCGGACCCAGTTCCCATTGCGGCGGCAAGGCGATCCAGAGCTGGAAGCCGCGCGTGCGGCCTGCCTTGTCGAGCCCGCCGCCGTGCCACATGCCGCGTCCGGCCTGCATCCATTCGACGCCGCCGGCCGGCAGCGTGCCGCTGACGTTGTCCGGGTCGATATAGCTGACGGCGCCTTCGGCGATCCAGGTCAGGGTGGCAATACCCGAGTGGGGGTGGAGAGCCCCGTTGAAGGGCGCTCCCTCATGGTCGAACAGATCGAGGAACACGAACGGCTTCAGGATCTCGCCGAAATCGGACGGGCTCATCAATCGTGTGATGGGGCCGTGCGTGCGGCCGCGGGTACGGCGGACGATCGCGCGCGCCGGGCGCTGAAGTGATCTGGATCGAGCAAGGGTCATTGGGATTTCCTCCAGGAATGCCGCTCAGGAAACGGTGGCGCGCGCCGTCTTCAGGGCTGCGGTCCACCACAGCAGATCGTCGATCAGCAGTCCCGCAGGGGCTGCAAGCTCGGCAAGGCCGGCGTCGACATCGCCGCCCTGGAAGTGGGCCCACAAGACGGCGACAGGGATGTGGACCGATGACCGGATCGGGGCGAGCTGCAGCTCGATCGCCGTTTCACGAAGCTGCTGGACGCCACGTGCGCCCATGGCGGAGCCGTAGCTCACGAAGCCGACGGCCTTGCGATTCCATTCGGGATAGACCCAGTCGATCGCGTTCTTGAGCACCGCGGAGGGGCCGTAGTTGTACTCGGGCGCGACGATGACGAAGCCGTCGGACTGCGCGATGGCAGCGGTCCATCTCTGCACGACCTCGTTCTGGTAAGGCGGCCGACCCGGCATGGCCGGCGGCGCCGGTTGGTCGAAAAACGGCATCGGAAAGTCGCGCAGATCGAGAAGCCGCGCGTCGACGCCCTGGCGCTTCTGCAGGTGTTGAAAGATCCACTTCGCGGGCTTTTCCGAGAAACGGCCCTCGCGGGTGCTGCCAACAATGACGGAAATGACAGCCATGCTTTTAATCCCTGGTCCCGGTATCAAACCGCGGTATCAAACTGCGACCTGGACTAAATTGGGTACCGACACCATGTCGGCAAGAACGCACACACCTGATACCAGGGCACACCGGGATGACCGTTCAGCTACCCAAGCAACTACCCGACCCGAACACCGAGGATTGTCGCGCGCTCAGCTCCATTCTGGCGCGGGTGGGCGACAAGTGGACCGTGCTGATCGTCGTCCTGCTCCATGACGGCCCGAAGCGCTTCAACGAGATCAAGCGGATGGTCGGCGGCATCTCACAAAGAATGCTCACCTTCACGCTGCGCGGACTTGAGCGCGACGGGCTGGTGACGCGGACGGTGTTCCCCGCCACGCCGCCGCGTGTGGAGTACGACCTGACGAAGCTCGGCAGCACCTTGTGGGAAGCCGTGGAACCGCTCGGCTCGTGGGCGCGCGCCCATGTCGGCGAGATCCTCGCGTCGCGCAAACAGTTCGACCGCAGGGACGACGACGCAGCCTAGCTCCAACGCGCGCGGCAACGCGCGGCGGCTGTGGTCGCGCCCCCAATGTCCCGAAACGCCGCTTATATGGCATTTGGGACAGACGGCTGCGGTCCCAGATATCCGCTCCAGAAGGCAGTGGCGGCGCGTTCGCCGAGCTGCCCGAAGGAGATGAAAGTGAAAGACTCGAAAGCCCTGCTGCTGGACTACCTCGCCTCGGTCCGCAATCCAGAACGCGCTGCCTCGCTATTCGCCGACGACGGGGTGTTCGAACTGCCGTTCCTGCGCTCGCTCGCGGTCGAACCTCGCTACACAGGCCGCCGTGAGATCACGGCGCTCGTTCGCAAGCTGCTCGAGATCTACCCGAACTTCGCGTTCGCGCCGGCCGATACCCGGATCCTGATCGAGACGCCGGAAAAGACGCTCGCCGAATATGTGGCGCACGGGCGCGCTGCGGCGACCGGGCGAACGGCCCATCATCTGTTCACCGGCTACCTGGTGGCAGAGGCTGGCGAGATCAAGCTGCTGCGCGAGAGCTTCAATCCGCTGGCCATGGCGCAGGCGCAACTGCCCAATGGAGCCGCCGACATCCCGCCGCCGGGCGACGAGGTGCACTCGTTCTGACAAGGAGACCGGCAGGCGCGCCATGAGAGCGAGCCAACTCACCGACAGAGTCATCCTCACAATCTGACGGCCTTGATGACAGAGAGGAATACATGAACAAGCTTGAAGGAAAAATTGCACTCATTACTGGTGGCAATAGCGGCATTGGCCTTGCAACTGCGAAGCGGTTTGTGAACGAAGGCGCGTACGTCTTCATTACTGGGCGACGTGATCCGGAGTTGGCTGCGGCGGTGAAAGAGATCGGAAGAAATGTAACCGGCGTACAAGGAGACGTATCGAACCTCGCCGATCTTGATCGCCTCTTCGCGCAAATCAAGCAGGAGAAGGGCAAGCTCGATATCGTGTTCGCGAATGCAGGTGTCGCGAAGTATGCCCCCTTCGGCGAGATAACAGAGGGCCTCTACGACCAGATCTTCAGCATCAACGTGAAAGGCGTCCTTTTCACGGTGCAGAAAGCGCTGCCGCTGATGCCGGATGGCGCCTCCATCATCCTGAATGCATCCATCGTCGGCAGTAAAGGCTTGTCGGCGAATAGTGTTTATAGCGCCACAAAAGCCGCCGTGCGTTCGTTCGCTCGGACATGGACAACGGACTTAAAGGCGCGCCGCATTCGCGTGAACGCGGTGAGCCCAGGCACCATCGACACGCCGGGGCTGAGTGATCTACTGGCTTCCGCAGAAACGGGCCAGCAACGCTTGAAGATGATTTCCAACGCTGTTCCGCTCGGCAGGCTCGGTACACCCGATGAGATCGCGAAGGCCGTGGTGTTTCTCGCATCGGACGACAGTAGCTACGTCACGGGAACGGAATTGTTTGTGGATGGCGGATTCGCACAGGTTTAGGCCGTCAATAACGGAGCGACGCGGCACGGCGGGCCAACATGCCATTCTTTACCTTCGCCAATATCTTCACTGCCCACATAATAGGCAACTCGTGGTGGTCGCGGCTGCCATGCGTGCGCCCCGAGCTTGGCGCCGGCCCTGGCAATTCCTATCTCTGTGCTCGCTCGCGCGGCTGCTCGCGCGAGCGTCGGGCCCGCGTGCTCGACTGCTGAAGCAAATCACTTCCCATCACTGCCGCCGGAGAGAGACGGCCCAACGGATGGAAGGGCCGGCAATGAGCGGAAAGGCGATATGGGACGCCATTTATCGCCGCAATGTCCTGATCGTGGGTGCCGGTACTGTGTTGCCGACGGCCTGACACCCCGAGGTCAAGGCAGGGATGTAGGCAGGCACGCTCACCGATCTCGGTCAGTCAACGCAGGAGGAACCACGGATGAATACCAGGACCGCCAAGGCATTGCGGACCGCTCCGCTCCACACGCCGACCGACCTGAAGCCCAACGCCGTGCAGGATATTTCGGGCGCGCTGAACATTCTGCTCGCCGACATGTTTGCCCTGTACTTGAAAACGAAGAACTTCCACTGGCACATGTCGGGCCCGCACTTTCGCGACTACCACCTCTTGCTGGACGAGCAGGCCGAGCAGGTCTTCGCCACCACCGATGCAATCGCCGAGCGTGCGCGCAAGATCGGCGGCACGACGCTGCGCTCGATCGGCCATATCGGCCGTTTGCAGCGCGTCCTGGACAACGACGCGGATTTCGTCACGCCGCTGGACATGCTCGCCGAGCTGCGCGACGACACAACAAGCAGCTGGCGGCGTACCTGCGCGAGACCCATGGCCTGTGCGACGAGCACGGCGATGTTGCGAGCGCAAGCCTGCTGGAAACATGGATCGACGAGGCCGAGCGGCGCGCCTGGTTCCTGTTCGAGTCCACGCGGGCGGCCGATGAGCCGGGCGGCCGCGCGTGAGATCGGCCCAATCGATGCCGCGGCACCATTGCCGGCCGAAATATGAGGTCGCTGTTCGGAGCGTGCCATGATCACCGTGAGGCCCGCCGCGGAGCGGGGAACCGCCGATCTCGGATGGCTGGACAGCCGCCACACCTTCTCGTTCGGCGATTACCACGATCCGAAACAGATGGGCTTCGGCCCGTTGCGCGTGATCAATGAGGATCGGGTCCGCCCCGGCGCCGGATTCGACACCCACGGGCACAAGGACATGGAGATCATTTCCTACGTTCTGGAAGGCGCGCTCGAGCACAAGGACAGCATCGGTACCGGTTCGGTGATACGGCCGGGCGACGTGCAGATCATGTCGGCCGGGACCGGCATCCGTCACAGCGAATTCAATCACTCGAAGACCGAGCCGGTTCACTTTCTGCAGATTTGGGTCCTGCCCGACCGACGGGGCCTGGCACCGAGGTACGATCAAAAAACGTTTGCCGAGTCCGAAAAGCGCGGACAGCTGCGGCTCGTCGGCTCGCCCGACGGCCGCGACGGCTCGATCCTCATTCATCAGGACGTGGAAATCTACGACGCGCTGCTCGGCATGAGCAACACCGTCAGGCATCCGTTGCCGACTGGCCGCAAGAGCTGGGTCCAGGTCGTGCGGGGAGCAGTCGATGTCAACGGCAAGGCTGCGGGTGCGGGTGATGGCATAGCGATCGAAGGCGAAGCAGCCCTGACCATCACGTCACGTGCCGACGGCTCGGAGATCCTGGTGTTCGACTTGCCCTAGCAGTCGATCGGAACCGAGCCGGCGATGGCCGCCATGTCGGCTCTTGGCCTACGGAAGCGGCGAAAGTTCAACGACGATCATGAAAGGATCATCTCCCATGTCAAAACTCGAGATGCTCGCCCCGCAAAATAGCGCGATTGCTCTCATCGACTATCAGCCCGCGATGTATCAAGGCGTCCAGTCGCATGACCGGCTCGTCACTTTCAACAATGTCCAGATCCTGGCGAAAGCTGCCAAGCTGTTCGCTATCCCGACCGTCATTTCGACGGTCGCCAAGGACTCGTTCTCCGGCCCGTTCATGCCGGAAGTCACCAACCTGTTTCCCCAACACGTCGTCATTGACCGCACCTCCATAAACTCCTGGCTCGATGCGAATTTCCGCAAGGCCGTCCACGATACCAAGCGCAAGAAGATCGTCGTCGCGGGTCTGTGGACGGAGGCCTGCGTGCTGTTTCCGACGCTCGAGCTGCTGCAGGAGGGCTTCGAGGTCTACATCCCCGCCGACGCCTGCGGCGACGTTTCGCTGGAGGCACACAATCGCGCCATGGACAGAGTGGTCCAGGCCGGCGCGGTCCCCATCACGTCTCTCCAGTACCTCTTCGAGCTGCAGCAGGATTGGGCGCGCTCGGAGACTTACGAAGGCGTGATGGAGATCCTGCGGGCGCATTCGCCGTACGGCATCCAGGTGCGCTTCTCCAAGTGGGCGCTCGGCGAACATGCCTCCGAAGCCGGTCCGGCGCCCAAAGCCGCCTGATCCACTGCCGATCCAGCTCGCACCTCGAGCGAGGGTTGCCAACAAGCAGGCCGAAGCCACCTCGATCACCACAACCCGATAGGCACGCTCATGAACGGCGCGACAACGACGCCCGATCTCATCCTGCATCGCGGATCGTTCACCACCCTGGACCGTTCCAACCCGACGGCAAGCGCCGTCGCAATCGCGGGCGGCAGGTTCGTCGCGGTCGGTCGCGATGAAGACGTGATGCCGCTTCGGGGATCGCAGACCCGAATCGTCGACCTGAAGGGTCGCCGCGTGCTGCCCGGGCTGATCGACAACCACCTGCACATCATTCGCGGCGGGCTCAACTTCAACATGGAGCTGCGCTGGGACGGCGTGCGCAGTCTTGCCGACGCCATGGCGATGTTGAAGCGGCAGGTCGCGGTCACGCCGCCGCCGCAATGGGTTCGGGTGGTCGGCGGTTTTACCGCGCATCAATTCGAGGAGAAGCGCCTGCCGACGATCGAGGAGATCAATGCGGTCGCGCCCGACACGCCGGTCTTCCTGCTGCACCTCTACGACCGCGCCCTGCTGAACGGCGCCGTGCTGCGGGCGGTCGGCTACACCAAAGATACGCCCGACCCTCCGGCGGGCGAGATCGTCCGCGACGCCGCCGGCAACCCGACCGGGCTGCTGCTCGCCAGGCCCAATGCCGGCATCCTGTACGCGACGCTGGCCAAGGGCCCGAAGCTGCCGTTCGAGTATCAGCTCAACTCGACCCGCCATTTCATGCGCGAGCTCAACCGTCTCGGCGTGACGGGCGCCATCGACGCCGGCGGCGGCTTCCAGAACTATCCGGAGGACTATGCCGTCATCCAAAAATTGAGCGAGGCGGGCGAGCTCACCGTCCGGCTCGCCTACAACCTCTTCACCCAGAAGCCGAAGGCGGAGAAGGCGGATTTCCTGAACTGGACGAAAACGTCGAAATACAAGCAGGGCGACGATTACTTCCGTCACAACGGCGCGGGCGAGATGCTGGTGTTCTCGGCGGCCGACTTCGAGGACTTCCGCCAGCCGCGTCCGGACATGCCGCCGGAGATGGAGGGCGAGCTCGAGGACGTCGTGCGCATTCTCGCGGAGAACCGTTGGCCCTGGCGGCTGCACGCGACCTATGACGAGACGATCGCGCGCGCGCTCGACGTCTTCGAGCGCGTCAACCGCGACATTCCGCTCGCCGGCCTGCCCTGGTTCTTCGATCATGCCGAGACGATCTCCGAGCGGTCGATCGACCGCATTGCGGCGCTCGGGGGCGGCATCGCCGTGCAGCACCGCATGGCCTATCAGGGGGAATATTTCGTCGAACGCTATGGCTACGAGGCGGCGCAGGCGACCCCGCCGGTCGCCAAAATGCTGCAGAAAGGGATCAAGGTCTCGGCCGGCACCGACGCCACCCGTGTCGCCTCCTACAATCCGTGGGTTTCGCTTGCGTGGCTGATCACCGGCAAGACCGTCGCCGGCATGCGGCTCTATCCGCAGCGCAACTGCCTCGATCGCGAAACGGCGTTGCGCATGTGGACGGAGTACGTGACATGGTTCTCCAGCGAGGAAGGCAAGAAGGGGCGCATCCAGGTCGGCCAGCTCGCCGACCTGATCGTGCCCGACCGCGACTATTTCTCCTGCCCGGAGGAGGAGATCGCCGACACGACCTCCGACCTGACCATCGTCGGCGGAAAGGTCGTCTACGGCGCCGGCGACTTTGCCCGCTATGACCAAGGTGCGCCGCCGCCGGCGATGCCGGAGTGGTCGCCGGTGCGCAGCTTCGGCGGCTATGCGGCTTGGGGCGACCCGAAGGGCGCCGGACAGCCTGCGCTTCGTCGCAAGCTCGCCATGACCTGCGCCTGCGCGAACGCATGCAGCATCCACGGACACGATCACGCCGGCGCCTGGTCGCACAAGCTGCCGGTCGCCGATCTGAAGTCTTTCTGGGGCGCGCTCGGCTGCGCGTGCTGGGCGGTGTGATATAAGCGGCATCGAAGACATCGCGGCTCGTTCGCTTCGCCGTTGGTCCAGAGGCCTGCAGCAGGGGGACGCTTGATTCCGCTGCGCATGCGCAAGCCGGCAAGACATAAGTCCGCGGAGGGTTGCGATGGAGATGCCGACGCCTGACGCTCGGACGGAAGCCGCGCAGCCGAGGGAACCCGCGCCCGGGCGGCCGAGCGAAGCACCGAAGGACCGGGCGCCTGCGTCCACCCGTGTCCCGTCGATGATCGTCGGGGTGGTGGTCGCCGCGATCGCCGTCCTGTCGATCTGGTATCTCGTGCGGGGCGAACCCCTGCTGGTGCAGGGCGAAGTCGATGCGACGCGGCTCGACCTCGCGGCGCGGGTCGACGGGCGTGTCGCGGACATCCCCGTTGCGCGCGGCCAGAACGTCGGCGCCGGCGCCGTGCTGGTGCGGATCGACAACCCCGAGACGCTCGCAAAGAACGAGCAGGCGCTGGCCGCCAAGGTCGTCGCCGCGGCGCAGCTCGCAAACATCAATGCCGGCACGCGAGCGGAGGTCATTGCGGCGCGCAAGGCCGCGTACGAGCGGGCGCGGGCGAACGTGACCCTGGCGCAGAAGACCTACGACCGCGTCAGTCAGCTCGCCGAGCACGGCAATGCTCCGCAGGCGCGGCTCGACCAGGCGACCGACGCCCTGCACGAAAGCGAACGCGCCATGGATCAGGCCAGATCGGCCTACGAGCAGGCGGTCAACGGCTATACGGCCGAGGAACGTCAGATCGCCGAGGCGAACGTGCAGAAGGCGATCGCCGACATCCAGGCCGTTCAATCGATCGTCGACCAGATGGTGGTCTACGCGCCGGTGGCCTCGCAGGTCTACAAGCGCAACGTCGAGCCGGGCGAATACGTTTCGCCCGGCGTGCCGCTGGTGACGTTGATCGATCTCGACGACACGTGGATCCACTTCGATCTGCGCGAGGACCTGGTCAAGACGCTGAAAATCGGCGACCGCTTCGGCGTGCGAATTCCGGCGCTCGCCGACCGCCGCATCACCGTCGAGGTCAAGCTGATCGCCACCAAGGGCGAATATGCGAGCTGGCGCGCCACCCGCGCCACCGGCGATTTCGACCTGCGGACGTTCACGATCCGCGCCTATCCCGTCGACAAGGTGCCGGAGCTGCGGCCCGGCATGAGCGCCTACTTGGACTGGCGGGCGCGCGGATGAGGCGGGCGCCGAAGCCCGGGTTCTGGCTGGTCGCCAGGCGCGAATGGCGATGGCTGCTGCACGACCGCGTGGCGGTCATATTGATTTTCGGCGTGCCGGCGTTCGCCTTCGCGGTCCTGACCGCGGTTTTCAGTCACCCGGTGATCCGCGGGCTGGGGGTGGTCGTCGTCGACGAGGACCGATCGGAGACCTCGCGCGCCTTCGTGGAGCAGGTGTCCGCGTCTCCCAGTCTCAGCATCGTCGCGCGCACTGCAGACCTCGCGTCGGCGTCGCGGGCGATCCGGTCCGGCGATGCCATTGCCGCCGTCTACGTCCCGGCCAATTTCGAGCGCGACCTGAAGGCCGAGCGCCGGCCGCAAGTCGTCGCGTTCTATAACCAGCAGTTCCTGACGGCCGCGGGCGTCGCGTCGCAGGGCCTGAGCGATACCCTCGCCGCCGCCGCCAGCAGCGTAGCGCCCGCGGGGAGCGCGGCGCCTGCGGCTTCCCGCATCGGGGGGCTCGTCGCCGAGACGATCGTGCTGGTCAACCCGCAGAAGAACTACGCGCAATTCCTGCTGCGCACGCTGCTGCCGATGGTCGTCCACGTGGTCATCGCGCTCGCCGCCGGCTATGCGGTGGGCTCCGAGTTCCGGCGGCGCAACGTGCGTACCTGGCTCGCCTGCGCCGGGGGCAATCCGATCGTCGCGCTCGCCGGCAAGCTTGCGCCCCTGTTCGCGATCTTCGTCGTCATAATGCTGGTGGTGCCGGTGATCTTGGAGGGGCTGTTCGAGATCTCGTTCAAGGGCAACGTGCCGATGGTGGTCGCCGCGGGAACGCTGCTGATCATCGGCTACCTGGCGCTTGGAGCGCTGCTGCAGCTTCTGGTCCGCGACCTCGCGACCGGGCTCGGCCTCACCGGCCTCGTCGTCTCGCCCGCGTTCGGCTATGCCGGCGTGGGATTTCCGATCCTGGGCATGAACGCGTTCGCGCAATCGTGGGGCGCGATCCTGCCGTTGCGCTGGTACATGGCGGTGCTGCTCGGGCAGGCGGCGCGCGGCCTCCCGGTGCACGAATCCGCCCGCCCCTTTGCCGCGCTGGCCGCGCTCGCCGCGCTCTACACGCTGCTGGCGTTCCTTCGCCTGCGCGCCCTCGGCGCAAGCATGACCCGCGGAGCCGCCGCGCCGGAGCCGGCGGCGTCGCCCGCCGCGCCGCGCGGAATCGGCGGAGCCTTCGCCGCCGAGTGGCGGCGCGTGCTCGCGATCCGCGGCGCCTTCATCCTGCTGGTCCTCGCCCCGCTGTTCTACGGCGTCTACTACCCGCAGCCGTACCTGACCCAGATCCTGCGCAAGATCCCGGTCGCGATCGTCGACAACGACCTGAGCGAGCTGAGCCGCAGCGTCGTGCAGACACTGGACGCCAGCGGCGCGGTCAGCGTCGCGGTCCGCGCCGGGACGCTCGCCGAAGCGCGCGCGGCGCTCGATCGCGGCGAGGCCTTTGCCGTGGTCGGCATTCCACCCGGGACGGAGCGCGACGTCCTCAAGGGCAGCACCGCCCACATTCCGATCTATGCCGACGCCACCTACCTGTTCATCTTCCGGACGATGGCGAGCGGCATCGCCGTCGCGATCAATGCGTTGTCGTCCGAGCTCGCCGCAGGCGGCGCGCGCACGGACGGCAGCCTCGTCAAGGCGAAGCTCGCCGCCGCGAGCCCGGCCGACATCCTGCTGCAGCCGATCTTCAACCCGGTCGGCGGCTATGCGAGCTACGTCGTGCCCGCCGCCTTCGTGCTGATCCTGCAGCAGACGCTGCTGATCGGCGCGGCAATGCTGACCGGCCCGGCGCTGGCGCAGGCCGCCGGCGGAGCGTTCGCGAGCGTGCTCGGCCGCGGCATCGCGCACCTGACCATCTATCTGCCGGCGCTCGCGCTCTACTTCATCGTGCTGCCGCGCTTCTACGGCTTTTCCGCGCTCGGCCAGCCATTGCAATTGTTCGTGCTGGCGTCGCTGTTCATTCTCGCGACCAGCTTCATGGGCCAGGCTGCGGGCGCCTGGTTCAAGCGTCCGGAGACCCCGACGCTGATTTTCCTCGCCACCAGCCTGCCGCAGTTCTTCCTGACCGGCTTCTCCTGGCCGCGCGAAGCGATCCCCAAGCCGGCGCTCGCCGCGGGCTATATCTTCCCGGCCGACTTCGCGATCGACGGCATCGTCCGCATCGACCAGCTCGGCGCGAGCCTGTGGGAGGTGGCGCACGACTGGCGGGGGCTGTGGTGCCTGGCCATCGCCTATTTCGCGCTCGCGGTGATTTCCGCGCTTCTCCTCGAGCGGAGGCAGGCGAATGGCTAGCCGCGGGCACCGCCGCATCATCGCGCTCGGCGTCCTCCTGGTCGCGGCCGGCACCGGCGCGTATGTCCTGTGGCACCCCGGACAGTCTGCGCCGGTTGTCGGCGTCGTGCGCGCGACCGAGATCCGCGTCGCGCCCGAGGTCGGCGGCCAGCTCGCGGCCATCAAGGTCCAGAAGGGCGCCCGCGTCCGTGCCGGCGACGTCGTCGCCGAGCTGTCCGCGCTCGAGCTGACCGCATCGGTGGCGCAGGCGCGCGCGGCCCTTGCCGCCGCGACGGCGGACCGCGACCACGTCTATGCCGGCGTGCGCGCGGAGGAGATCGCCGCGCGCGCCGCCGAGATCTCCAAGGCGAAATCGCGGCTCACCTATGCGGAGGCGCAGCTCGCCCGCGTCGCCTACCTGGCGCGCGGCGACATCGCCTCGCAGCAGACACTCGACCAGGCTCAAAACGACGCGGCGAGCGCGCGCGCCGACGTCGCCGAAGCCGAGGCCAACCACGCCGCCGCCGAAGCCGGGCCGACCCGGGAGGAGCGCGCCATCGCCGACGCCCAGGTAGAGGCCGCGGCGTCCGCGCTCGCGGTGCTCGAGCGGCGGATGGAAAAGACCATCCTGCGGGCGCCGGCCGATGGCGTCGTCAGCGTAATCGTCGCCGAGGTCGGCGAGGCTGTCCGTGCCGGCCAGCCGGTGCTCGCGATCGAGGAGACCGGCAAGCGCTGGCTGTCGTTCAACGCGCGGGAAGATCTGCTGCACGGCCTCATGGTGGGAGCGACGGTCGACGTCGCGCGGCCGGGCATGCGCGAACCGACGCCGGCCGTCGTCACCGAGCTCCTGCCGCTCGGGCCGTTCGCGACCTGGCAGGCCGAGCGCGCGGTCGGCGATCACGATCGCAATACGCTGCGCCTGCGCCTCGATCCGCAAGGCGATGCGACCGGATTCGAGCCCGGCATGACCGTCTGGCTATTTCGCTGAGAGACGGGCCAAGACCGTGACGGGACTCTCCGACGAGGAAACCCCGCGGTCGCAACGCAGCCGGACACGCAGCCGCCCGCGGCGGCGCGCTGGTGCCACGGGGAAGCGCAGAGCGGGGAGCAATTGTTGATGCCATGCCTTTCCGCTGTTAACGGCCTACCCTTGGGCGAAGCCGCCCTTTCCCTTGACAAATGCGTATATGCACATATCTCGACTCGATCAAAAGAGCGTGGCGAGGACGGCCTGCTCGGCATGGACGCGATCGCTGACCCATATCGGCAGATTCATCGTCAGCCACGCTCCGCCTGGCCACACGAGGTCGACCTTCGACCGTTCAGGGAGTCCTTCTGACAACGCTTCGATTGATTGGGCAACCGGTGCTGAGTAACCTTGCGGTAAGGGAGAACCTTGATGCCTGGTCGTAAGAGCTCCCTCGGTTGGAAATCCGCGATTTGCGCGCTGACCTTCACGGCTGCCTGTGGCGTCGCCGCCGCCCAGACCGCCGCGCCGCCGCCGGCCGTTTCCGTGACTCCGGTGGTGAGCCGCCAGGTAACGGAAACCGGCGATTACATCGGACGGGTGACGGCAATCGACAAGGTCGACATTGTCGCGCGGGTGCCGGGCTTCATCGAGGAGCGCAAATTCACCGAAGGGCAGCAGGTCAAGAAGGGCGACCTGTTGTTCCGGATCGAGCAGGCTACCTACAAGGCGGCCGTCGAGCAGGCGCGCGCCACCCTCGCCAGGGCCAAGGCGACGGAGGTCAACGCAAAGCTGCAGCTCGAGCGCGGCAAGGAGCTCCTGCGCAATCAGAACATCCCACAAGCCACGGTCGACCAGCGCGCCGCGGACGAGGCCGCGGCACAGGCTGGCGTGATGGAGGCGCAGGCATTGCTCGACCAGGCCGAAATCAATCTCGGCTATACGGAGATCCGCTCACCGATCAATGGACGGATCGGACTCGCCACTTTTACGGAGGGCAATCTGGTCCAACCCTCGTCCGGAAAGCTTGCAACGATCGTCAGCCAAGACCCCATCTATGTCATCTTTCAAGTCAGCCAGCGCAATATTCTCGACTACAGGCGCAGGGTGGCCGAAGCGCCCGACAAGAACGCGCATGTGACCATTCACATCAAGCTGCCCAACGGCAACGTCTATCCGCATCCCGGCCTCAGCAACTTCCTCGACGTCCAGGTCGACACCACGACGGATACCGTGGCGGTGCGGGCGCAAGTGCCGAACCCGGAGGGTCTTCTGATCGCCGGTGGAGTGGTCGGCGTCACGGTGGAACGGGGTGCGCCGCGATTAGCGCTGACGGTTCCGCAATCCGCCGTCCTGCTCGATCAAGCCGGCCGCTATGTGCTCGTGGTCGACGCGGTGAAGAAGGTCGAGCAGCGCCGCGTAACGACCGGCGTCGAGCAAGGTCGGGACGTTGTCGTGACCGAAGGCCTCAAGGAGGGAGAGCTGGTCATCGTCGAGGGGGTCCAGAAGGTGCGTCCCGGTCAAGTCGTGACGGCGAACGTCGTGCCGGGAAACTGAGACGAATGTTTTCCGGCATCTTCATCGACCGGCCGCGGCTTGCTTTCGTCATCGCCATCGTCATCACGCTGGCCGGCATCATCGCCGTTACCGCGATTCCGATCGCGCAATTCCCGGATATCGTGCCGCCACAGGTAACGCTCAACGCGACCTATCCGGGTGCCGATGCCGAAGTGGTGGAGACCACGGTGGCGCAACCGATCGAGCAGCAGATCAACGGCATCGACAATGCGCTCTATTACCAGTCCGCCAGCGGCGCCGACGGCAGCTACATCCTGACTGTGACCTTCGCGCTGGGCACCGATCCGGACATCAACACCGTCAACGTGCAGAACCGCGCCAGCCTCGCCATCCCGCAGCTGCCCCAGGAAGTATCGCGCTCCGGCCTGACCATCCGCAAGAAATCCGCCGCCCTGCTCCAGGTGATAAACGTCTATTCCCCGAACAATACCTACGATGCCGTTTACCTGAGCAACTATGCGACGATCAACATCATTGACCAGCTGGCGCGGATCAAAGGCGTCGGGCAGGCAACTCTGTTCGGACCGCTCGACTATTCGTTGCGCATCTGGCTCGACCCGGACCGGCTGACCGAGCTCAATCTGACGCCGAACGACGTCATCTCGTCGGTGCAGAGCCAAAACATCCAGGCGGCGCTGGGCCGGGTGGGTGCGGCGCCGATCACGAGCGAGCAGCAGGTCCAAATCAATATCAAAACCACCGGGCGGCTGACGCGACCGGAGGAATTCGCCGCCATTGTCCTGCGCGCCAATCCCGACGGCTCGGTGATCCGCATAAAAGACGTCGCTCGCGTGGAAATGAGCGCAAAATCGCAAGACCGCTACGGCCGCTTCAATGGCGCACCCGCGGCCGCGATCGGCATCTACCAGACGCCGGGATCCAATGCGGTCGAGGTGGCGCGTCAAGTTCGTGCGACAATGAGCGCGCTGGAGAAGCGCTTCCCCGCCGATCTCGCTTATACCGTGTTCTGGGACGCCACGGTCTTCGTCACGGCGACGATCAACGAGGTCATTCACACCCTCGCCGTGGCGATCATACTCGTGGCTGTGGTGGTGTTCTTGTTCCTCGGGAAGTGGCGAACGACGCTGATCCCGCTCGTTGCCGTGCCGGTGTCGATCATCGGCACCTTCGCCGTCATGCTGGTCATCGGCTACTCCGCCAATACCGTCTCCCTGCTGGCCCTCGTGCTCGCCATCGGCATCGTGGTCGACGATGCCATTGTCGTGGTCGAGAACGTCGAGCGGGTGATGGAGGAGAACCCCGAGCTGCCCGTGCCGGAGGCCTGCAAGAAAGCCATGGCGGAGATTACCGGCCCGATCCTCGCCATCACGCTCGTCTTGTTGTCGGTGTTCGTCCCGGTGGCCTTCATCCCCGGCATCAGCGGGCAACTTTTCCGCCAATTCGCAGTGGCGGTCTCGGTATCCATGCTGATCTCGGCGCTCAACGCACTGACCTTGAGCCCGGCGCTTTGCGCAGTGCTCCTCGAGCACGGCCAAAGGAGCAGTGGTCCGATGCGCTATGTCCTGCGTGGCATCGACCGTGCTCGAGACGGTTACGTGGCGGTGGTGCGCCGCCTGGTGCGCGTGGCGATCGTCGGGGTCGTGGTCGTAGCCGGGACGCTGGCGGCCTCGGCGTGGCTGTTCAGCAAGACGCCGCAGAGCTTCTTGCCGGACGAGGACCAGGGCGCAATTTTCGCCGCGCTGCGTCTTCCCGAAGGTGTTTCGCTCAACCGCACCGAGGCGGTGGTCAAGCAGGTCGAAGACATCGTGCGGCCGATCCCGGGCGTCGAAGGCGTGCTGGCGGTGGTCGGGCTTAATTTCATCGACTACATTCCATCGGCGAACCAAGCCTTCTTCGTCATCCGGCTCAAGCCTTACGAGACGCGCACCGATCCGGCGCAGGGCGCCGGCGCGATCATTACGCGTCTGCGGCCCCAGATGGCGGCCATCCAGGGTGCCGTCGGATTCCCGTTCAACCTGCCTCCCATTCTCGGCCTCGGGAGCACCGGCGGTTTCCAATACGCGCTGGAGGCGCTGCAGGGCCAACCGCCGTCCGACCTCGCGGCTGCGCTGCGCGGCCTCATCGTGGCGGCCAACGGGGAGCCCGAGCTCGCGGGCGTATACAGCACGTATGCCGCCGACACGCCGCAGATTTATCTCGAGATCGACCGCGACAAGGCGCAGGTGCTCGGGGTCAAGATCAGCGATATCTTCAATGCCTTGCAGTCGACGCTCGGCAGCTTCTACGTCAACGACTTCAACGTGTTCGGTCGCACGTGGCAGGTCAACGTCCAGGCCGAGACGCCGTTTCGCGACAATACCGATGATATCTACCGGATTTATGTGCGCAACGCGCAAGGCGGGATGGTCCCGATCCGGGCGCTGGCCGAGGCGAAGCTCGTGCAAGGGCCGCAGACGGTCGTGCGCTACAACGGATTCCGCGGCGCCATCGTGAACGGCGCGCCGAAGCCGGGCTACAGCTCCGGCCAGGCGCTCGCCGCAATGGAGCGCATTTCCGCCGCCACCCTGCCGGCGGGCTACAGCTTCGAATGGACGGCAACTGCGCTGCAGGAGAAGGCGGCAAGCGGACGCACCGGGATCGTGCTCGGCCTCGCCGTCCTGTTCGCTTATCTCTTTCTCGTCGCGCTTTATGAAAGTTGGAATATTCCGGTGCCCGCCCTGTTGTCGGTGAGCGTCGCGATACTCGGCGCCATCGCCTCGGTGGCGATCGCCGGACTGAGCTTCGACGTCTACGCGCAGATCGGGCTCGTGGTGCTGATCGCGCTTGCCGCGAAGAACGGCATTCTGATCGTTGCGTTTGCGGTGGAGCAACGGCGGCTCGGGAAAGAAATTCATGCCGCGGCCATTGAAGCCGCAGGCCTACGGTTTCGCCCGGTCATGATGACCAGTTTCGCTTTCATCCTCGGACTGTTCCCGCTTGTTGTCGCGCGGGGGGCCGGAGCAGCAACGCGCCATGCCGTCGGCACGCCGGTGTTCGGCGGCATGCTTGCCGCATCGCTATTCGGGATTTTCATCATTCCGCTGCTCTACATAACGGCGGAACGTTTGCGTGGATGGCGCCAGGCCAAAGCGTGAAGTGATCGCGAAACCCGTACCCAGCGGCTGCGCAGCACCAGCCGGATACCGCGAATGAGGCCGACGCCCTCGTGACGAGGTGCACGCGCTTGCGCGAAAGCAAGTTGCGGCCGATAACCCTCGATGGAAGCGGCTGCCCGCGGCCACGAGCCGTGGCGCCGGTTCCACGGCTCGACTTCGGCGCCTCGCCGATCGAGCGAGGGGAGAAGTCGATGATCCGATGCGTGCGCCTGTGGACCGGGGACGACGACAATTCCCATTTCGAGGAAGGATTAATCGCCCTCGATCCCGACCCGCACGGCGACCGCCTCACCGCAAAGCTGCCGGTCACGACCGTCTCCTTTCAGGAAACGGCGTCGGGGGGAAAGCTCGATTGGCACGATGCCCCGGTGCGGCAGCTGGTCGTCACCTTGAGCGGTACGCTGGACTTCGAGACGCGGAGCGGACAGCATTTCATGCTGCGGCCCGGCGACGTCCTGCTGGCCGAGGACACGGTCGGAGGAGGCCACAGCTGGCAGCTGGTCGACGACCAGCCCTGGCGTCGCGTCTATGTCGTGCTGGCGCGCGACGCTGCCGTTCCGTTTCGGCCGAACCGATGATACACGCCGGACCTGTTACCTGCTGCTGGTTTCGCCGGGAGACAAGTTCATGAACGGAGATCGCGCTGCCGATCCGGACGTCGTGCTCGTGGGTGCCGGCATCATGAGTGCCACCTTGGCCATGTTCCTGAAGGAGCTCGAGCCTGCGCTTCGCATCGAGATTTTCGAGAGCCTCGAAGGCGCGGCGCTCGAGAGCTCCGACGCCTGGAACAATGCCGGCACCGGCCACGCGGCGCTCTGCGAGCTGAACTACACGCCGGAGCGAGGCGACGGAAGCATCGACATCTCGAAGGCTCTGGACGTCAACGTCGAGTTCGATCTTTCCCGGCAGCTGTGGTCCTACCTGGTGCGGAAAGGGGCGATAGCGTCCCCGGATTCCTTCATCCACCCGGTTCCGCACATGAGCTTCGTCCGCGGCGCGGGGGACGTGGCGTACCTCAAGAAGCGGCACGCGGCCCTGACGGCACATCACTGCTACGAGGGGATGGAGTTTACGCAGGACAAGCAGAAATTGAGCGAGTGGGTCCCGCTGGTCATGGAAGGCCGCCCTGCGGACGAAGAAGTCGCAGCGACCCGCATGATCACGGGCGCGGACGTGAACTATGGAGCGCTGACCCGCAACCTCATCGGCTATCTCCAGGGACTCGGCGGCTGCGCGATTCACTACTCGCATCGGGTCACGAACATCCGTCGCGATCAGGGCGGGCGCTGGCGCCTGGACGTACGGGACGCCAGCGGCAGCCGGACGTCCGTCACGGCAAAGTTCGTTTTTCTGGGAGCCGGAGGCGGCGCTCTGCCGCTGTTGCAGAAATCCGGGATTCCCGAGGCGAAGGGCTATGCCGGATTTCCGGTCAGCGGCATCTGGCTGCGCTGCGACGACCCCGCGGTCAACAAACGGCATCATGCCAAGGTCTATGGCCAGGCATCGGTCGGCGCACCGCCGATGTCCGTTCCTCACCTCGATACGCGCGTCATCGGGGCAAAGCACTCGATCCTGTTCGGGCCCTACGCCGGCTTTTCCACCAAGTTCCTCAAGCACGGCTCGTTGCTGGATCTGTTCCTCTCCATCAGGCCCGACAACATCAGGCCGTTGTTGGCGGTGGCCCGGCATAATTTCGATCTGAGCGAATATTTGATCGGGCAGGTCCTGCAATCGTCGCGGCATCGATTTGCCGCGCTGCAGGCATTCTATCCGCGCGCGCAGCCGAAGGACTGGCGGCTCGAAGTGGCGGGGCAACGAGTCCAGATCATCAAGCGGGATCCACGGCAGGGCGGGATTCTGGAGTTCGGAACCGAATTGGTCGCTGCGGCCGACCGTTCGCTGGTCGCGCTGCTCGGGGCCTCGCCCGGCGCCTCGACCGCGGTCTGGATCATGATCAGGGTCATCGAGCTTTGCTTCGACAAGGAGTTGAGCGCGGGCGGCTGGAAGACCAAGCTGAAGGAAATGATCCCGTCATACGGCGAATCCCTGATCGAGGACGCGGAGCTCTGCCGGCGGACGCGCGCCGATACGGCAGCCGTGCTCGGACTGCAGAACGTTTGAACGAGCCGATCCGCCGGGAGGGCTGCGCCGCGATGCCGTGGCGAAATCAAGGACGGCGATGATCGATCCTGAGCCGAGCAAAGTCCCGCCGGTCACGCGCGCGTCCGACGCATCATCGCTGGCCCCATTTCGTCATCGAGCGTTCAGCATACTTTGGTTTGCAACCGTCGTCTCCAACGTCGGCACCTGGATGCAGAACGCGGCGGCGGGCTGGCTGATGACCAGCCTCGATCCCGACCCCTTCGTCGTCGCATTGGTTCAGGCGGCGACAACGCTTCCCATGTTCCTGTTCGCCCTTCCGGCCGGAGCGCTCGCCGACATCATCGACCGCCGCCGGCTTCTCATTGTCGTTCAAGTGGCGGTCACCGCGTTGGTCGCGGCCTTGGGACTCCTGGTCTGGCTCGGGATGATAACTCCGAACCTGCTTCTTGCCTTCACGTTCCTCGCCGCCACGGCGGCGGCGCTCATCATGCCGGCGTGGCAATCGATCGTTCCCCAACTGGTGCCCCGGCAACACCTCCAGCCCGCCGTCGCCTTGAACAGCGTCGGTCTCAACGTCAGCCGCGCCGTCGGACCGGCACTTGCTGGCATCATCATCGCGGCGTGGGGCATGGCCGCGCCCTTTTGGGTGAACGCGCTCACCACGCTCGGCGTCATCGCCGCCCTCCTCTGGTGGCGTCCGCAGGATGACGGCGGGGCTCATCATCTCCCGCCGGAGCAATTTCACCGTGCGATCGGCGCCGGTCTGCGGCACGCCCGCCATAATCCACACTTGCGTGCCACGCTGATGCGTGGCGCGGGATTTTTCATTTTTGCGAGCGCCTATTGGGCGCTGCTGCCGCTCGTCGCGCGCAACCAAGTCGCGGGCGGCCCTGGGCTCTACGGCATTCTGCTCGGCGCCATCGGTACCGGCGCCGTAGCCGCCGCTTTTGCCTTGCCCTGGCTCAAGCGCCGTCTCGGAGGCGACCGGCTGGTCGTGGCGGGGACGCTCGGCACGGCCGTCGCACTGCTGCTGTTTGCGTTGGCGAAAGAGCCCGCCATGGCGCTCGCTGCGAGCCTGATCGCGGGCGTCGCGTGGATTGCCGTGCTGGCGACCATGAACGTTTCTGCGCAGGTCGCGTTGCCGGGTTGGGTGCGAGGCCGGGGGCTCTCGATTTTCGGCACCGTGATGTTCGGCGCCTTGACGCTCGGGAGTGCGGTCTGGGGCAAGGTCGCCGCACTGACTGGTCTCCCGGCGGCGCACCTTGTCGCCGCGCTCGGAGCCCTGATCGCGGTCCCGCTGCTGTGGCGCTGGAAGCTCCAGACCGGCGCCGACCTCGACCTCACGCCGTCCATGCATTGGCCCGAGCCCGTTTCGAGCGGTGACATCCAGGCGGACCGGGGGCCGGTGCTGGTTACGGTCGAATACCGGATCAGGCCGAACGATCGCGCCGCGTTTTTGGATGCCATTTCGAAGCTCGCGGACGAGCGGCGCCGGGACGGCGCCTTCGATTGGGGCGTGTTCGAGGACCTCGCGCACGAGGGCCGCTTCGTCGAGACCTTCATGCTGGACTCCTGGATCGAGCATTTGCGCCAGCATGAGCGAGTGACCCATGCCGACCGCGAGCTGCAGGAGCTCGTCAACCGCTTGCAGATCGACGGCGCGCCGAAGGTGACCCACCTGATCGCCCCCTCCTGACAGCGCCCTTCCAACACGGCAGTGGACTGACGACGCCGGTGCGTGCAGCGAGCCGTCGCGAGGTGCCGATAGCCGACTCATGCACCGCAGCAAACGACGTGCACGGCTTGCAATGGTTCATTCGAGCCAGCTCGTCGGGTGCACGACCGGCCAGCTAGAGCGTGAATACCGTTTTGAGAAACTCCTTGATAGACGTTTTCGCCGCCTCGGTAGCTGCAGCGTCGTGACCTACATGCGGATTAAGCTCGACGCATGGGTCTTTGTAGGTAAAGGCCTCTCGCGTCGAGGCGTTGATCAACAAGCCCGCGGGCTCTTCGCGTATCACGCAATGGCGCACGGTCTGGCCATTGGCAGCGATAGCGGCCGGCACGGGACCGAGCGGATTGTCGAAAGCGTGCGGCGCGTTCGGATACTCGGTCAATAGAACGTCCCGTCCGGCCGCCTTGAGCCGCTCCACATAGGCCTTGCAGAGCGCAATTGGATTGTAGTCGTCCGGCGTGCCTCCGAAGATCCGGATTGGGCGGTCCGCAACGTCGGTGTCAGATACGAACGTGGTCGCGCAGTCAGGATAGAACGGAATATACGCAGCGAACTCGATGCCTGATCTGTTCCACATCTTGTGGAAGCGCTTGAGGCTGGCGTAGAGCGCAGCTTGGCCGCCGCGTGAGAAGCCCATGAGCGCGATTCGCTGCGCATCAACGCGCGGATGTTTCGCCAGAACGTCCAGGCCGCGATAGATGTCGAGTATGAAGTTAAGGCGGCCGAGCAACGCTTGGTTGGTGTTTACCTGCGTGAGTCCGCGGCCGGTGAACCCATCGAGCGCAAATGTCGAAACGCCCATGGCGTTGAGCTCCCTTGTCCACATCTCGATGTTGGCAGCCATGCCGCCCGAGCCATGCTGCAGCATAACCAGCGGCAGTCGGCCGGAGCCCTTGGCGATCCGGAGCTGTCCGGTGGTGGCCGTTGCCTTCCCATTGGCGTCGCCGTTCAAGAACTGGGCGTCCGAAAGCGTCAGGGTGTCAACCGAATGGAGCTCGGTGCGCGCCGCCATGTCCTGCGAGACAGGCTCGGCGACCGCAAACGACGCCACGAGAGAAACAGGCAGCACAGCAATGAAGCCCAGGCGGTTCATCAGTTCCTCCCACTCTCAATTTTCCGACCGCAATCCAAATAGCATGGTTCGCCGCCTTGGACATGTCCGGAGTGGGTCATTCACATCGGTGACGATCGGGGCGCCCCGCCGGCGCATGTCTGGTCCGGCCTCCGCGCGGCGATCGGGTCGGTTGCCGAGCCCGGCGTCTATTTCGGCGATATCCAGGAGGTCCGCGATCTGGCGCGCGCCTGCAACGAATTCGCGGCAGAATGACCGACAGGCATCCGGGTCGGTTCGGATTGTCCGCCGTGCTGCCGATGCCGTTTACGGACGATGCGTGCAGGGAAGCTGTCTACGTGCTCGACGACTTGCATGCCGACAGGGTCGTGCTGATGGGCATCACCGACGGCAGGTTTCTCGGCGCGCCCCGATTCGACGACGAGGCGTCGTGCCTCGCGCGCTTGCCGAATGGCGGGCTGCTCCTGCCGCCGGATAGCACCACCATCATCCATCGCGATCTCCTGATCACGCTCGCGGCCCGGCACCGGTTGCCGGCCGTCTACCCGTTCCGCTTCTTTGTCGCGTCCGGCGGCCTCATGTCCTACAGCATCGATTTCGTCGACGAGTATCGGCAGGCGGCGTCCTATGTCGACCGCACGACAAGCCCGCCGATCTCCCGGTGCAGGCGCCGACCAGGTTCGAAATGACCGTCAACCTCAAGACCGCGAAAGCGCTCGGCGTCACCGTGCCCCCCGGCCTCCTGGTCGCCGCCGACGAAGTTTTCGAATAAGACTTGCCCCTTCCGCGGACGTCGTCCATGGCGCCGTCGAGCCGTATGGTCATTCAGGTATGATACGCATTCCCCGCCCGCTTGGAACGCTGGCATTTCTGTCGGCTTGGCTGGTGCCGTGGCGTCCGGCATTCCGCGTCCGGGCCGGGCAATCGAAGCTCACGTTCCTGGTGCATCGGCGCGACCTCGCCGGCCGTCACATCGCCAAGTACGGCGCCTACGAGCCGGTGCTCACGCAGTGGATATCGGACTACCTCGCCACGTCACCAGCGGGCATCTTCGTCGACGTCGGCGCGAATCTGGGCTGGCACGCCGTTCACGCCGCCCGGCACAAGGCCGTCGAGACCGCGGTCGCCTTCGAGCCCGATCCGTTCAACGCGTGGCTGCTCGATCGCAACCTGTCGCTCAACGACGTCGACAACGTGGTCGTGAGCACCTGCGCGATCGGCGCACGACGGGGACTGATTCGCCTGCACAAATACAAGAATTCCAATCGCGGGCGCCACTCCGTGCTGACCGATTACGGGTATGGATCGCGGCTGGTGCCGCTCGCCGACCTGGACACGGCACTCGACAACCTCGGCTTGGCCGGCCGGCGCGTGCTGATCGTCAAGATCGACGTCGAGGGTTACGAGCCCGAGGTGGTGGCAGGCGCACGGCGGACGCTGGCGCGCGCCGATGTGGTCATCATCGAATTCTCGCCGGGCTTGAGCCGTGCCGGCGGCTTGTCGACCGAGGCGATGCTCGATCAGTTGTACGCTGCCGGCTTGGCTCCGTACCGCCTCGAATCGCGCGATTGGGCGGCGGAGCAACCGGTCGGCGCCCGCCCATTCGAAGGCCAGATGGACCTGATCTGGACCAGAATCGGTGGGGAAAGAGTCGCTGCGAGCGGCGGCGCCGCCGGCTTCATGGTGCCGACCGACAAGGCCGCCCTGCTGCAAATAGCGGAGGTCTGGAGGCAGATCGCGGATACGACTACCGCGGCACGTTCCGCTGAGTCGGAAGAGCCGCCCTCGCGAACGGATCCGTAGGGTGGGCAAAGGCGCGCAAGCGACGCTTCCACGCGCGCGAAATTTCCGCGCCTTTGCCCACGCGTACCTTCATCGATGCGCCGCGTGGGCACGGCGCTGCTCCGTTCGAGCGGCGAGATCGGCGTGTTGGCCGGCGCCTTTGCCCACCCTACGATAGCCGGGCTCGCAAGCCGCCCCGCTTCGCCCGCTTCCCGCAGGGCGCAAGCTGCGCTATCTGACGGTGGAAGGACCGACTGCGACCCTGCGCGGCCGAAGTTCCGATTACTGGAGGACACCCATGCGCGAGATCGGGCATTTCATTGGCGGCAAGGCGGTGGCGGGAACGTCCGGCCGCTTCGGCGACGTGTTCAACCCCAATACCGGGGAGGTGCAGGCCAGGGTCGCCTTCGCCAAGCGGGCGGAGGTCGAAGCGGCGATCGCCAATGCCGAGGCGGCGCAGCCGGCCTGGGCGGCGACCAATCCGCAGCGGCGCGCGCGCGTCCTGTTCAAGTTCCTCGAGCTGGCGCAGAAGGAGTTCGACAGCCTCGCCAAGCTCCTTTCCTCCGAGCACGGCAAGACCGTCGCCGACTCCAAGGGCGACATCCAGCGCGGACTCGAGGTAGTCGAGTTCGCCTGCGGCATCCCGCACCTGCTGAAAGGCGAGTTCAGCGAGAGCGCCGGTCCCGGCATCGACCTGTTCTCGCTGCGCCAGCCGCTCGGGGTGGTCGCCGGCATCACGCCGTTCAATTTCCCGGCCATGATCCCGATGTGGAAGTTCGCGCCCGCGCTCGCCTGCGGCAACGCCTTCATCCTCAAGCCGTCCGAGCGCGATCCCGGCGTGCCGATGCGGCTCGCCGAGCTGCTGATCGAGGCCGGATTGCCCGCCGGCGTGCTCAACGTGGTCAACGGCGACAAGGAGGCGGTCGACACGCTGCTCACCGATCCGCGCATCCGGGCGGTCGGTTTCGTCGGCTCCTCCGCGATCGCGGAATACATCTACACGACCGGCTGCGCGCACGGGAAGCGCGTACAGTGCTTCGGCGGCGCCAAGAACATGATGGTGGTGATGCCCGATGCCGACATGGACCAAGCGGTGGATGCGCTGATCGGCGCCGGCTACGGCTCGGCCGGCGAGCGCTGCATGGCGGTCTCGGTCGCCGTGCCGGTCGGCCAGAAGACCGCGGACCTGTTGGTCGAGAAGCTCGTTCCCCGGGTCGAGAGCCTGAAGGTCGGCCCTTCGACCGACCCGCAGGCCGATTACGGCCCGCTCGTCACCAAGGCGCACCTGGAGAAGGTGAGGAGCTACGTCGATCTCGGCATCAAGGAAGGCGCCAAGCTCAAGGTCGACGGTCGCGCCTTCAGGCTGCAGGGCTACGAGCAGGGCTTCTTCATGGGCGGCTGCCTGTTCGACGAGGTGACGCCCGAGATGCGCATCTACAAGGAGGAAATTTTTGGGCCCGTGCTGTCGGTGGTGCGGGCGAAGGACTATGGGGAGGCGCTGCGGCTGCCGTCCGAGCACGACTACGGCAACGGCGTCGCCATCTTCACCCGCGACGGCGACACCGCCCGCGACTTCACCAATCGGGTCAATGTCGGCATGGTCGGGGTGAACTTCGCAATCCCGGTGCCGCTCGCCTATTACACCTTCGGCGGCTGGAAGCGTTCCGGCTTCGGCGATCTCAACCAGCACGGCCCCGACGCGGTGCGCTTCTACACCAAGACCAAGACGGTGACCGCCCGCTGGCCTTCGGGCGTGAAGGAAGGCGCCGAGTTCGTCATCCCGACGATGCGGTGAGCGGGATGACCGAGTTTGCCGCCAGGCTCCTACCGAAATGCTTCAACCGATGCACAAGCGGTTGGCGGGCGAGTCCGCGCCGCTCGGGCGCCCGCACTGGCAGCGCGGAGGGCGGCTCAAGGCCGAGACCGTGACGCTGGTGATGCGATTTTTCTTCACCTCGATGCTGCAGAGCAACGTCAACTCGCCGCCCGCCGCCTCGGTCTGCAGCTTGGCGGTGCCGACGCTTTGGCGCAGGACGGCGTTGCCGTTGCGCAGCGGCTCGAGCTTGACCGAGTCGAGATAGAGCGGGACGACGGCTGTTGCCGGGACCGCCTTGATCTCGACATAGCCGGCGCCGCCGTCGTTGCAGGACGCGAGCGCGAGCGCCAGCAGCGCGGCCGCGACGCCGCCCGCCGACGCCCTCACTCTCAAGCCCCCGGTGTCTTGATCGTACCGAGGAGCTTCTTCAGCTTGTCGGAGGCGTCGCGAATGCCGTCGGTGAGCTGGTGGATGACGTCGAGCGCGCGCCGGTGCTCGCGAATCTGCAGGAGCTCGTCGATGAAGTCCTCGCTCGTCTGCAGCTTACGCAGAAGCTCGGCGAAATCCTTGCGTGCGCTCTCGAGCTCCCTGATCGCGCCTTCGGTGGCGCCCTTGAGCTCGCGCCAGCGATCGATCAGGAACTGCCTGTCCTCCTGCCGGTAGCGCGTCTCCTGCTCGAGCGACTTGAGCTTCTCCTCGGCGCGGCCCAGCGCCCGGGCGCCGAGGATGAAGACCGTGCCGTTGTCGGCGACCGCGCCCAGGAGCTGGGAGACGGAATCCCTGAGCTCCTCGATCTCCTTGCGGGCGGCCTCGGCGCTGTTGAGCTGATCGATCGAGCGGGCGCTGTCGTCGAATTTCTTGCTGAGATCCGCGAAGCTGCGCTTGAGCTCGCCGAGCTGGCGCGAGAATTCATCGTCCGCCGTGCTCGGCGCCGCACCGCGCTCGGGCTCGGCGCGAACAGGTTGCGCCGTCCCGGC
>WNFC01007119.1_pt1 | contig 27045 bp, 24 predicted proteins | sample 5400541 | NCBI WGS metagenome assembly WNFC01 (sample SAMN13153342, study PRJNA577476) | soil metagenome | isolation source: 120 cm saprolite under Douglas fir tree site 2 hole 2 replicate 1 | place: USA:California | collected 2015-04-18 | reverse complement strand
GCTGCTTCTCCTCATAGACGACGCCGAAGCGCGCCCGGAAGGTGCCGCCGCCATCCTTGGCGTGAAGGTTGGTGTTGTAGAGCGTATGCGTTCCCGGATGCTTGATCTCCGGCGTGCCCCAGCACGGCCACGGCAGACCATAATAATCGCCGCCGATATCGGGCTCGTCGGCCTTGGCGCGCAGGGTCACCAGGTCGAACTTGCCCTGGTTCTTCATGTGCGCTTTCAGGCGCTCGGGCGACTGGCCGGAATAGCCGGTCGAGAACCCGCCCCGGTTGATTTCCCGCAGCAGGTCTTCGGATGATGGATGATTGTCTTCCACCTTGATGTTCTTGAACATCGGCTCGGCAAAACCGAGCTTCGCCGAAAGCCGGTAGATGATCTCGTAATCGTCCTTCGACTCGAAGATCGGCTTGACGATCTGCTCGCCCCACTGCAGCGAACGGTTGGACGCGGTGCGCGAGCCAGAGGTCTCGAACTGGGTGCAGGCTGGCAGCAGATAGGTGCCATTCTTGCGCTCCGAGATCGCGGCGAATGTCGTCGGATGCGGATCGGCGACCACGAGCAATTCGAGCTTCTCGAGGCCCTTCACCATTTCGGTCATACGCGGCACCGTATTGCCGCCATGCCCCATGATCACCATGCCCTTCAGGCTGTCGCGCTGATCGACATCGTCGGGATTGGCGAGCGTCGCATCGAACCAGCGGGTTGACGGGATACCCGGCAACTCCATGTTCTGTTTGCGGGTGCGCGCCGGACGGCCTGCCTTGGCCGGCACCTCGTCAAAGCGCGACTGGAGATAATCGTATTCGACTTCCCAAACCCGCGCCCAGTGCTTCCAGGCGCCTTCGACCAGACCGTAATAGAGCGGCAGTGTCACGATATCGAGACCGATATCGGTCGCGCCCTGCACATTGCAATGGCCGCGGAAGATGTTGGCGCCATTGCCGAAGCTGCCGACATTGCCTGTCGCCAGCAGGAGATTGCAATACGCTCGGACGTTGGCGGTGCCGACGGTGTGCTGGGTGCCGCCCATGCACCAGATGAAGGTGGAGGGCCGCTGCTTGGCGAAGGTCTCGGCGACCTTCTTCAATTGTTCGCCGGGAATGCCCGAGACACGCTCGACCTCGTCCGGCGTCCACTTGGCGACTTCGGCGCGGATCTGGTCCATCCCGTAGACGCGTTGCGCGATGAATTCCTTGTCTTCCCAGCCGTTGTTGAAGATGTGGTGGAGCATACCCCAGATCACCGCGATGTCGGTGCCGCCGCGAAACCGCACATATTCGGTGGCGTGGGCGGCGGTGCGGGTGAAACGCGGGTCGAGCACGAACACATTGGCGCGGTTGATCTCCTTGCCGGTCAGGACGTGCTGCAGGGATACCGGGTGCGCTTCGGCGGCATTCGATCCCATGAAGACAATGGTCTTCGAATTTCTGATGTCGTTGTAGGAGTTGGTCATCGCGCCGTAGCCCCAGGTATTCGCGACGCCGGCGACCGTGGTCGAATGGCAGATGCGGGCCTGATGGTCGATCGAGTTGGTGCCCCAGAACGCCGCGAACTTGCGGAACAGATAGCCGCCCTCATTGGAGAATTTCGCGGAGCCGAGCAGATAGACGGAGTCGGCACCGGACTTGGCGCGGATCTCGAGCATCTTGTCGCCGATCTCGTTGATGGCCTGATCCCACGACAGGCGCTGCCACTCACCATTGACCAGCTTCATCGGATATTTCAGCCGGCGATCGCCATGCACGAGTTCGCGGACCGAGGCGCCCTTGGCGCAATGCGAGCCGCGATTGATCGGGCTATCCCAGGCCGGCTCCTGACCGACCCAGACGCCGTTCTGAACCTCGGCGATCACGGTGCAGCCGACCGAGCAATGCGTGCAGATGTTCTTTTTGATTTCGGTCGGCGCTCCGACGATTTTCGGGCCGGCCTGCGCCTTGCGCACCGATCCAAGCGGCATCAAACCCAGTGCCGCACCCGCACCTGCGGCCAAACCGGACCGTTGCAAAAACGTACGGCGGTCGAGAACGCCCGAAGCCAGGCCGGCGGCGACACCCTGCAAACGCGCCCGGCCGGCGGATCCATCTCTTCGCTTGATCAACATGTGCGTGGTCCCATCAATAGCGGTTGACGCGATAGTAGTTCTTGACGTGATCGGTTTCCTTGTAGCGCGCCTTGACGCGCTCGGCCTGCGACTCGTCCGCTTCGGCCTCGCCGCTCGCCAGCGGCACGACCGCAGCCGCAGCTACCGCCGATCCACCCATCATGAAGAAGCGGCGCCGGTCCACGCCTGCCGCCCCCTGCCGCTTGCCTTGGCGGGCGACCGCCTTACTGTCCGATGGCTTGCTCATTGCGGTCTCCTCGAAGTCATCTTTTCCAACTCAATCTTTTGGCTGACGTCGGCGTCATCCGGACAGCGGAAAGGCCTCGGCCTCCAGTTCCATAAAGACACGGCCGACACGGCCGACGGCACGGTAGAGATTGGCCGACCGGGACATCTCAAGATCGGCGAACATCCGCGAAGCCCACGGCTTGAGATGCCGCTCGAAGAAACGCGCCTGCTCGGCGAAGTCGGCTTCGAAGTCGCCGCGCGCAAGGCCGGCCATCACCTCAAGCAGGGTCGCGATGTGGTCTTCCGGCTCCCGCGACGCGCCTGCGCGTTCGATTCCGAGCACATCCAGATCTTCGCGGACACGCGCCAGCGGGCGCTCGTGAAGAAAGCCGGTCATGTAATAGGAGGCATAGGGAAGCAGCTCGCCGCGACCAAGTCCTATGAAAAGAGCGAAGAATTCCTTGCTGACAGCGCGATCATCCGTCGCGGCAGCCGCCGCCGCGAGTTCGATATGCGCAATGCCAAGATCGGACGCATCGCCCTTCAACGCGGCAACCCGCAACAGCGTATCCGCGTCGGGCGCCTTGCCTAGCAGCAGGGACAGCAAGCCGTATTCCGCGGCGCGCAGCGCATCGATCTCGTCGATTTCGGGTTTCGATGACACCTGATCCTCGGACGGTCCGTAAAGATCGGGGCGCAGGATAAAACAGCGCACCCGCGTCAGCGCCTCGACGGCCAGCACTCGTTCTGCCGGAATGCGCGACCATGCCGACACCGAAGGCTGGGAAATGCCAATCGCCCGCGCCAGCGACGCGACCCCACCTGCTGCTCTGATAGCCTGTTCCAGACCGGCGTCACGCATGGCCCGACCGACTTCTGCCCCACCCGCGGCTCTTCATCGGGTATCTTTTTAGAATTAGAATTGTCCCAAAGTGTTTGTAACATAGGCCCTGCCTATGTCCTCAAAAACTTTTGTCTAAACCAGAGGTTTAGCTGAGCCATGGCGTCGCACCACCTGCTGCGGCGCAGCAGAGCGGCTCTCTTCGGAATGCTCCGCGCCCTCGGCCACAATGTGGCTGCCTTCCTCGGCATTCGCGGGCTTTTGCGCCACCGAGACCGTTTCTTTGCCCAATCTCACGGCCTGAGCTGGCAATTCAAGCTCCGGCTTATCTATTGTATTATGCTCAAGGGATTGCGCGGGATCGCTGGCTGTCTCATTTCCGGGGGAGACGGCCGGTACCGCAGGTTCGACCGTCGATCCGCCGCCCATGATCTGCGAAACCAGCCGCGGTACGCCGCCCGGCGTATTCCAGTCGTAGGCGTAGTCGAGCGCAGGATTGACGTAATTGCGGATCGCGGGATCCAGCGCCCAGGATTTTCGCAGCGCCGCGTTGCGCAGATGTTCGGGGACACCCTTGCGGAGAAAGGCGGTGATATCGGTCGTTGCCGTCATGTCCTCAAGCTTCGGCAGGCTGGAGAGATCGAACTCCTGCGCGACATCGCTTTCGGCAACCGGCCCGGACGGCGCATCGGCGTTGACGGTCGGCGCGTCGCGATCCGGCTGTTTCGCCTCGCGCTTGCGCTGCGACCATCGCGCCAGAAAATTCTTGTCCGCGCTTTGCTCCTCGTCGCTCATGTGCGGCCTCTTCGTTCATCTGGAGCACCATCAGGTGTTCGCTTACCGTCGCCGCCCGCACGATCCCGCTGGCGCTTGTGAAACGCGCGCTCGACATGGAATTGATCGACGAAGGCGGCGATCCACGACGCGATGTCGGGCGGCATTGGGACGGTACCGATCACATCACAGCCGCTCTCGAATATCGCCTCCCCTTCGGTCGGGTCAGCCGTTACCTTTGTCAGCTCGAGTTCGGAGCCGCCATCCTGACGCCGCAGCGCGACCCAGATGCGCGGCTCGCCGTCGGCGAGATTGTCGCGATAATTCGAAGTGTCCGAGCTGAACAGGTCGATGCTTGCGGCGCCCGCGTAGTAAATCGTTGCATCGGCTTCCGCTGACAGCACCGTCCATGGCGCAGTCGCCGGCACTTCATCGAGAACCATCACCGGCGACCACATGTGATCGATCCATGGATTGTCGATCGAACGGCGGCGCAGGACCACACCGACTTGGCGGGATGACTCGGTCATTGCCATGGTTGATCCTCCGTTCGCCGGCCGATCAGGCGTCATTTGCGGTCGACGCGAGCGGCAGCCCCGCGACCAGATTTTGCGGCTTCAGGCGCACCACCCTGTCCGCACCCATCGCCAGAATGAGATAGACCGGCCTGGTGCCGACGCGTTCATCCACCAGTCGCGGATCCTCAATGTTCAAACACATCAGCGCGACGATCCGCCCCACCGCGTCGTCATCGAGCACGGTGCCGTTCCACAAGGCGTTGCCGATCCGGGTGCCCTCGCTGTCGAGGCCGACGAACCAGCGCCAGTCTCGGTCTTCGATCGAAGCAACCGTTTCCACCTTGACGGAAACGCCCAGCAGATGGGTGACCCATCGCTCGATCACGCGGCACAGCCCGGCACGCGCCTTCGGGTTGCCACCGATGTTCATGACCATCGCATGGGCGTCGGAGCGCGACCAGTAAGTCCAGGCGTTTTCGTCGTCCATGACATCCATCTCGCCGAACGGCTTCGGTTGAAGCAAGGCTGCGAGCGGGGGCAAGTGGATGTCGTGTTGCGCATGTTGCTGCGCCTCGACGATCTCGGTATCGGCCAGCAGAAGCGCATCGTCGTGGACGGCCGCCTGCTGGCTGCGATAGAACAGTTCGGCCGCGCGCAACGTGTAGGGATCGTCGCATCCCTCAAGCGCGTTGCGCAGGATCAGATGGCAAAGCTGCGATAGAAAGATCGGCGGCAGATCGCCGGCGCCGTTGCGGGCCATGTTGGTATAAACGGCCTCAAGCGAGGGCGCCGCGATCAGCCGGTCGCGGAAGTTCATCATGAAAATCCAGTTCTCGCGCGCATCGGCGTCGGCGAGAGCGGCAATGTCCGCACTTGAGACCGGGCGCAGTGGATCGGCCAGCAGGCTTGCATGCAGATTGCGCTCGGCCTCGCATGCATCGGCCGGCGGCATCAATTCGGGCCGCGCCAGATAGGCCATGATCAGTTCGGGTGTCGCAACCAGCCCGCCATGATCGGCGCGGCGCGTGAGGTGATGGCCCGAGGCGACCCAGAATTCTCTCATCTGCGATCCGTCGTCATGCGGTCAGTCTTAATCATTCCGAGAAGATCGGCCTCCTCGGTGGGCTCGATGTCGCCTTCGACCTCATGAAAGGTAAAGGCGCTGGCATGGGCGTGCAACCGATCGGCACCCGGTGCTGCTTCGCGCGGCTTGAGGGTGCGAAAGCGCTCGCGGATTTCGCCGTCCTCTACGCTTCGCTGCACGGCGAGCAACGTCTGAGGCGGGTGATTACACAACGAGGCGGCAAACGCGACCTCTTCTTCGGCGGCAAGGCGCGCGGCCTCAATGTCGGGTGCGCCGAATTTCTCCAGCAATTGGCCCGCGAGGCGCTCGACGATGGCATGCCGGTCGGCGTCCGTGGTCTCGGTAACGATCGCAAGCGTGGACCAGCCCAGACTGTCGATGCCAAGAAAGCCGGAGCGCAATGCGACGCGCTGTTTCTGGCCGAGCGTGGCCGGATCCTGGTTCCAGAATACAAAGGCGCCGGAAACAGCCCATTCGCCGGGTGCGGCCGCCCGCTCGAACACAAATGTGTCCGACGGGTCGAGCCTGATCGTCCGCGGAAATTTCAGCATGCCCGCCTCATCCGGTTTTCGGACCGCGCGCGTGCGGATCATACCAAACCACCCTGGCGAGCGCATCCACAAGACGGGTGCGGTCGGCCGGCCCGCTGCCGGACGGCGGGCCGACCAGGAGGTCGCCATTGAGGTCGATCGTTCGGCGCTCGCCTGCCTTGGGCTTCACCAGCCGCGTCAGATAGTCCCGCGCGATCGCTTCGAACCCGTGCTCGTTCCACCGGTCGAACGCGGTCATGAGGTGACGGGCGAAGCTGCCGACGATCGCGTCGGTGTCGATCATCTCAAAACCCTCGCTCAACAGCGAAACGCCGGCGGCGGCCTGCACTTCCTCGACATGGGCCATGTCCGCGGCGCGCAGAATGAAGCCCAGCACCAGCCATTCAGGCACCGAGGTCTCGGCGCAGTCCGTCGGCCAGCCGAGCCGCGCACCGCCCAGCAATCCCCCGTCGAACCTGATCGTGTCAGGCCAGTCGAAGCTCACCTCCCGTTCAGGCGGGCAATGGGCGGCAATCGCGTCCGCCGCCGCGTTCATGCCGGCAAACAGCGCCCGGCGGGCCGACACCAGAGGCTCGTCGGGTTCAAGAACCACGGCGAATTCGACCAGGTCGTAGCGTCGCACCCAGACCAGCGTCCCGGCACCCGCCTGCTCCGCGATATCGCAGCCGTGGGCGAACGCGTCGCCATATTCGCGCAGCGCTACCAGGGTGTAGCCGGGGGGCAGATCGAGCGTCTGCTCCATCCCGGCAAGACGCGACGCCATCGAACGTGTCATCCTTAATTGTTTGCAATCCGCCACTATATGTTATCCCGATCACGCTGGTAACGCGAGCAGGTCTGGGCCTTGCGGATCTACACGTCAGCAGGTATCGCGGAACCGTAGAACGAAGCCACCGCGCGGCCGGCGCGCCGGTTCAGGGCAAATTCGATGAGTGCGGTATGAGTGCGGCATCATCCCATCTCCTGATCTGCAGCTGCGAGAAGACCATGCCGCTCGATGCGGCGGCGATCGGTCGCGGCTGCGCGGGAAGGATCACGCAGGCCAACCAGCTCTGTGGCCTGGAGCTTGAGCGGTTCAAGCAAGCCCTTGCCGACGGCGCGCCCATCACAGTCGCCTGCACCCAGGAAGCCCCGCTGTTCAGGGAGGTCGCGGAGAATTTCCCGCAAGCGCAGCTTACCTTCGTCAACATTCGCGAGACCGGGGGCTGGTCGAACGATGCTGCCGCGGCTGGTCCGAAAGCCGCGGCGCTGATTGCCGCGGCAGACGAGGACATGCCGCCGATTTCACTGGTGACACTCGAGAGCAACGGCGTCGCGCTGATCTATGGCCGCGACGAGATCGCAATCGAGGCCGCCCAGCGCCTCGCGGACCGTCTCGACATCACCGTGCTTCTCACCAAGCCAGGCGACGTGACGCCACGGCGCACCAACGAGTTTCCTGTCGTCAAGGGCACGATCCGCAACGCCCGCGGACATCTCGGCCGGTTTGAGCTTGATATCGACGACTATGCGCTGCCACTGCCATCCTCGCGCGCGAAGCTGGTGTTCGGGCCTTCGCGCGATGGCGCGACCTCGAGTTGCGAGCTGATCCTCGATCTCAGCGGCGGGGTTCCGATGTTCCCCGCGCATGATTTGCGTCCGGGATATCTGCGCGCCGATCCGCGCGACCGGGCCGCCGTCGAACGCGCGATTGCAGATGCGGGCGGTCTGGTGGGCACGTTCGACAAGCCGCGCTATATTCACTTTGAAGAGTCGCTCTGCGCCCATTCGCGCTCCGGCATCACCGGATGCACGCGCTGTCTCGACCTGTGTCCGACCGGCGCGATCACGCCAAACGGCAATTCCGTCGTGATCGACGCCAATGTGTGCGCGGGCTGCGGTTCATGTGCTTCAGTGTGTCCGACCGGGGCGGCATCGTATTCGCTGCCGAGCGCGGACGCGCTGATGCGGCGGTTGCGCGCGCTGTTGCAGACCTATCGCAAAGCCGGCGGCAGCAACGCTGTTGTGTTGTTTCACGACGGCGAGCACGGCGACGACATGATCGACGCCCTGGCGCGGTTCGGCGCCGGCTTGCCGGCGAATGTGCTTCCTCTCCGTGTCAACGAGGTGACGCAGCTCGGAGCCGAGAACATCGCTGCCGTGTTTGCGTATGGCGGCGCCGGCGTCGCCGTATTGGCGCGCGCCAGGCCCAAGTACGACATTCTCGGACTTCGTCGGGCAGCCGAGATGTCCGACGCCATTATTTCAGCGCTCGGCTTCGGCGCAGGCCTTGTGCGTATCATCGAGACCGACGATCCGGACCAACTCCGCGTCATCCTCGATGCGGCGCCCGCTGGCATGGCGACGCAAAAGCCGGCCGGCTTTATTCCACGCGGCGCGAAACGTAGCGTGCTTGAGACCACATTCCGTGAACTCCACCTCGCCGCCCCCCTCCCCGTCGATGTGGTGCCGCTGGCTGCCGGCGCACCGTTCGGCGGCGTGAAGCTGAATGTTGAAGGTTGCACGCTCTGCCATGCCTGCGTCACCGCCTGCCCGACGGGAGCGCTATCGGACAATCCCGACCGCGCAATGCTGCGTTTTACCGAAAGCCTCTGCGTGCAATGCGGGCTTTGCCAATCCACCTGTCCCGAGAAGGTCATCACGCTTGAGCCACGTCTGGATTTCCAGGCGTGGAACGCGCCGCTGCGGGTGCTGAAGGAAGAAGAGCCTTTCCTGTGTATTGCCTGCGGCAAACCATTTGGAACCAAAAGCTCGATCGACCGCGTGCTCGCCAAGCTCGGCGAGAAGCACTGGATGTTCCAGGGCGCCAATGCCAAACGTATCGATGTCATCAAAATGTGCGCGGATTGCCGCGTCGAAGCCGTGGTCAACGAGGGTTTCGACCCGCATGCGGCATTGGCACGCCCACCCGTCATGACCACTGAGGATTATTTGCGCGCGCGCGATGCAAATAAGGACGATCCGCTCGGATCGTGAGGAGCCCGCCGTGTCCGCCATCCATCCAGACCCGAAAGCGCGTGCGACCTCGAAAGCGGCCGGCATTCCCGACGTCAAGCACGTCATCGCCGTCGCCTCCGGCAAGGGAGGTGTCGGCAAATCCACCACCTCATGCAATCTCGCGCTCGGCTTAGCAGCCCTTGGACTGAAAACCGGCATCCTCGATGCCGACATCTATGGTCCTTCGCAGCCGAAACTGTTCGGTCTGCGCGGCAAACCGCGCCAGGCGGGCCCGCGCATGCTCGAGCCGATGGAGCGCTTTGGCGTCAAGGTGATGTCGATCGGCTTCCTGGTGGAAGAAGACCTCGCCATGATCTGGCGCGGGCCGATGGTGATCTCGGCCATTACGCAAATGCTGCGCGAAGTGGCGTGGGGCGATCTCGATATTCTGGTCGTGGACTTGCCGCCCGGTACCGGCGATGCGCAGCTCACCATGGCGCAGCAGACGCCACTCGCCGGCGCGGTCATCGTCTCGACGCCGCAGGACATCGCACTGATCGATGCGCGGCGCGGTATCGCGATGTTTGAGAAAGTGAACATACCGCTGTTGGGATTGATCGAAAACATGTCGAGCTTCTGTTGCCCGAGCTGCCATCATGTCACGCCGATCTTCGGACATGGCGGCGCGCGGCTGGAGGCCGAAAGGCGCGGCATTCCATTTCTGGGCGAAATCCCGCTCGATATCAATATTCGCGAGACATCGGACGACGGACGCCCAATTGTCGCCATCGAGCCCGAGAGCCTTCACGCCATGCGTTACATCGATATTGCCCGTGAGGTATGGACGGCGGTTGTCTCAGGCACCGCAAGCAGGCCTGCACCTCGTATCGTCATCGAGTGAGCCGCACAGCCGAGCGTTACTTTGGCTTGGAATCCGGCGGGCATTCCGAGCGGACTTCCATGGGTTTAGCGGACGGATTGGCGGTGCTCAGGGGGCCAAATACTGCAGCAGCTTCGGATCATGGCGAACCTCCGCCGCAGATCCCACCAGCGCAACGCGTCCGCGGTCGAGCACGTAGGCGTGGCTGGCGACCTGCAAGGCCAGATCGAGATGCTGCTCGACGATCACAACCGCAATTTCCTTGGCCAGCGCGACAAGGCGTTCGGTTATTTCTTCGATCACACCAATCCAAACGCCTTCCGTGGGCTCGTCGAGCAGCAGCAACCGCGGGTCGGACAGCAAGGCCCGGCCGATGGCCAGCATCTTTCGCTCGCCGCCTGACAACGTGCCGGCGACCTGGTCCATGCGCTGACCGAGCTTTGGAAATATCTCGAGGATCCGATTGACGGCCCGGCTATCGCGGTTTGTCATGGCACCGACGGCAAGATTGTCCCGCACCGAGAGCCGCGCGAATACCGCATGCTCTTGCGGGACATATCCAACTCCCAGTCGGATACGCTTTTCGGTCGGCAATTGTCCGACGTCGCGCGAGTCCAGCATGATCGATCCGCCAAGCAGCGGCAACTCGCCGACGATGGCTTTCATCAGCGTGGTCTTGCCGGCGCCATTGCGGCCAAGGATGGCGACGCCGCCGCGCCATGGCACGTTGAGCGTGACACCGAACAGGACCTGACTGCGGCCGTAGCCGGCGTCGAGATCCCTGATATCGAGATATTTGTCGTCAGGCACGGCGGAGATAAACCTCCTGAACCTTGGCGCTGGATTGAATCTCCCGCACCGAGCCGCAATCCAGCACGCTGCCCTGGTCAAGCACCGTCAAGCGGTCACAGATGTCGCGAATGAAATCGAGATCATGCTCGACGATCACCAGCGAGCATTGTTTCTTGATCGGCTGCAACAGTTCGCCCGTGACCCTGCGCTCTTCCAGACTCATGCCACCCGTCGGTTCATCCAGCAGCAGCAGTTTTGGTTCGGGCGCCAGCGCCATGGCAATCTCGAGCCACTGTTGTTGTCCATGCGATAGTGCCGCGGCGGGATCATCCGCATGATCCGCCAGCCGGAATTGCTCGAGCATGGCCATGACGCGATCGTGCAAGACGCCGCGCGTTCGCGAAAAAACCAGGCTGGACAGGGAGGTCTGCGCCTGCAACGCCAGCAGAACATTGTCGTAGAGGGTCAACGCGGGAAGCACGCTGGTGATCTGGAATTTCAGGCTCATGCCGGCACGGGCCCGTTCTGCCGGGGTGGCGGGCGTGATGTCGCACCCGGCAAAAAAGACCGAGCCATGCGTCGGGATTTCCGCACCCGCGACGCATTTCATCAAGGTGCTCTTGCCGGACCCGTTCGGTCCGATCAGGCCGTGAAATTCGTTCTCGGCGACAGTGAGATCGGCCGCGTTCAACGCCGTCAGCTTGCCGAAGATCTTGACCAGTCCACGCGCTTCAAGGAGGGCCATGGCTGCTCTTTTTCGGTGGCCGACCAAAATTGCCGACGCGTTCGCGCTCGCTCAGGATCAGACTTATAAGCCCGGCCGGACGAAACAGAATCACGAGCAGCAGCAGCACGCCCAGGATGATCGGCCAGATATCCTGATAGTTGTTCGAGAGCCAGAAGCTGACGGACTCGATCACGACGGTGCCGATGACGGCGCCGATCAATGTCCCCGCGCCGCCAAAGAGAACGTAGAGTACGACCTGGGTCGACATCACGACGCCAAGCATGTTGGGCCAGACGAAGCCTTCGTGAAAGGCGTACAGGCTTCCGGCAAGCCCGGCGATGGCGCCGCTCAGTGAAAAGATAATGGCCTTGAGGTGCTGAACCTTATAGCCAAAGAAGGAGATGCGCTGTTCGTTTTCCCGCAAGCCGGCGAGCGCCAGACCAAATTGCGAGCGCGTCAGGAAGCGGCACAACAGATAGACGGCTATCAGGAACGCCAACGCAAGATAATAAAACACCGGTCCTTCGGTGAATTCGTAACTACCTAGCGTCATGGACGAGATCGACGGAATCCCGTTCTGTCCACCCAGATAGTACCATCCCCGCGCCAGACGATCGACGGCATACGAGCCGGTCAGCGTGCCCAGGGAGACAAAAATGACGCTCGAGGGATGACGTCCCAGCAACAGAAAGCCGCCGAGCAGAAGCGCAAAGGCAAATCCGATCAAGACGCCGGCTGGCAGGACAAAAAAGATCGAAGTGATGCCGAGATCCCGTGCGATCAGCGCAACGCCATATCCCGCCGAGCCGAAGAATACCGCCTGGCCAAAGCTCATGATTCCCGCGTACCCCCAAACGAGGTCGAACGAGAGCGCGAACAGGCACAGGATCAGCACGCGGGTGGCGTAGACCGTCAGATAGTCCTGAAGCACGAGCGGCAGAAACGCTGCAATCGACAGAACGATCAGTTCCATGATCGGCAGCTTTTGCCATCCAAAGGAGGCCCGCCACGGACGCGAGACCGCCAAGGCAGCCATGGGTGTCGACTCGGTCATCAAGCCGCCCCATCCGGAAACAACAAGTCTGGGAACAAGAGTCTCTGCCGCCCTGTGATGTTCAGCATTCCTTTGGATCGACGAGCCCGGCGCTGCGGGCCACAATTTCGTAGTTTCCGCCCTTCGCAACGGCGGTGTACATCTTCATCTTGCAGTGACGCTGCCCCGGAACCATTTCTGCCGGCCCGCCGGGACCCTCAGCGATTTTCGCGTGATCGAGGGCGGCGGCAACCGCGTCGCGATCGAGCTTGCCCGCTTCCTTGACCGCCGCTTCCCAAAGTTTCAGTCCGCGATACGTGCCGGTCGCGGCACTTCCCGCGGCAAACAGGAACGTGCCGGGAAACTGCTTATCGTAACTCGCCTGAATTTTGGCGCTGATGGGATCTTCTGGGACCAGCGCCTTGAAATAATCCAGGCAGCTCGCCAGTCCTTCGATTTCCGCCGGCTGATTGATGCTGAGCGTGTTCTCGTCGTAGTAGACACAGGAAAGCCGCCCGCCATTTTTCAGGAACCCTGCTTCGGAGAGCTGCTTGAAGAACGGGCCGACGCCCGGCGGAATCACGGTGTTGAAGACCACGTCCACCTTGTTGGAGATGACGCGGTTGACGGTGGAACTGAAATCGATCTGATCGAGCGGGTAGTATTCCTCGAAGATGACTTCGCCGCCGCTGGCCTCGATCACCTTGCGCGCATAGACATTGAGCGTATGCGGCCAGACATAATTGGCGCTGGGAAGCGCAAATCTCTTGCCGCCGTTCTTGATCAGCCATGGGATGAATTCGTCGCATTGCTGGGCCGGCGTGGGCCCGGTGCAGAACAGGTAGGGAGTACATTCCTTACCCTCATACAGCTGCGGATAGATGTATAATGTCTTCCCGCGCGCGACGATGACGTCCTTGATCGCGTTGCGCATCGAGCTCGTGATACCGCCCAACACCAGATCAACCTTGTCGCGCTGAATAAGCTTGCGGACATTGCCGACCGCGACAGACTCGTTTGACGCGGTGTCTTCGATGAAGAGCTCCAGCGGCCGCCCCAAAAGACCGCCCGCATCATTGATTTCCTTGACGACCATCCTGGCAACGTTGGCGTCGGCGTTGCCGGCATATCCGATCGGGCCCGTAAGGTCGGTGGCGATACCCACTTTGATCGGGCTTTCGGCGGCGTTCGCCCAATCGGGACGGACGACCCAGCTTCCGACACCGGTGGCGATCGCGGTAGAGGCAAAGGCAAAATTGCCGAGGAAACGACGCCTGCTCAAATTGCTGTTCTGTTTGGACATCGGGACTAAACCCCTTTTCCTGACATGAGACCTTGCGGCCGGAACTTGATGAACGTGATGGCAAGAACAAACACCAATACGTCTGCGACGACGGGAGAGATCACCCACGGCAACGCGGCGCTCAACGTCCCGATCACACCGGCGCCGGCGACCGGTCCGGCAAACGAACCGACGCCGCCGACCATGACCGCCACGAACCCCTGAATCAGAAAGCGAATGCCAAGATCGGCGAACAACGAGAATACCGGCACGATCAGCGCGCCTGCAAGGCCGGCCAGCGCGGCGCCGAACGCGAAGGTCGCGCCGTAGATCGCACTGGTGGAAATGCCCGACGCGCGGGCGAGCGACGGATTCTCCAGCGAAGCCCGGATCCGCAGACCAAACGTCGTATGGGAGAGCAGGACATAGCTCCCCGTCATGACCAAAGCCGTGATGATCACGATCGCGAGGCGCCACGAGGAGAAATGCATGGTACCGATATCGAGCGATCCGGCGATCGGTTCGGGAACCGACCGATAGAGACCGCCGATCAGGGTTCGCACCACCTCTCTGATGATGAGTCCAAGCGCGTAAGTGCCGAGCATGGCGACGATTGGCGCAGCATAAAATCGCCTCACGATCAAACGTTCGAGCACAAAGCCGAGCGCACCAACTACAAACGGAGCCGCCACCATTCCGAGCCAGACCGGCAAGCCGGCGCTGTGCACGATGTAAGTGACATAGGCGCCAAGCAGGACAAACTCTCCCTGAGCGAAGTTGAAGATGCCCATCATGCTGGCGATGACGCCGAGCCCAAGGACAACCAGCACCACGATCGCACCGAAACTCAATATCTCGAAAAGCGCGACGATCAGATTAGCCATGGGTTACCGCCAGCATCTCATTACCGATCCCTCACATCCTGGTCCAGTCGCCTGACTGCTCGAACGCATGGGCGGCCCGATAGATGGTCGGCTCGTCCTCACATCCTGGTCCAGTCGCCTGACTGCTCGAACGCATGGGCGGCCCGATAGATGGTCGGCTCGTCGAAGTGCCGGCCGATCAACATCAATCCGATGGGAAGTCCGTCCACCATCCCGCATGGCAGCGACATCGCCGGGTGATGACTGATATCGAATGGCGCCGTATTCGAAATCATCTCGAACGCGCGCCCGATGATTTCCTCGCGGGGGGCGTTCGCCGCCGGAAGCGGTGTTGCCTTCATCGGCGTTGTCGGCATCAGAAGCAGGTCAAACGTCTCCAGAGCCTTGTCATAGGCAGCGGTGATCCGACGCGTGATATTCAACGCCTTGCCGTAGTAGCGCGAGCCGAAATTATTGTTCACGTAGGTGCCGAGCATCAGCAACATCTTTGTCGTTTCAGACAGCGAGTCCGCCTGATCACGCCAGCCCCGATGCGCAGCCATCAGCGACGTCGAGTAAAGATCCGAACGGCTCAGGCCGTAGCCGTCGCCATACATCATGGTCTGGGTCATCCCTTCGGTTCCGATCGGCATCCAGACCGCCGACGCCGTCAAATGCGCCGGGATCGAAATCTCCTCAAGAATGGCACCCAGGCTTGCGAGACGTTTCGCCGCCTCCTTGACGCTTTCATTGACGGCGGCCTCGGCCCCTATTTGCTCAAATCCTTCCTTGACGATGCCGATCTTCATTCCCTTGACGCTGCCGCCAAGTGCCTTGGTATAGTCCTGGACCTTCGGTGCCTTGATCCGCGGATCGTAGCCGTCATCTCCGGCAAGCACTTCCAGCAGCAGTGCATTGTCGGCCACATTGGCGGTCATCGGGCCGGTATGATCGACGAAAATCTCAATCGGCATGATGCCGGTATAGGGCACGAGGCCCCAGGTCGGCTTCATTCCGTAGGTGCCGCTGAAAGACGACGGCATTCGGATCGACCCGCCCTGGTCGCAGCCGATCGCCATATCGACTTCACCCAGCGCAACCACGACGGCACTGCCCGATGATGATCCGCCCGCAGAATAGCCCATTTTGTGTGGATTGTGCACGTGCCCGGTCGAGTTGGTGTGACTGCCTCCCGACATGCAAAACGACTCGCAATGGACCTTGCCGGCGATCTCGGCGCCCGCATCCAGCATGCGCGTGACGATGGTCGCATCGAAATCGGGAACGAAACCTTCCAGCGTCGACGAACCGTTCATCATCGGCACCCCTGCCAGCATGATGTTGTCCTTCAGCGCGACGACCTTGCCCTTCAGCTTGCCGGTTGCGGCGCCTTTGACGGTCGACTTGCGGTACCAGGCGTTATGCGGATTGTCCTCCGGCGCCGGTCGGAAGCCCGGGGTGCGGGGATATTTGACGATCGGGACTTCGTCCGGCATGGCCGCGACGGCATTGTAGGCATCCACAGAGCCTTGCATCAGGCCACGGAAGGAAGCGACGTCCTCGTCCGTCAACGACAAACCACAACGCTCGGCGACATCGCGCAGTTGCTCAGGAGTTGGAAGCGAGACTGCAAGGGACAACAACGACCTCCTGATTTCCACGGGGTCGAACAAAGATCGCCGCAGCCCAGCAAGGTCAAACAAGCAACCGCCCCGCCTCAATAGAAACGGAAATCTTTTCCTTTTCAAGGATTATTTTGATGCGGCGGTTTGACCTTGTCGTTGTGCCGTCAGAACTTCGCAATCAGACGAAAATCAAGACCATCTGCTTCGGCAAGATAAATCGGCATCTTCGCTTTTCCGCCGCGAATGCCGATCTTCCCCCTCGCCCCTTCATACTCTATCGATGCCGCAGCGGATAATAAGGGCTTGATCGCGAGCGACCCGGCACGCGACGCGACCGTTTCGAGGAACCGGAGGCCTTCATAATTCGACTGTGAGATCGATCCCATCGGAGGGGCATTGCGTCCATAAGAGGCCTGGCAACTGCTTCGGAACAGATCATTCTCGCGCGTCTTCATTTCCACGAAATAGCCCGATGCACAGAACAGGTTTTCGGAATTGTCGGCACCAATCCCGAGCAAGACGGTCTCGTCCATGGCGCCGCCAAGCCGCAGCATCTTCGAGGCCAGTCCATCTTCGGCAAACGCGCGATTGAAAACAATGCTGTCGGTCCCGATCAGCGAAATCAGAACGACATCCGGCCTGGCGGCACGAATCCGGGCGATATGCGCGCTGTGATCGTGTTCACCCATCGGGACGAACTCTTCACCGACCACGCGGCCACCGGAATCGGCGATGTATTTCTTGGTCGCCTTGTGCGAGAGCCAGGGCCAGACGTAGTCGCTCCCGATCAAATACCATCGCGATGCGCGCTTGGTCCCGGCGAGCCATTCGATCGCCGGGCGGGACAGATTGCCGGGCGTTTCACCGATCGCCATCACGCCGGATGTTTTCTCGCCGCCTTCATATACCGGCGTGTAAATGTAGGGGATACGTCCCGCGACGACGCGGCGGAGCGCCACCCTGACGGCGCTGATATGCGAACCCATGATGATGTCGGCGTCATCCGCCGCGACGATGTCGGACGCCACACGGACCACATCGTCCAAGCAGGTTCCCGCATCGCGAAAGATCATTTCGATCTCTCGTCCCAGAATGCCGCCGCGCCGATTTATCTCCGCAACCGCGAGCAGCGTTCCATTGACGCCTGCCGGTCCCCAGATTCCTGCCGGTCCCGAGAACCCGAGGAAGTTGACGACTCTGAGCTTCTTTCGATCGCGACGCTGGCCAAACAATTCGCGACGATCGGCGTGCAAAGGCGGATCTGACGCCCTTGATCCGCGGAACGCCTTTAGCAAGGACCCCGGCGGGATCGACAGCCCCGCGCGTCCAACTTGCGTGGATGAGAGCACGTAGCTCTCCTTTCAGCTTTCTGACGGTCTATCCCTGTTGACGCGGCATCCGGCAGCCTCCCCGTCGATCAAAAAAATATCCTAATGGAAAATATTGAATATTCAACGAGTCGCGTGCATACAGAACGGGCAAAGCGACTGAATATTCATCCCCGCATCAACGCAAAGTCTTAAGCAGTGGCTAAACCGGAAACGAACAGCAAGCCTATCACCGAACACCTGGCCTATTTGCTCGCGCAGGCGAACCGGGAAATCAATCGTCAACTGGATGCGCGCTTTCGCAAGGAGGGTGTGCCGGTTGAGCAATGGCGCATTCTGAAGATATTGTCGGATGGCAAGGGTCATTCGATGGGAGAACTTGCGGAAGCTGTGCTCCTTAATCATCCGACCTTGACCAAGATGGTTGACCGGATGGTGTCCGAGTCCCTTGTGTATCGGGTGCAGGATGCCGACGACCGGCGCAAGGTCGTGATGTTCAGTTCCGATCGCGGCAAGGCACTCACCCAGCGACTGAACTCCCTGGCGCTCCGACAGGAAGCCCATATCGTTGAAAACTGCGGCGACAAGGCCACCGCCGACTTGAAGCGGCTGCTTGAGAGCCTGATCGAAAAAGCGAATTAGCCGCTCGAGACCTGCGGCCCGGAATCGCAAAACATCTGTAAGGCGACCGACACTATCGCTTCACTGAATTTCGTAACTCGTGTCTGCCCGACCGAGTTTTTGGCAAACAGTCCCAAGAACAGACGACCAAATATTTCCATTATTATTCAGATACTTATCCTTAAAACCTCATCCTTTTTCACGCTGACCTGGATAGCCGCACCGGCTCAGGGTTCGGATGTCCGGCCGGATGCGGGCAATGGCTTTCATCCGAAGTAGCTGGCGAGCACGCCCTTATCGACCTTGCAGATATAGGTGTACTTCGGATTGACCACCTGGGTGCATCGCGCCTCGGCAATCTGACCCAGAAGCATGTATCCTTCAGCGGCCGGAATCTTCCACTCGTCTTCCATCCAGTACACCATTTCCTCGAATGCGATACGCATGGCATCTTCAAGGGGCCGCGCGCAGCCGAGCGTGCAGATGTGTGTCGCCGTTTCGATGCGCGGATGGTTCAAGCGCGGCGGAGCTTTCTCAAGCGACACTTTCACGGTGAGGGTCGCGGCGATCTCGATCGCGCCCATCCCGTTGCATTCGCCGTCGCCCTGGATAGCATGGCAATCGCCCATGAACAGGTGGGTGCCGTCCTTGTTGACGCGGAACATCACGGTGTTGCCGGTGGTGATTTCCTGGACGTCGAGATTGCCCCCGTGCGGGCCGTTGTCGACGGTCAGCACCGCGCCGTGAACCGGCGCCACCCCAAGCACACCGATCATCGGCTTCACCGGCAGCTTGAGGTGGTCATTCCAGTGCACCCGACCGTCCTTGACCTCTACCACCCGGGTCTGGATGCCGAATTCCTTGCGCCGGACCCAATCGGGAAACATGCCGATGCCGGGCCACAACGCGGTGAAGCCGAGCTTGTCCAGTTCCATGTTGACGATCTCCACCTTCAACATGTCGCCGGCCTTGGAGCCGCGGACCTCGATTGGTCCGGTCGCGCCGTTGACAAAGGGAAAGGTGACATCGGCCTCGGTCAGTTGCTGCCCGAGATGGCGGATCGTGCCATCGTTGGCATTGATCGCGCATTCCACCACGAAGGTCTCGCCAGGATCGACGCTGGCGATGTAGCGATCGTTCCCGGACAGCGCGTATTTGATATTATCAACCTTGCTGATGCGCTTGGACATCTTCACTCCCACACTATTGAACGAGCGTTCGACGATTTACAGGTGACGGCGCCACGGCATGAGGAGTTGTTCGATCTTGCCGACGATGAACGTCAAAATCAGCGCCAGCGCGATGGTGGCCACCAGGGCAGCGAATACTTTCGGAATCACGTAGAGCGAGCCCGCCTTGAAGATGGCATGCCCGAGCCCTTCCGATGACGACATGAATTCGCCGACGATGGCACCGATCAACGCGAACCCGACCGTGAGCTTCAATCCGGCAAAGATGTCGGTGAGCGAGGCAGGTACCACGAGCTTGCCGAAAATCTGGAACTTCGACGCCCCGAGCGTCCGCATCAGGTTGATCTGGTCCGGGTCGACTCCCACCGCGCCTTTGTAAGATGTGACCAAAGCCACGATGACCACCGAAAGGGTCGACATCGCGACCTTCGAAATCAGACCGGTGCCGAACCAGATGATGATGATCGGAGCCAACGCGATGATGGGAATCGAACCGATCGCGATCACGAAAGGCTCGACGACGCGGGACACGAACCGCGAATACCAGAGCGACAGGCCGATCACCGTCCCGACCAGATTCCCCACAAAGAATCCGAGCAGGGTTTCCAACCCCGTCACATAGCTATCGCGCCACAGGCTGCCATCGCGCGCCATCTGAAGCAGAAAGCCCGCAATCGCCGACGGCGACCCGAACATGAAGGCCGCCGCGCGGTTCTGCGACGTCATGTAGTCCCAAAAGCCGAGGAATGCAGCAAGGATGCCGATCTGGGTTGCAAGCACAATGGCGGTCGAACGAAATTTCTTCCAGCGGCGCCTTGCGACCGGCGCGCGAACCGGCTCGGCCTTGTCGGTTGAACGAACCATTCCGGTATCCGCGTCGGCAGTCATTGCAGGACGACGTCGAGATCGGCCCAGATGCGCCGGACGTACTGGCTGAAGTCCTGGCTCTGACGCATGGCTATCATGTCGGTGCGTTCGGCGCCAAGTGCGATGTCGTAGACGGCCTTGACGCGGGTCGGCCGCTTCGACAGCACGATGACGCGATCGGCAAGCGATACCGCCTCTTCGATATCATGGGTGATGAGCAGCAGGGAACGCTTGCTTTGCCGCACCAGCGCCGCCGTGTCGCCCTCGATCAATAGCTTGCTCTGGAAGTCCAGCGCGGCAAAGGGTTCGTCAAGCAACAGCACGTCGGGCTCGTGAACAAGTGTGCGGGCCAGCGCCACGCGCTGACGCATTCCACCCGAGAGGGTCGAGGGATAGTGATCGGCGAAGCCGTGGAGTCCAAGCTGGTCGAGCATGGCGTGGCTGCGGTCCTGGGCTTCGCCCGGCGCAACGCCGCGGATCTCCAACCCCAGCATGGCGTTGCCGAGCGCCGTCCGCCACGGCAACAGCAAATCCTTCTGCAGCATGTAGCCGACATTCTGCGGCTGACCGGAGACCTCGTGGCCATGCCAGCGGATACGCCCGGAATCCGGCGTCAGCAATCCGCACAAGGTGTTGAGCAGCGTGGTCTTGCCGCAGCCGGAGGGCCCGACAATGCTGACGATCTCTCCCTCCCGGAGCGTCAGGCTGAGGTCGCCAATAACCGGCACGATGCGGCCGCCGACCTCATAACTCTTCGTAACATGCTCCACGACGAGCGGCGGAACTGGAGCACCGCCCGTGACTGTCTCGGCATTCCCAGCGTTTTGACCGACGCCGGTTCCCATCATTTCAGGCTAGCGACCGCCTTGTCGGCGAACGTGTTGTCAATGATCTGATCGAAGGGAATGCTGCCCTTGGCGTTGCCGAGATAGATCTGCATGTCCATCAGGTTCTTCCATTGATCCTGCTTGGTCACCACGGACTGCGCCGGGATCAGAAATTTGAGCTCCGCGTCAATCGCCTTGTCGACGACGTCACCCGGCAGATCCGGAAATTCCTTGCGCGCGACCTCCTTGGAGAAGGCTGGATCGGCATAGGTTTTGCGCGACGCCTCCTCGAACGAGGTCACCAATGCCTGCACCATCTCCGGGTCCTTCTGAATCGTGGAAGGCAGCACCATGATGCCGGTGTTGCAGAACGGGCCGATGTAGCTGGAGAAATCGAACACCACCTTGGCGCCCTGGGCTTCGGCCGCGGCCACGCTCGGCTGATACGCGATGGCGATATCGGCCTGACCGGCCAGCATGGCGGCAATTTCGGTACCCGGATTCACCGGAACGATGGTGGCATCGACGCCGACTTTGAGGCCGGCCTTCTCAAGCAGCCTCTTCGCAACGCTGTAATTGGTGTTCGGCTCGGGCGACGTGACGATCTTCAAGCCCTTGAAACCCGTGGGATCGGTGATCGGCTGAAGCGTCTTCGAGACGCCAAAATAATGGGCGCGCTGCACGACCGTTCCCACGACGACACCCGGACCGCCGTTCTCCCGCGAGATTTGCGCCATCGTCGCATCACCGATGGCGAAGTCCGCCGATCCGCCCAGCACAGCCGCAAACGTCTGGGTGTCGCCGCCGGCGGCGCTCACCTGCATGTCGAGCCCGTTCTTTTTGAAAATGCCGGCGTGCATGCCGACATAGAGATTGATGTAGCCGAGGTTGTGCACCGCTTCGCTGAAACGCACCGTCTTCAATGTTGCCGCGCGTGCGGCACCCAAACCGGTCAGCGACGTGGCGCCGATGCCGCCCGCGATGGCTGCTGACGTCGCCAGGAAGCGGCGGCGGCTGAATGAATTATTGGCTTCGGTGAAACGACGGCGGAGACGATCGGTCATGACTCGGAACTCCCAGCGAATAAAAGCGGCAATGGATCAGCGAAGACTAGTTCGCCAATCGAGCAAGCAGCAAGTGGAAAGATATGACAGCAATTGCTTCAGGAACCGCCTCGATGAACAAACCGACGCCACGCCAAATGCCATTATGTCGTTTTTGACATTATGGCCGCCCAAAGAAACGTCGCAGCAGGAAATGGAAGAAATCCAGCATCTGCGCTTGTCGCGCAACCTGCTCGCGCGATCGAGCATGTTGTCAGGGATTTACCCGCAACGACGCGAAGCGTCCCGTCAAAGCGCCACCGCATTTTTCCGCGGCACTCCGGATCGCCTGCTTTTGCTTTCGCTCTTTGTCGTGGCCGGGTGAGGCAATTGTCGGCGCGGCCGATGGCGGCGGCCCATTTTCGCAGGGATCCCGCAAGCGTTCGAACAGATTGCTGACCAAACCTCGCAGCCGCAAATTCTCGGCGGCCAGTTCTTTCATCTTCATGACGGCGGGCGCGTTGAGACCGCCAAAGCGACGACGCCAACGATAGAAAGTCCGAAGCGAGACCCCTGCCGTGCTGCAAATTTCCGTCACGGAAACGCCGGCGCTGGCTTCGTAGAGGAGATGCAGAATTTCGTTTTCGGTGAATCGGGAACGCCTCATCGGATGCCCCTTTCAGTTGTCTTGCCCGCGATGGTTTTCCTTCCGAACGATCCGGCCCGCCCCGCGTTTCGTTCCGGCGCAACACACGCTGAGGCTGCTCTCTTGCCGCCAATCATAGCTCGAAAACGACGACGCCTCCCAGAAATTTGGGTGTCACCTGCAATGCGCCATCCTATCATCGCCGCCAGCGGTTTCGTCTTGCCCGCGATATTGGTTGCTGATTTGCTTGATCCAATTCCGGAGTATTTCCCATGCCACCACGCCGTCATGAAATCCCGAGCACGCCCGAGGTGATGGTGTGGGGATACCTCGACAGTTCAACGCCTCCCGTGCTCGAAGTCAACTCGGGCGACATCGTTACCCTGCACAGCTTCCCCGCCGGCGGAAAGGAAACCCTGCCCGACGACCTCAGCATGGTTGCCGCGGATTACATGACGGCGCTCGAAACACTTGCCCCCGGACCGGGCCCGCATTTCATCACCGGACCGGTCTATGTGAAAGGCGCGCGTGCCGGGGACGCGCTGCAGATCGACATTCTCGATGTGAAGGTACGACAAGACTGGGGCTTCGTATCCATCCTGCCGCTGCTTGGTACGCTGCCCGACGAGTTCACCGACTATGAAACCATCCACCCGGCGATTGATCGCCAGCGCAACGTTTGTGTGATGCCGTGGGGGACGGAAATCCCGATCGATCCCTTCTTCGGCATCATCGCAACTGCGCCGCCGCCGAGTTGGGGACGCTGCGGCTCGCCGGTGCCCCGCGCGTTCGGCGGCAACATGGACAACAAGGAATTGCGTGCCGGGACCGCCCTCTATCTGCCGGTCTTCAATGAAGGCGCGCTGTTCTTCGCCGGCGACGGTCACGCGGTGCAGGGCGACGGCGAAGTCTGCATCACCGCGCTGGAAACCGGGGTCACCGGCAGCTTCCGTCTCACTGTCCGCAAAGACATGGAGCTCAACTGGCCGTTTGCCGAAAGCGCAACGCATCTGATGTCGATCGGCCTCGACGAAGACCTCGACGACGCCGCCAAGCAGGCTGTCAGGGAGATGGTGAAGCACGTTTGCGCGCGGACCAATCTCACACGCAACGAAGCCTATATGCTGTGTTCGCTCGCCGGCAATTTACGCGTGACTCAGCTCGTGGACGGCAACAAGGGAATTCACATGCTGCTGCCGAAAGCGTGTTTATGACACCAGAACTGGCTGCTTAAGCCGAGACGGCTTCACTCTCTGATCTTTTGAAGAGTCGTCCGAATCCCTCGACTGAATCCAGAATATTGCTCGATCGCAAGAGGTGCCAGACCATGCTTTGATTGCTGGTCAATACCGGCCTGCCGCAGATGCGTTCGAGCGGCTCGATGATGGCGGCCGACTTGATCGCCGTGCAACTGAGGAAGCACGCATCGGCGGCGTCGCTGATATTTTCCCGGGCCCAGCCCAGGATTTCCTCAGGCTGGAGCCGGGCCATATCGGTATTGGTATTGATGCCAAGATTGACACCGCCTTCTACCTGGACGCCGTTGACTTCGAGCCAGGCCATCTCGCGCGCATGAACTTCATCGATATAGGGCGTCAGCAACGAAACGCGTTTGGCGTTCAGTTGCGACAGCGCCGCAAGAATGGCGTCGGCCGTCGTGAAGCACTTTATGCCCGAAGCCTTCTTAATTCGCTCACGAATGCCACGAGCCAGATCCGGCGCGAAGGTCGAAACCGCCGTGCAGTGGAAGACGATGACATCGACGCGCGCATCGGCCAGAAGGTCCGATGCGGCTTCAAGCCGATCGATCATATGCGTCAATTCGGTCTTCGAACTTCCGCGCAACGGAAGTCGCGTCACCAGCATGGAACACCCCGGTGGCAGCATTGCCCTCAGTTCGGGCTCCGCCACCGGATTGCCTGACGGGATCAACACGCCCGCCCGCAGGCGGTCGCCATAGTCGACGGCCGGGATCGAGGACTGCAACATCGGCCTCACACCCTGTGCGCTGACATTGGTTCGAGCTGCTTGCGGGCCGCGTCGAGATAGCCGCGGTTGATATAATCATCGGCCGACGATTTGACGCGATTGGGGACAGCCCGGATCAGCGAGCTGATTTCGATCAGCGCCTGCACCGCCGCGGTATTGGCGTCACCATCCCTCGGGAAGATTTCGTCCGTGGTGTATTCGTCCCAGGCCCGCAGCGCATAATCCTCGGTAACGCCGGTTTCGGCCATCGCGATCGGGGTTACCGCGTCGCGGTTGGCAAGGAACCATCGATGCGCGCGGACGAACGCCCGCATGAACGGCTGCACGATGGCATTGTTCGCAGCCGCCCAGCGGCTATCGGTGTTCAGCGAAGTGAATTGAAAGTACGGAACCTCCTGCCGCGGCTCGCACAAACTGGGAAAGCCCTGGTCGACCGCCATGTAATTCAACGGCGCGCCTTGCAGACCCGCGTCGATCTCGCCGGACTGCAGCAACTCCCATCGCGCCAGAATGGGGCCCACCGCCCTCATCTTGTAGTCGCGCGGATATTCAAGTCCGCGCGCAGACAGCAACTTCATCACCAGAGACGAACTGCCCGCATCGAGAGAAGAAACGCCCACGGTCTTGCCGCGCAAATCCTCGAACGTCTTGACCGCTTTCCCGGTGACGAAAGAAAACGGCAGCCGGTTGACATTGCCTCCGATAATCTCGAGGAAGCCGCCCGCCTCGCGATCAAGGATGACGTGCTCGGTAATGCCGTAGGCAAGCTGCGCCCTGCCATCACGAAGGCGATTGGTGACTTCGTCAACACCCTCGTAGAGCTCGATCGCGACATCGAGACCTTCGTCGGCAAACATACCCCGATGTTCCGCAATCCAGATCGGCATGTTGAAATAGTTTCGCGACACAGCTGCGAAAACAACCTTTTGCATCCTGGATACCTCCGTTAATGGTCTGCTCCGCCTGGGCCGTCGCGAGACTGCTTCTACGGAACCACCGTCGTTCGCGACGGCAGCCACATTGCAATATCGGGGAATACGACGAGCAGGCCGAGCAATACGAATAGCAGCAGATGGAACGGAATGGTCCCCATCACGACGTCACTCAGCTTGCCGGTCCAGATGCTTTGAATGACGAACAGATTGATGCCGATGGGCGGCGAGATCTGCCCCATCTCGATGAAGAGCACCAGAATGACGCCGAACCAGATCGGGTCGATGCCGTATTGCAGCAGCACCGGGTACAGCAGCGGCACGGTCACCACGATCATGCCGAGACTTTCGACCAGGCAGCCGAGCACGGTGTAAAGCACAAACAATGCCAGGAAGAACTCGAGCCTGGACAGTTTGAGGTCCACCAGAAACTGGGTGATCTGCTCGCCGACGCCGGCATAACTGATGGCGTAGGAAAACACGAACGCGGCATAGACGATGAACAGGATGTTGCCGCAGACCCGAACCGAGGTTTTCAGCGCGGCCTTCAGCACCCCGAAATTGAATTCGCCGCAGATCATGGCGATCACCATGGCCAGCAGACATCCGACCGCCGCCGCCTCCGTCGGTGTGACCAGGCCCGAATAGATACTTCCCATCGTACCGCCGATCAGGAACACAAAAGGCAGCACGTCGAGAATGGCGGTGAACAATTCTCCGATCGACCGGGCGCCGCGTTCGACCGGCGCCACGCCGGGTTTCAACCAGGCGTGCACGGCGATGTAAGCCATGAACATGAAGGTCAGCAGGAACCCGGGCATGACCCCGGCCATGAACAGTTTCGCCACCGACGTTTCGGTGAACGTGCCATAGACGATCATCGCGATGCTCGGCGGAAACAGAATCCCGAGCGTCCCGCCGGCGGCCAGTGAACCGGCCGAAAGCCGCGGACTGTAGTTGCGCCGCTGCAATTCCGGCAGTGCGACGCGGCCGATCGAAGCCGCGGTCACCACGCTCGATCCGCTGATCGCGGCGAAAATGGCGCAGCCGGCGATATTGGTTTGCAGCAACCCGCCGGGCATCCAGGAGACCAGGGTCGACAGGCCGCGATAGACGCGCTGGCTGAGTTTGCTCTCCTGAAGAATCTCGGCCATCAAGATGAACAGCGGGATCGCCGTCAGCGTAAAGCTGTTCATGCTGCCCCAACTGACAAGCCCGATGCCCTTCAGTCCCGCCAGTCCCGCATGCATGACGAGATAGAGAACGGACGGGACCAGGATCGCAAAGGGGATGGTCATGCCGACGGTGAGCAGGCCGAGGAAGACCAGCATCACCACGATCAGTTCGACGCCGGGGGTCA
>WNFC01001175.1_pt1 | contig 27048 bp, 27 predicted proteins | sample 5400541 | NCBI WGS metagenome assembly WNFC01 (sample SAMN13153342, study PRJNA577476) | soil metagenome | isolation source: 120 cm saprolite under Douglas fir tree site 2 hole 2 replicate 1 | place: USA:California | collected 2015-04-18 | reverse complement strand
TTCCTGGCCTTGTCCTTGTTCCTCTGGTTGTAGGCGTCGCCGCCGGCCTTCGAGTGCCAGGCCTTCTGCTCCGTGAAGGCCAGCCCGGAGTCGAGCCGGTAGAAGAGCGGGTTCCCCACCGCGGCCCGCATGTTCGGCTCGATGTCGACGGCCGCCTGCACCGCCTGGCGAAGCTTCACGTTGGTCATGAGGCCTTCCTTCTTGTTGAAGACCGCCATGGCCCAGGCGTACGGCCGCACGATGAGGGGCCGGAGCTTCGGGTTGTCCTTGATCCGGTCGTAGGCCACGGCCTGGAGGTCGTCGGCGAAGTCCACCTCGCCCGACTCGAGGCTGGCGACCCGCGTGGCCACGTCCGGCATCGGGATCCACCGGATCTCGTCGACGTAGGCGACCTTTCGCCCGCCGTAGCCGTTTGCCGGCTCGGCCCGCGGCTTGTAGTCGTCGTAGCGGACCATCCGGATGTGGACGTCCGGCTTCCACTCGACGAACTTGAAGGGGCCGGTGCCGATGTACTCGGTGACCTTGGCCGGCGTCGGATATTTCTCGGCGATCTCCTTCGGGTAGACGGCGGCGAAGTTGTTCGCGTTGGCCAGGGAGATCAGGACGATGCCCGACTTCTCCTTGAGCTTGATCTCCACCGTGGACCTGTCGACGGCCCGCACGCCCTCCACCGAGACCCACATGGCCTTGGCCTGGACGGCGTACCCGCCCCACCGCTTCAGCGAGGCGACCACGTCCTCGCTCGTCATCTCCTCTCCGTTGTGGAACCGGATACCCTGGCGCAGCTTGATCGTGTACGTGAGCCCGTCCGCGCTCACCGCGGGAAGCGCCTCGGCCAGGACGGGAATCGGCTGGTAGTTCTGGTCCAGCGTGTAGAGGCTCTCGTAGATGTGCTGGGTGATGATCTCGACGAAGTTCGCCGTCGTCCAGTGGGAGTCGAGCGTGGGCGGGTCCCCGAGCACGGCGACCTTCAGCACCCCTCCCCTCTTGGGAGTCTGCGCCCGGGCCTCGAGCCCGGTCATGGTCACCAGGCCAGCGACCAGCAGCAGTGACAAACCAGATCGCAATCCGCGGCTCATGGCTAACCCTCCCTCGGGATCAGGCGTTGCAGTTTGCCGTCCTCGCGACCCTGCTCGCCCTCACACGAGCAGCGCCAGGGGCTCCTCGATAAGGTCGGCGAGGTCGCCGAGGAACTGGGCACCGCGGGCGCCGTCGAGGGCCCGGTGGTCGCAGGACAGGGTCAGCATCATGGTGGGCTGGACGGCCGGCTGGCCGTTGAGGGCGATCACGCGGTCGGCGATGCGGCCCACGGCGAGGATGGCGGCCTGCGGCGGGTTGACGATCGCGTTGAAGGCATCGACGCCGTACATGCCCAGATTGCTGATCGTGAACCCGCCGCCCTGGATGTCGGCCGGCCGCAGCTTGCCGGCCTGGCCGCGGCTCACCATGTCCTCGCGGCGGGCCGCGATCTCGGCGAGGCTCAGCGTGTCGGCGCGATGGATGATGGGAACGACGAGGCCGGCGTCGATGGCGACGGCCAGGCCAATGTTGATGTCGGCGTTCCGCACGATCGCGCCGTCCTTCCACGAGGCATTCACGCCTGGATGCCGCAACAGGGCCGCCGCGACGAGCTTCACGAGAAGATCCGTGTAGGTGATCCGGGCGCCGGTCTGCTTGCGCGCCCTCTCCCGCCAGGAGACGAGGCGGCTCACGGTGACCTCGCGGACGAGATAGAAGTGGGGGGCGGCGGTCCAGCTCGCCGTCATGCGCTCGGCCATGATGCGCCAGACGGTGCCGACGCCAGGCGCCTCCGCCCGAGCCGCGCTCGGCGTCGCGGCGAAGACATCCGCCACGAGGATGGCGCCGCCCGGACCCGAGCCGCGGAGCGCCTGGAGGTCCAGACCACGCTCGGTGGCCAGTCGCCGCGCCTTCGGCGACGCAGCGGCGAGCCGCGCGGCTGTCCCGCCGACGGCGGACGACTTCGTCCGGCTCGCGACGTGGGCGAAGACGTCCGCCTTCTCGATCTTGCCGCCGGCCGGCTTGACCTGGGCGAGGTCGACGCCGTGCTCCTCGGCGATCTTGCGGGCGAGGGGCGAGGCCCTGACCGCCGCAGCCGGCGCCGGAACGGCAGTGGCTCCAGCGGGCTGCCCCGGCGTGACCAAACCCGCATCCTCGGAGGCGAAGATCAGCGCGATCGTCTGTCCGACGGGAACCTCGTCGCCGGCTCGCGCGGTCACGTCTCCGAGGACGCCCGAGGCCGGCGCCTCGATCTCGGTGGTGGCCTTGTCGGTCTCGATCTCCACGAGCGGCTCGCCCTTCCGCACCTTGTCGCCGGGGGACTTGAGCCACTGCAGGACCTTGCCGGTCTCCTGCGCCAGCTCCAGCGCCGGCATGATGACGTTCGTGGGCATCAGGCGAGCTTCCTCACCTTTCCCTCTGGCGCATCAGGCTTTCCCGCAGAGCGCCTTCGCCGCCTCGAAGACCATCTTCTCCGACGGTACCGTCAGGTCCTCGAGTACCGGCGAGAACGGCACCGGGACATCCATGGCCCCGATCCGCTTGACCGGCGCGTCGAGGTGATAGAAGGCCCCCTCGGCGATCACCGACGCGAGCTCGGCGGTGACGCCGTAGCGCTCGTAGCCCTCGTCCACCACGATGGCGCGCGAGGTCTTCTTGGCCGAATCGATCAGCGCCTGCTTGTCCAGGGGGGCGGTGGTGCGCGGGTCGATCACCTCGGCGCTGATGCCGATTTTCTCGAGCATGGCGGCGGCGCCGAGGGCGACCTGCACCATGCTGCTGGTGGCCACGATGGTGACGTCCGTGCCGGCCCGCTTGATGTCCGCCACACCGAAGGAGATGGTGTAGTCCTCGGCCGGCACCGGCCCCTTGACCCGGTACATCATCTTGTCCTCGAAGATGACCACCGGGCTGTCGTCGCGGATGGCCGTCTTCATCAGCCCCTTGGCCTCGTACGGGCTGGAGGGCAGGGCGACCTTGAGGCCCGGGACGTGGCTCACCCAGGCCTGGAGCGACTGCGAGTGCTGGGCGGCCGACCGACGCGTCGCGCCCAGCGTCGTGCGGAAGACGATGGGCACCTTGAGCTTGCCCCCCGACATGTAGTGCACCTTGGCGGCCTGGTTCACCATCTGGTCCATGGTCAACGTGATGAAGTCGCCGAACATCACGTCGACGATCGGCCGCATGCCGGTCATGGCGGCGCCCACGCCGATGCCGGCATAGCCGGGCTCGGAGATCGGCGTGTCGATGATCCGCTCCGTCCCGAACTCCTGCACCAGCCCGACCAGCGTCTTGAAGGGGTGGCCGGCCTCCGCCACGTCCTCGCCGATGACGAACACCCGCGGGTCGCGCCGCATCTCCTCGGCGATCGCCTCGCGCACCGCCTCGCCATACGTCAGCTCTCGAACCGCGTCAGGCATAGACGTCCTCGTGGACCTCGCTCGGCTCCGGGTATGGCGCGGCCAGCGCGAACTGCACGGCGCTGTCGATCTCCGCCTGCACGTCGGTGCGGATCCGCTCGAGGACGCTCTCGTCGGCGAGCCCTTGCGCGGTGAGCCGTGAGGCCAACGTGTGGAGCGGATCGTGGCCGGTCATCCACTCGCGCTCTTCCTCCTTCGTGCGGTACTCGCGGTTGACGTCGCCGACGTGGTGGCCGTAGTACCGGTAGGTCTTGCACTCGAGGAAGGCCGGCCCCTCGCCGCGCCTCGCGCGCTCCACCAACCGCTTCATGGTCGCGTTGACGAGCTGGACGTCCTGGCCGTCGACACTCTCGGCGTGGATCCCAAAGGCCCGGGCACGCGCGAGGATCTCGCCGGCAATGGTCTCGCCGCAGGGTGTGTACTCGCCGTAGAGGTTGTTCTCGCAGACATAGATGACGGGCAGCTTCCACAGTGAAGCCATGTTCATCACCTCGTAGAGCACGCCCTGGCCGAGGGCGCCGTCGCCGAAGAAGCACGTCGCGACCTGGCCGGTGCCCCGCATCTTGGCCGAGAGCGCGGCGCCCGTCGCGATGCCGGCGGAGCCCCCCACGATGGCGTTGGCGCCGAGGTTGCCCGTCTCGGGATCGGCGATGTGCATCGAGCCGCCCTTGCCGCGGCAATAGCCCGGCTCTTTGCCGAGTAGCTCCGCGAACATCCGGTTGACCGACGCCCCCTTGGCCAGGCAGTGGCCGTGGCCGCGATGCGTGCTCGTGATGAAGTCGTCGCGGCGCAGGGCCTCGCAGACGCCGACCGCTACGCCCTCCTCACCGACGTAGAGATGGGCCAGGCCCGGCATCTTCGCGCCTTTGTAGAGCTCGTTCACCTGCTCCTCGAAGGCGCGAATCTTCGCCATCTGGCGGTACATGTGGAGGTTCTGCTCCAGCTCCAGCCGCGGTTCTATCGCCTGGGTCGTCATCACCTGTCCCCTTGCCTCATCGGGTTTTGAGCTTCAGATCCTTAGGCGCGGATTAGGAGAAGCCCTTGACGTCCTCCGCCGTCACCGGCGAGTAGTCGCACGGCACCTCCAGGCCCGCTATCGTACTCCAAATCGTGAGCCCGGTGCTCGGCCACCGGCGATGCTGGCACTTCGTGGCCAGTTGTGCCAGATTGTGTCCGACTCGAGCGTATTCTGGCGCACGTGCCCGAAGGTTCACGTGGGCGCGGCAGGATGGACCGGATCAACCCGACGCACGGAGGAACTCGATCATGATCACGAGGTTTGGGAGCCTGTTCGCGGGCCACGTCGATCTGGACAACGAGGGGCTGGACGGCACGCCGGTGAACGATCGCTGGCTATCCGACGAGTATCTGGCCACGGTGTTTCCGAAGAGCGAGGCCATCGCGAAGCTGATGGACCGGACCGGCTACGACACCTTCTGGCTGGCCGAGCACCACTTCCAGCGCGAGGGGTACGAATGCATCCCGAACGTGCTGCTGCTGGCCCTGCACCTCTGCCACATCACCAGGAACATCAGGATCGGCTGCGGCTTCAACATCGCGCCGATGTGGCACCCGATCCGGATGGCCGAGGACTATGCCACGGTCGACCGGCTGACCAATGGGCGGGTCGTCTTCGGCGTCGGGCGCGGCTACCACTCGCGCGAGGTCGAGAGCTTCGGGGCGCCGATCCTCGACCAGGACGCCAACCGGGAGCTCTTCGAGGAGCAGGTCGACATCATCTTCAAGTCGTTCAACGAGCGCGCCTTCGCGCACCAGGGCAAGCACTACACGATCCCGCCGCCCGTGCCCTACCGGGGCTACGAGGTCCGGGAGATCACCCTGGTGCCGCGCCCGAAGACGCTGCCCGTCGAGTGCTGGCAGCCGGTGGTCAGCGCCAGTCAGCGGGCGCTCGACTTCATGGCCAAGCACGGCATCAAGGGCCTCATTGGCGGGGGCGCGGCGGCAGGTGGGGCCAGCGACAAGGTGGTCCACGCCTTCCGCGAAGCGCGCGCCCGCGCCGGACGGGAGACCGAGCTGGGCGGCGACCTCTGCATCGGCTATTCGTTCCACATCGCCGACAGCGTCGAGCAGGGGATCAAGGAGGCGACGCCGTTCTTCGAGGAGAACATCAAGATGTTCGCCCCGCTCGGCTTCGTGCCCGGCCTCACCCCGGAGCAGATCGAGGCGGCCGGCGACCCGAAGCGGGCCCGTCAGGCCAACCTGCCGACCCTGCGCCACGCCATCAAGGCGGGCACGTGGCTGATCGGCCCGCCGGAGCTGATCACCGAGCAGCTCATGGAGATCCAGCACAAGTACCCCGGTCTGGAGATCGTCAACGTCGGCCAGCCGGTCGGCACGCCGCAGGCGGTGATTCTCGAGCAGCTCGGGCGCTTCGCGGCGGAGGTCATGCCGGCCTTCAAGAGCAAGTAGGGCTACCCGGTCGAAGAGACGGTAAGATCGGCGTCGTGCGCTACCACTTCTCGGGTATCGCCGGCGCCGGTGTGAATCCGCTGGCGCGACTGATGCGCGCTCGCGGGCATCAGGTCCAGGGCTCCGACCGCTCCTTCGATCAAGGCAAGAGCCGCGACGTCGCCGACGAGCTCTGCGCGCTCGGCATCGAGGTGCGCCCCCACGATGGGAGTGCCATCACGCGCGATCTCGATCGCATCGTCTTCTCGGTCGCCGTCGAAGCCGACACGCCGGAGATGCGCAGAGCGCGGGAGCTTGCCCTCGAGCGCGTGGCGCGGCCCGCCCTCCTCGCCGAGATCATCAACGGCGGGCATCCGAGCGTCGCCGTCGCGGGCACGAGCGGAAAGAGCACGATCACGGGTATGGTCGCCTGGCTCCTCCGCGAGGCCGGTCTGCCCGCCACGGTGCTCGGCGGCGCCGCGCGCGCCGATGAGCGCGGTGTCGGCTGCTTGATGGCGGGGCCCGACGGAGGCCCGGTGATCGCGGAGGCGTGCGAGTCGGACGGGACGCTCGTCGGCTATCGGCCAACCGTCGGCCTCGTGCACAACATCAGCCGCGATCACGCCGAGGTCGAGGCACTGAGAGCGCAGTTCGGTGCCTTCGCGAACAATTGCCGGAAGCTCCTCGTCAACGCCGCGTGTCCGGAAGCGAGCGCGCTCGCCCGGACGATCGGCGGGATCACCTACGGCATCGCGCCGGGCGCCGACGTCCGCCTCGAGGTGATCACGCCGGGTCCGGATCGCGTCCGGGGCGCGCTCCACGCGGGGGCGGCGGGCATCCTCTCCCTCGATGTGCCTCAGCCGGGCGTTCACAATCTCGAGAATGCCGCCGCCGCCGCGCTGATCGCGCTCGAGCTCGGCATGCCCGCCGCGGCGATCGGGCCTGCCCTGGCGCGCTTCCCGGGAGTGGCCCGGCGATTCCAGGTCATCGGCGCCACGGCCCGAGGCATCCGCGTGGTCGATGACTACGCTCACAACGGGGAGAAGATCCGGGCGGCGCTCACCACGGCGCAGGCGGGCGCCGACCGCGTGATCGCCATCTTTCAGCCGCACGGGTTTGGCCCGGCGCGATTCCTCCGCCCCGAGCTGCGCGCGCTCGTCCCCCGCCTGCTCCGCTCCAAGGATCGCTTCTGCTACGCGGAGATCTTCTACGGCGGGGGGACCGTCGCGCGCGACATCTCGAGCACGATGCTGGCCGATGATCTTCCGCCCGAGCTCGGCTGCGCGCATGCCGCGGATCATGACGCGGTCGTGCGATGGGTCGCGCGCGAGGCGCGGAAGGGTGACACGGTGCTGCTCATGGGAGCGCGAGACCCTGACCTTCCGCGCCTGGCCCGGGCGATCTTCCGAGCCCTCGACGACCCGACCGCCTGACACCCGCCGCGCCTACACAGAGCGCGGCGGTCTTCTGATGCCAAAACCTTGACCGCAAAGGATTTTTGGGCTATCCTCCATTGGTGGAATTGGCGCTTCTCTCCCCTGTCGCAGCCAGTCAGAGGCCTCTATGATCCGCAGCATGACCGGGTACGGCCGCGCCGAGATGGCCGGCCCCCGCCTGAGCCTCTCCGTGGAGTGCAAGTCGCTCAACCACCGCCACCTCGACATCGCCCTCAAGCTGCCGCGCGCCCTGTCCGCGCTCGAGCTCGATGCGCGCCGGATGATCCAGGCAGCCGTCCAGCGCGGCAGAATCGAAGTCAGCGTGAGTGTCGCGCCCGTCGAGGGCGCGCCCTCGACCAATCTCGTCGTCAACATGCCGCAGGCGCGGGCGTACGTGGACGTGGCCCGGCGCGTCGGCGACCACCTGAAGCTCGGCGGCGAGCTGGCTCTGCAGTGGCTTCTCGAGCAGCCCGGCGTCATCTCGCGCGAGGAGCAGGCGCCCCTCTCCACGGAGGAAGGCTGGCCGCTCCTTCACGACGGGCTGGCCAAGGCACTGGCGGAGCTGCGCAGCCGGCGCGAGGCGGAAGGCGCCGCCCTCGACAAGGAGCTCCGCGCCCTCCTCGCCACGATGGGCGAGCACGTCGGCGTGGTCGCCGCGCGGGGTCCCCTCGCCCTCGAGCGCAAGCAGCAGCGCCTTCGCGAGCGAATCCAGGCGCTCCTGGCCGGCACGCCGCTCGACGAAGGTCGCCTGGCCACCGAGGTCGCCATGTGGGCCGAGAAGAGCGACGTCACGGAGGAGCTGGCGCGGCTGCGGTCGCACATGGGCGAGTTCGCGCGGCTGCTCGACGAGGGCGGGGCCGTGGGCCGCACCCTCGACTTCCTGATCCAGGAGATGAACCGCGAGGCCAACACGGTGGGGTCCAAGGCCGATGACCTCGAGCTGTCCCAGGCCGCCATCGCCGCCAAGTCCACGCTCGAGAAGCTTCGCGAGCAGGTGCAGAACATCGAATGATTTTCGAGCTGAAACGAAGCCGTGAGGCGAGGGCTGAGTAGACCAGCGGTGAGGCGAGTGCTGAGATGAAGGGGTCAGGGAAGTCAGCCCGATGAGCCGATGAGCCGAGTGCCTGCATGGAACTGATCAAGCGGCGCGGGGCACTGATCGTGGTGTCAGCTCCTTCGGGAGCGGGCAAGACCACGCTCAGCCACGAGGTGCGCCAGCTCGTGCCCGATCTCTTCTACTCGGTCTCGTACACGACGCGGGCGCCCCGGCCGGGAGAGGTCGGCGGCAAGGACTTCCACTTCGTGACGGACGTCGAGTTCCTGGCCATGCGCGACCGGGACGAGTTCGCGGAGTGGGCGGAAGTGCACGGCCACCGCTACGGCACGCCCGCCAAGGCCCTGGAGAGCGCGCTGGAGCGCGGGCTCGACGTGATCCTGGACATCGACACCCACGGCGCCCGGCAGCTGCGCCAGCGATATCCCGAGGCCGTCTCCATCTTCATCATGGCGCCGTCCATGAAGGAGCTGGAGGCGCGGCTCCGGGAGCGGAAGAGCGACGCGGCCGTCGAGATCGTGCGCCGCCTCAATCGGGCGCGCGAGGAGATCTCGGCGTGGCGCCAGTACGACTACCTCATCATCAACCGGGACGTCAAGGAGGCCGTGGACCAGCTCGCCACCGTGATCCAGGCGGAGCGCTGGCGCACAAGCCGGCTCACCCTGAAGTTCCCAGACGTGGAGGTGCCAGAGTGATGTCATTCCCGTCCTTGGAGCAGTCTCTCGACAAGGTCTCGAACCGCTATCTCCTGGTGGTGCTCGCCGCCAAGCGCGCCCGCCAGCTCAATCGCGGCGCCGTGGCCCAGGTCGACACGAAGCGGAAGAAGCCCACCAGCACCGCCCTCGAGGAGATCGCGCAGGCCAAGGTGGGCTACCGGGTGCGCGAAGCCGAGGAGCCAGCCAAGACGTAACCCGTGATATGCGGGCGGGGGAGTGCGGGGACCCGCAGCGCGAGCCGCAGCCGAAGGCGAGGCGAGGGGCTGAGATAGTCGCCCCCGCTGACAAATGAATGTGCTGGTTCGGCTGGTAAAGGAAAGAGATGACCATCGCGGGTAAACAGATTGTTCTCGGTGTCACCGGGAGCATCGCCGCCTACAAGGCGGTGCTGCTCCTGCGGGAGCTGACCGCCCGCGGGGCCGAGGTGACGGTGGTGATGTCGGCCAATGCCGAGCATTTCGTGGGCGCCCTCACCTTCCGGACGCTCTCGGGCCGGCCTGTCCTCTCGAGCCTCTTCGACCCGCAGAGCGAGGAGGCCGTCGAGCACGTGGCCCTTGCCGAGCGGGCGGATGCCTTCGTGGTGGCGCCGGCCACGGCCAATCTCCTGGCCAAGGCCGCCCACGGCATCGCCGACGACTTCCTGACCACTCTCCTCCTCGCCACCCGGTGCCCGGTGCTGATGGCGCCGGCCATGGACGGCGGCATGTGGGACCACGCGGCCGTGCAGGCCAATGTCGAGACGCTACGCGAGCGCGGCGTCACCGTGCTCGAGCCCGAGGCGGGCGCGCTCGCCTCGGGGCTGTCCGGTCGCGGCCGACTGCCCGAGGTGCCGACCCTCGTCGAGGCCGTCGAGCGCGCCCTGACTCCGCAGCGCGATCTGACCGGCGAGCGCGTCCTCGTCACCTCCGGGCCCACCCGCGAGCCCATCGATCCCGTCCGCTATCTCTCGAACCGGTCCTCCGGCAAGATGGGCCACGCCGTCGCGTCGGCGGCCCTCCGTCGCGGCGCCGAGGTGGTGCTGATCTCGGGCCCGACGACGCTCCAGCCACCTCCCGGCGCCGTCTACGTCCCCGTGCAGACCGCGGAGGAGATGCGCGAGGCCTCGCTGCAGCATCTGGCGTCCGCGAGCGTGGTCATCAAGGCCGCGGCCGTGGCCGACTATCGCGTCGAGCGCCCCAGCGCGACCAAGATCAAGTCGGGGGGCAAGGACGAAGGGCTCACCCTCACTCTCGTGGCCAACCCGGACATCCTCAAGGAGCTCGCCCAGCGAAAGGGCGGCGCCTTCCTCGTCGGCTTCGCCGCCGAGACGAACGACGTGCGCAAGCACGCCGCCGACAAGCTCCGCGCCAAGGGTGTCGATCTCCTCGTCGTCAACGACGTCAGCCAGCAGGGCATCGGCTTCGACGCCGAGGACAACCAGGTCCTCCTCCTCGACCGCTGGGGCGGCACCCTCGAGCTGCCGCGCATGAGCAAGCTCGAGGTGGCCCACGCCATCCTCGACCGCGTCCTCGCGCTCCGCACCACGCCGAAGACGCGCCGCGCTCAGCCCTCGCACTGACCGCGATGGAGGATCCCCGGCTCGCTCTGGGCGAGGCCCTGGCCGCCGCCGCCGACACTCTGCGCCACCATCGCGATCTGGGACTGACGGAGATCGCGTGCCAGATGACCTCTTCACGAGATCCCGGCGCCGAGCTGGCCGCGCAGGAGCGCGCCCTCCAGGGCTGCCCCCGCTGCAAGCTCTCCAAGAGCCGCTCCACCGTCGTCTTCGGCTCGGGGAACCCGCGCGCGCGCTTCGTGGTCATCGGCGAGGGGCCGGGCGAGGAAGAGGACAAGCAGGGCAAGCCCTTCGTGGGCCGCGCCGGGCATCTCCTGACCAAGATGCTCGCCTCGGTGAAGTTCGATCGCGAGCGCGATTGCTACATCTGCAACGTGGTCAAGTGCCGCCCCGAGCGGAATCGCAATCCCGAGCCCGACGAGGTCGCGGCGTGCAATCCCTTCCTGCTCGCCCAGCTCGACACCATCCAGCCCGCGGTCATCCTGGCCATGGGCAACTTCGCCGCCCAGACGATGCTGGGCACCAAGGACGGCATCACCAAGCTCCGCGGCCGCGCGTACTCCTATCGCGACAGCGTGCTGGTGCCGACCTTCCACCCGGCGTTCCTGCTGCGCAATCCGGGCGACCAGTACAAGCGCATGGCCTGGGACGATCTCAAGCTCGCGCGACGCGAGTGGGAGCGCTTGACTAGCGGATGATCGCGGACGTGGTGTTCGACCTTCCGCTCGACCATCCCTTCTCGTATCTCGTTCCCGGCGACCTGAAGCTCGCGTGCGGCCAGCGGGTGAGGGCGCCACTCGGCGGGCGCGGCACCCGCGTGGGCGTGGTGGTGGCCCTCCGCGAAGGGGACGAGTCGGGCCTGCGGCCCATCCAGCACGTCGTGGACGCGGCGCCCATCGTCTCCGCAGCCGGTCTCGCCCTTGGCCGCTGGATCGCCGACGAGAGTCTCTCCTCCTGGGGCTCGACGCTCCTCGCCCTCGTGCCCCCGCCCTCGCGCGCCCGGCGCGCCGAACCGGTGGCTCCCGCTCCCGACCGCGCTCGACCGATCTCGGCGCGCGAACCGGAGCTGTGGACCTCCGCGGACCGCGACGAGCGGCTCGCGGCCATGCTGGCCGCCGAGTCCGAGGCCGCCCTCATCATCGCCCCCGACACCGCGAGCGCGGCCCGCTGGGCGCGGCGACTCGACGCCGCCCGGCTCGATAGCGGGGCGGGCGAAGCCGAGCGGCGAGAGGCCTGGTTCGCGGCCGCGCGGGGTCGCGCGCGCGTCGTGGTGGGCACGCGCGGCGCGCTTCTCGCGCCCCTGCCGCCGCCGGCCACGCTGGTCCTGCTCGAGGAGCACGACCCCGCGCACAAGCCGCCCGGGCCACCGCGGTTGCACTCGCGCGACATCCTCATCCAGCGCGTGGCCCTCGACGGCAGCCGCCTCGTCCTCCTCTCGGGGGCGCCGTCGATCGAGAGCTGGGCGCGCGTCGACGAGGGCGCCGTCAGGAGCCTTCCCGACGTCGACGGCGCCTGGCCCCAGATCATCGCGGCGGACACGCGGGGCATCCTGCGCAACCATCCCCTCACCCTGCCCCTCACCCGGGCGATCGAGGAGATGTCTCGGCGAGGCCGCGGCGTCGCGCTCATCGTGGGCCGCGCCACGGGGGTGCTCGGCTGCAATGATTGCGGCGCGCTCCTGCGCTGCCCCGACTGCGCGGTGCCGCTCCAGGTCCGCCGCGATCGGCGCGCGCTCGTGTGCCGCCTGTGCGCCCGCGTCGAGCCGCTCCCGGACCGGTGTCCGGCGTGCGGCGGCCGGCGGCTCGCTCCGTTCGGCTGGGATCCCGAGCGCGTCGAGGCCTCGGTGCGCCGGCGATTCCCGCGCCTCACCGTCTCCCGCTCCGATCCGGGCGCCCAGGTCGTGATCGGAACATCAGCCTTGCTGCGCGGGGGCAGCCCCGGCCGCTGGGGCGCGGTGGGATTCGTCTGGCTGGACGGCTTTCTGCGCGTCCCGGATTTTCGCGCGAGCGAGCGAGTCTTCCAGCTTCTCTGGGCCGCGGCGGAGGCGGTGGGCGGCTCCGGCCGCGTGATCGTCCAGACGCTCCATGCCGATCACTACGCGCTCGCCGCGGCGAGGAACCGCGCGCGCGACGCCTTCTATCGCCAGGAGCTGGGATTCCGCGCCGAGCTCGGCTATCCGCCCTACAAGCGCCTGTGCCACGTTTCCGCCCGCGGCAAGACGGCCGCGACGGCGCGGGCTCTTCTCGAGGAGGCCGCGGCGGCTATCGCCGGCGTCGCGGGCCTCACCATCTATCCGCTCGCGGCGCTGGGTGCGCCCGGCGCCGCGTCGGCCGCGCGCTGGCGCTTCGTGATCAAGGGCCCCGCCGAGCTGCCCCGGCTCATCGCCCCCGCGCTCCGTCCCTTTCTCGAGCGGGGCCGGCGCTCCGGCGGTGTGGTAGAAATAGAGATGGACCCGGTGACTACCTAGTCTTTCGAGTTGAAACGGGCCCGACGAGCCGCAGGCGAGGAGCCCGGTGAGACGAGTGCTGAGTTAGGAGATCGCACCCAGTGGCATTGCTCGACGTCAGGCTCTACGGCGACCGCTCGCTGAGGCGCAAAGCCGCGCACGTGCGCGAGGTCACGCCCGAGCTCCGCCGGCTGATCGGCGACATGATCGAGACGATGTACCACCAGATCGGCATCGGGCTGGCCGCGCCGCAGGTGGGCATCCCCTATCGTCTGCTCGTCATGGACGACGGCAAGGGCAGCGCGCGCGCCCTCGTCAATCCCATCATCACCGGTCGAGGCGGATCCGTGGTCGACGAGGAGGGATGTCTCTCGCTGCCCGGCATCTTCGGGGACGTCGAGCGCAGCAAGTGGGTCTCCGTCCAGGCCACGGACGAGGACGGCAAGCCCATAGACTTCGAGGCCCAGGGTCTCCTCGCGCGCGTCGTCCAGCACGAGATGGATCACCTGGACGGCGTGCTCTTCATCGACCACCTCTCGCCCGTGGCGCGCGACCGCATCAAGAAGAAGATCCAGAAGCACGGCTTCCCCAAGGAGCGTTCCTCTCGAGCATTCGCGCTCTAACCGCAGTGCGAGCCAAGACGCTGCCGACGAGCCGCAGGCGTGGCCATTCGAGCTGAACGGCGAAGCCGTGAGGCGAGACCTGAGTGGAACAGCGGCGAGGCGAGTTTCCAAACTGAGCCCCATGCGCGTTCTCTTCTACGGCACGCCGGAGTTCGCGCTGCCGACCTTCGAGGCCCTGCTCGAGCGTCACACCGTCGTTGCCTCCATTACCCAGCCCGACAAGCCCGCCGGCCGCGGCCAGCGTGTGACGCCGCCCCCCGTCAAGAAGCGCGCGGAACGGGCGGGAGTGCCGGTGATCCAGCCGACGCGCCTGCGCGAGCCCGGCTGGCCCGAGCGGCTCGCTGAGCTCGACGCCGACATCGCGGTGGTCGTGGCCTTCGGCCAGATCCTGCCCAAGGCCGTGCTCGACGTTCCGCGCCGCGGGTCCATCAACGTCCACGCCTCTCTCCTACCTCGTTATCGCGGCGCCGCGCCCATCGCCTGGGCGATCATGCGCGGCGAGACGGAGACGGGCATCACCACCTTTCAGATGGACCCGGGCATGGACACGGGCGCCATGCTCCTGTCCGAGTCGACGCCCATTGCCCCCGACGAGACGGCGGGCGAGCTCTCCGCGCGGCTCAGTGAGCTCGGCGCGCGCGTGATGATCCGCACGCTCGATGAGCTGGACTCGCTGGTGCCGAAGCCGCAGGACCACGCGCAGGCGACCATGGCCCCGCGGCTCAAGAAAGAAGACGGCTGGCTACGCCTTGGCGACCCCGCCCGCGAGCTCGTCAACCACGTGCGCGGCTGCAATCCATGGCCGGGCGCCTGCGTGATGACGCCCGCCGGCCGTCTCATCATCTGGCGCGCCGCCGCCGTGCCGCATCCAGGCACGGCCGCGCCCGGCACGCTCGTCCTGAGCGGCCCCGGCGCCACCTGCGTCGCGACGGGAAGCGGCTTGCTGCTGCCCGTGGAAGTCCAGCCCGAGAGCCGCAAGCCCATGGGCTGGGAGGAGTTCCTGCGCGGCGCCCGCCTCGGTCCGGGCGCGGTGCTCACGGAGCTGGGCGCGTGAGCCCAGTGCTCCGCGCGGGCCCGGTCTCCCAGGCGCGCTACGAGGCGCTGCGCATCCTCGTGCGCGTGGAGGAGGATCGCGCCTTCGCCGACATCGTCCTCGAGCACGCCCTCGAGCAGGCGCGGCTCGACTCCCGCGAGGCGGGACTCTGCACGGAGCTGGTCTACGGCACGCTCCGGTGGCGCCGTCACCTCGACTGGCGCCTGGCGCCGCATCTCAATCGCCCGCTCGACAAGCTCGATTCCTGGGTGCGGACGGTTTTGCGTCTCACCGCCTACCAGCTCTTCTTCCTCGACCGCGTCCCTCGCTGGGCGGCCGTGGACGAAGCGGTCAGCCTGGCCAAGCTCAAGGCGCGCAAGCCGGGCCCGCCGGAGTTCGTCAACGCCGTCCTGCGCTCGCTCACCCGCGCGTCGGGACCGCCGCCCCTGCCCGCCGTGCCCGTCGAGGCCGCGGCCGTGCGCTGCTCGTTCCCCGACTGGATCGCCGCGCGCTGGATCGCGCGCTACGGCCAGGACGAGGCGGAAGCGCTCATGCTCGCCTCGAACGAGCGGCCCCCGACCACGATGCGCGTGAACCTCCTTCGCATCACGCGTGACGCCCTGGCTGCGCGGCTCCGCGATGAAGAGCTTGCCCACACGCGCCCGACCCCGCTCGCCCCCGAGGGGCTCCTGATCGAGCGCGGCGCCGTCGGCCGCTGGGCCGCCTTCGCCGCGGGCTGGTGCACAATCCAGGACGAGGCCTCCATGCTCGTCGCGCGCCTCCTTGATCCTCAGCCGGGGGAGCTGGTGGCCGACACCTGCGCCGCGCCCGGAACCAAAGCCACCCATCTGGCCGAGCTGATGCGCAACCGCGGGCGCATCGTCGCCATGGACCCGCAGGCCGCCCGGCTCAAGCTGGTGCCGAAGAGCGCCGCGCGCCTCGGCATCACCATCATCGAGCCCCGCGTGGGCGGCGCGGCGGCCCTGGCCGGGCGCTGGAAGGGCAAGTGCGATCGCGTCCTCGTGGACGCGCCCTGCTCCAACCTGGGCGTGCTCCGCCGCAATCCGGAAGTGAAGTGGCGCCGCACCGAAGAGGACCTGCGACGCCTCCAGGACAAGCAGCGAACCATCCTCGAGGCCGCCGCCTCCATGGTCAAGCCGGGCGGCCGTCTCGTCTACGCGACCTGCTCGCTCGAGCCCGACGAGAACGAGGCCGTCGTCGCCACGCTCCTCGAGGGCCACGGGCCATGGCAGGTGGATCCCCCCGAGGGCTTTCCCGTGGCGCCCGACCCCGCGGGCTACGTCCGCCTCTTTCCCCACGTGCACGGCACCGACGGCTTCACCGCGATCAGGCTACGGAAACGTCCGTGACAAGCTTCGAAGCGTCCTCGCGTTTGCGAGACCGCAACCGATGGAGTAAGGTCGACTGAGCATGAAGATCGCGCCGAGCATTCTCTCCGCGGATTTCGCCGCGCTGGGCGAGGCGGTGGCGCGGGTCGAGGCAGGCGGGGCCGATCAGCTTCACGTGGACGTCATGGACGGCCGCTTCGTGCCCAACCTGACGATCGGGCCGCCCGTGATCGAGTCCATCCGCAAGCGCACGCGGCTGCCCCTGGACGTCCACCTGATGATCGTCGAGCCCGAGCGCTACATCGAGACCTTCGTTCGCGCGGGCGCGGACATGCTGACGGTCCATGTCGAGGCCTGCACCCATCTGGACCGGATCCTCCACCAGATCAAGGAAGCCGGGGCCAAGGCCGGGGTGGCGCTCAACCCGGCCACGGGGCCCCAGGCCATCGAATGGGTGCTGGACGACCTCGATCTCATCCTGGTCATGTCGGTCAATCCGGGCTTCGGAGGGCAGTCCTTCATACCCTCTTCGATCGCAAAGGTGCGCCAGGTAAAGAGTTTGGTCAGCGCACGGCCGATCGAGATCTCCGTGGACGGCGGCGTCAAGAGCGACACGGCGGGGCCCCTGGCCAGGGCGGGGGCGACCATGCTGGTGGCTGGATCGGCCATATTCGGCGCCCAGGATCCGGCCCAGGCTGTGAAGGATTTGCGGGGTGCGTCGGAAGTATTGAAGTAGGCTTGACTTTTTCCCCCTCCATCAGTAGTCTTTAGTGTTTCTTGAAGGCTCCTTCAGGGGTTAAGCCATGCTCGACAGCCTCACCACGCGCCTCACGGGCATCTTCGACCGGCTCCGCGGATTTGGCCGGCTGACGGAGGAGAATATCCAGGAGGCGCTGCGCGAGGTGCGCGTGGCGCTTCTCGAAGCGGACGTCAATTTCAAAGTGGTGAAGGGCTTCATCGAGCGCGTTCGGGTCAAGGCCGTAGGTCAGGACGTGCTCACGTCGCTGACGCCGGGCCAGCAGGTCGTCAAGATCGTCCGCGACGAGCTGATCGAGCTGCTGGGTGGCTCGGGCCATCGGCTCGCTCTGGCCTCGCATCCGCCCACCGTCGTCATGCTGGTGGGCCTGCAGGGCTCGGGCAAGACCACTTCCGCCGCCAAGCTCGCCCGTCACTTCCAGAAGCAGGGGCAGCATCCCATCCTCGCCTCGGCCGACGTCTACCGCCCCGCCGCGATGGAGCAGCTGCGTCGGCTCGGCCACGAGCTCGGCATTCCCGTGCTGGGCGAGGAATCGCGGAAGCCCGTGGACATCTGCCGGGCGGCTCACGACGAGGCGGCCCAGCGGGGCCTCTCGCCGCTCATCCTCGACACGGCGGGACGCCTTCACGTCGACGAGGAGATGCTCGACGAGCTCCGCGCCATCAAGAAGGAGACGGGGCCCCATCACGTGCTCCTCGTCGTGGACGCCATGACGGGCCAGGACGCCATCACGGTGGCCGACAGGTTCAACGCCGCCGTCGGCATCGATGCGGTGATCCTGACCAAGATGGACGGCGACGCCCGCGGCGGGGCCGCCCTCTCGGTGCGAGAGGTGACGGGCCGGCCCATCGCCTTCGTGGGCGTGGGGGAGAAGAGCGACGCCCTCGAGCCCTTCCATCCCGATCGTCTCGCCCAGCGCATCCTGGGGATGGGCGACGTGCTCTCGCTCGTCGAAAAGGCCCAGGCCCACGTCGACGCCACGCAGGCCGCGGAGCTGGAGCGGAAGATCCGCGACGAGAGCTTCTCGCTCGAAGACTTCGCCGCCCAGCTCAAGCAGCTCCGCTCCATGGGGCCGCTCAGCCAGCTCCTGGACATGGTGCCGATGTTCAAGGGCGCCAAGGGCATGCCGAAAGAGCTCAAGGGCGAGGAGCAGGACCTCAGGAAGTACGAGGCCATCATCGGCTCGATGACGCCCGAGGAGCGGGTGAAGCCGCAGGTCATCAACGGCAGCCGCCGCACGCGCATCGCCAAGGGCAGCGGCACCCAGGTCTCCGACGTCAACCGGCTCCTGAAGCAGTACGCGCAGCTCAAGCAGATGATGAAGGGCTTGAAGCAGATGGAGGGGCGCATGGGCAAGCTCAAGGGCGCCCTGCCGTTCTTGCCACGATGACCGTCAATTTCAGAGAGAGGTGAACAGTGGCCGTACACATCAGGCTGAGAAGGACAGGAACGACCAAGAAGCCGGCCTACCGCGTGGTGGTGGCCGACTCGCGGGCCGCGCGCGACGGGCGCTTCATCGAGGTGATCGGGCACTATAACCCGCTCACCAAGCCGCCCACGCTCAAGATCGAGACGGAGAAGGCGGCGGAGTGGATCAAGAAGGGCGCGCAGCCGTCGAATACCGTCAAGAACCTGCTGGCCGTGGCCCTGAAGGCGGCCAAGGTCTAGGACGGCCGTGACCGCGGACGCTCTCGTCGCCGTGGGAGAGGTGCTCCGGCCCTGGGGGCTCGGCGGAGAGGTGCGGGTGCGACCGCTGACCGACCGCCCCGAGGAGCGCTTCCGCGCTCTGCGCGAGTGCGTGCTGTGGGATCCGCGGCCCGATCGGCGCGAGCCGTGCCGCATCACCTCGTGCCGCTTCGAGGCGGACACGGTGCTGGTCAGGGTGGAAGGCGTGACATCGCCCGAGGCCGCGCAGCGGCTCACGGGACGGCTGCTCGCGGTGGCGCTGGAGGACGTGCTCCCCGCTCCCGAAGGCTCTTTCTACCCCTGGGAGATGGCGGGGGCGGCCGTGGAGACGCCCGATGGCCGTCGCGTCGGGGAGTTCGTCAGGGTCGAGGGCACCGAGGCGCAGCCGCTCTGGGTCGTCGCCGAGAACGGGCGAGAGCACCTGGTGCCGGCCGTGCCCGAGATCGTCGTCGAGGTGAACCGGGCCGAGCGGAGGATCGTGATCGATCCGCCGGAGGGGCTACTCGAGCTGTGAGACTGGACATCGTCACGCTATTTCCGGGCATGGTCGAGCCGGCTCTCGCCGACTCCATCGTGGGGCGGGCGCGCGAGCGCGGGCTCGTGGACCTCCGCGTCCACAACCTGCGCGACTGGGCCGCGGGCAAGCACCGCGTGACGGACGACACGCCGTTCGGCGGCGGCGGCGGCATGATCATGAAGCCCGAGCCGCTGGCTGCGTGCATCGAGGCGCTGCGGGAGGCGGAGACCCGGGTCGTCCTCCTCGACCCCGCGGGGCGGCGCTTCACGCAAGAGGTGGCGCGGGAGTACGCGAGCCGGCCGCACCTGGTGCTGCTGTGCGGGCGCTACGAGGGCGTGGACGAGCGGGTGCGCGAGCATCTCGTCGACGAGGAGCTGTCGATCGGCGACTACGTGCTGTCGGGCGGGGAAGCGGCCGCGCTCGTCGTGGCGGAGGCGGTGACGCGACTTCAGCCGGGCGCCCTCGGCGACGCGGGCGCCCCCACGCGGGATTCGTTCTCCCGGGGGCTGCTCGAGCACCCGCAGTACACCCGCCCCGAGGTCTTCAAGGGCTGGGGGGTGCCGGACGTGCTCCGCTCGGGCGATCACGCGCTGATCGAGCGGTGGAAGCGCCTCATGTCCGTGTGGCGGACATGGCAGCGGCGACGGGAGCTGCTGGAGACGGCGGATCTCTCGCCCGAGGAGCAGAAGTGGGTGGACGGCTTTCGACAGGGCCGGACGCCGGACGACTATCTCGCCCAGGGTCGGGCGACTCATGAGTAAGGAGTGACGAGTCATGCAAGCCATTCACATCGTGGACGCGGGACAGCTCAAGAAAGATCGCGGCGGCTTCGCCCCGGGCGACACCGTGCGCGTCTCCGTCAAGGTCGTCGAGGGTGAGAAAGAGCGCCTGCAGGCTTTCGAGGGCGTGGTGATCCGCAAGCGCGGGGGCGGGGCCGGCGCCTCGTTCACCGTGCGGCGCATCTCCTACGGCGTGGGCGTGGAGCGGACCTTTCCCCTCCACTCGCCGCGCATCGACAAGATCAAGGTGACCAAGCGCGCGACAGTGCGGCGCTCGAAGCTCTACTACCTGAGAGAGCTGGCCGGCAAGGCGGCGCGCCTCAAGGAGAAGCGCGTGGCCCAGGTGCCGGCTTCGGGCGAGTCGGAGTAGGGCAGAGCCGAGGGAGGATCCGGCCACGGACGCCCCCTATCGCTTCGAGCTGGCGGCCTGGCGACGCGGCTTCGTCCGCGTGGCCGGGGTGGACGAAGCGGGGCGCGGCCCCCTGGCGGGGCCGGTGGTGGCGGCGGCGGTGATTTTCGAGGCAGGGACGCGGATCAAAGGTGTCGATGATTCGAAGCGGCTCACCCCGGAGCAGCGGAAAAAGCTCGACGGGGTGATCCGGACCCGGGCGGTGTCCATAGGCGTCGGCATCATGGACGCCCGGACGATCGATCGGGTGAATATCCTGGAGGCCACGCGTCGGGCCATGCGCCTGGCGCTGGGCGCGCTCGGGCAGGAGCCCGAGCTGGTGCTGACGGACTTCGTATTCCTCGACGGGTTGCCGTGTCCGCAGCGGAACCTGGTCGATGGAGACCAGCGGTCGGCCACGGTGGCCGCCGCGTCGATCATTGCCAAGGTGGCGAGGGACGGGATCATGCAAGAGGCGGATCGCGAGTACCCACAGTACGGCTTCGGCCAGCACAAGGGCTACGCGACCCTCGAGCATCGTGCCGCGCTCATGGCGCACGGGCCCTGTCCCCTCCATCGCCGCTCTTTCGCCGGCGTGAGCCAGCCGGATCTGTTCCCGGAGCTGTTCTCGATCCCAGTGAACGAGGTGTGAACAATGGCAACAGACACAAGAAGGCCCACCGGCATCAAGGGTGAAGAGGAGGCGGCCCGTTTCCTCTCGCGGTGCGGGTACGCCATCCTCGACAAGAACGTCCGCACGCGCGTCGGCGAGATTGACCTCGTGGCGAAGGAGGGCAAGACCCTCGTCTTCGTCGAGGTCAAGACGCGCAAGGAGATCGCGGAGGCGCCGCCCCCGGTGCCCCCGCAGGCCGGCGTCCACACGCGCAAGCAGAACAAGCTGGGAAAGCTCGCCCAGAGCTATCTCAAGCTCAAGCGTCTGCGCGAGCAGCCGTGCCGCTTCGACGTGGTCGCCGTGGTGGTCAACGACGAGGGCGGGGTCAAGGCGATCCGGCATATTCCGAACGCCTTCTCGGTAGCCGCCTGGTAGGGCCCGCGACGGTCCCCATGGACCGCGCGGAGGCATTTGAAGCGGCGCTGAAGCTCGAGCCCGGGCGCAGCGCGCTCGTCATCGTGGATATGCAGCGGGCCTTTCTCGACCCGGGCGAGGCCATGGAAGTGCCGGCCGCACGGGACATCGTCCCTCAGATCCGTGCGCTCCTCGATCTCTTTCGCAGCAAGCACCTCCCCGTCATCTTCACCGAGTTCACCTACTCCGAGCGGGTACCTATCCTCGTCGGCCTGCTCCATCCAGAGCATCGGCGGTCAGCGAAGGGCGCCCCGCGAGGCTTCGGCCTGCCGTCCTCGTCCTGCCTCGAAGGCGAGGACAATGTCCACGTCGTCCCCGAGCTCGCTCCCGAACCTGACGAGCTCGTGGTCACCAAACATTACTACGACGGCTTCAACGGCACCACCCTCGATTCCGTCCTGCGCGCCCGCGGCGTCACGCATCTCGTGATCACGGGCACCCTGACCGACATCTGCGTCCTCGCCACCGTGATCGGCGGCATGAACCGCGAATACCGCATGACCGTTGTCGGGGACGCCACGGCCACGCTGTGGCCCGAGATCCAGCGCGCCACCCTGGACATCATCCGCCGCGCCTACGCCCGCGTGGTCACCACCAAGCAGGTCGCCGAGGAGATCGGCCGCTGGTAGCCGTCAAAGCCCGGCCTGTGATACGTTTCTGCCCATGAATGACGGGTTCCGCTTCTCGGGCTGCATTCCCGCGAACCTGCTCCCCTTCACCGCCGATCTGCAGATCGACGTGGCGGCCTACAAGAAGCACCTGCGCTGGCTCGCCGACACGAAGGGCGTGACGGGAATCGTGGCCAATGGGCACGCCGCCGAAGTGTCCTCGCTCTCGCGCGAGGAGCGCAAGCGGACGTTGGCCCTGGCCCTCGAAGAAATCGGCGGCAAGGTGCCCGTCATCGCGGGCGTCTACTCCGACGGCACGCAGGAGGCCGTCGAGCTCGCGCGCGATGCCAAGGCCGCGGGCGCCTCGGGACTGCTCGTCTTCCCGCCGACCATCTTCATGTGGGGCGCGCAGGTGAAGCCGGACATGGTCCTTCGTCATTTCTCGATGCTGGCCGACGGCGCGGACCTGCCCCTGGTCGTCTTCGAGTACCCGCTGGCCTCGGGCATGGGCTACTCGGCAGAGACCCTGGCCGAGCTCTGCAAGATTCCCGCGGTGGTCGGCGTCAAGGACTGGTCCAACGACATCGTGTCCTACGAGAAGAACCTGCGCGCGCTACGCGCCTCGGCGCGTCCGGTGGCCATGCTGTCTTCCTTCACCGTGTCGCTCATGGCGAGCTTCTGCCTGGGCGCCGATGGCTGCATCTCGGGCATGGGCAGCGTGGTCGCCGATCTCCAAGCCGAGCTCTTCGCCGCCGTGAAGGCAGGCAATCTTGCCGAGGCCCACCGCATCAACGACCGCCTGGCGCCGCTGGTGGGGATCTTCTATGCCTCGCCCTTCGTTGATATGCATAACCGGATGAAGGAGGCGCTCGCGCTTCTCGGGCGCATCCCGGCCGCGCATGTGCGGCCACCCCTGACGCCGGTGTCGGAGGACGAGCGGCACCGGATTCGTCTCGCGCTTCGCGCCGCCGGACTCGTCGCCTGAGCGCTTGCGCCGCCCGCGGCGCCTGGGGTATAAAGGCGGGCAATCTCGGCGGTCCCCACCGATGTATGGCCGGCCGAATCGCGAGGCACCATGGACACCAGACCAGCCCGAAGCCCTGAGGAAGACGCGCTCCTCCGGACCGCCACGCGGCGGCTGCCGGGTGGCGTGCTCGGCGGCTACTACGCCCCGACCGATCTGCAGTTCGTCGTCAAGGAGGCCAGGGGCGCCCGGTTTCGCGACGTGTCGGGACGCGAGTACATCGACTACCTCCTGGGCTCGGGGCCCATGGTCCTGGGCCACGCCCACCCCGCGGTCATCGACGCCGTCGAGCGTCAGATCGGTCGGGGCACGACCTACTTCCAGCTCTCCGAGCCCGCCATCGCTCTCGCCGAGGAGATCTGCCGGGCCGTGCCCTGCGCCGATCAGCTTCGCTTCACGTCGACGGGCAGCGAGGCGACCTTCTTCGCCCTGCGTCTGGCGAGGGCGTTCCGGAGGCGCGACAAGATCCTGAAGTTCGAGGGTGGCTTCCACGGCACCCACGACTATTCGCTGATGAGCGTGGGCCCGAAGGCGCCCAAGGCCTTCCCCGCGCCCACGCCCGACTCCGCGGGCATCCCGCACGCCATCGAGGAGCACGTGCTCGTGGCGCCGTTCAACGACCTCGCCGAGACCGAGGCGATCATCGACACGCACCACGACAGCCTGGCCGCCGTCATCATGGAGCCCTTCCAGCGCCTGATCGTGCCGGATCAGAAATTCCTGCGTGGCGTCCGCGAGATCACCAAGCGCTACGGCGTGCCCCTGGTCTTCGACGAGGTGGTGACGGGCTTCCGCTTCGCCTACGGCGGGGCGCAGGAGTTCTACGGCGTCGTGCCCGATCTGGCCGCCTTCGGCAAGATCATCGGCGGGGGCTTCCCCCTGGCCGCCGTGGTCGGGCGCGAGGAGATCATGCGGCACCTCGCGCCCGAGCACGAGCGCACGGGCGGACAGGTCCAGCAGGCGGGGACGCTCAACGGCAACCCCATCGCCTGCGCCGCCGGGCTCGCCACCCTCGCGGAGCTGAGAAAGCCGGGGACCTACGAGCGCCTCTTCCGGACGGGCAACCGGATCAAGTCGGCCCTCCAGGAGACCGCCCGCTCGGCCGGTTTCCATGCCCAGGTCGCCGGGGAAGCGCCCGTCTTCGAGATCTACTTCACCGACCAGCTCATCTCCGACTATCGCGCGACGCTGACGGCGGACATGGCGCTCCACGCCGCCTTCACGCGGGCGCTCCTCGAGCGCGGCATCGTCAAGGCCGCGCAGAAGATCTACGTGTCCCTCGCGCATGGTGAAGATGAGATCCAGCAGACCGTCCAAGCGTTCACCGCGGCATTCGCCGCGGTGGCCGAGCATCGACGCTGACGCCCACAAGGAGGGCATTGATCATGGCAGAGAGCTGGAAAGAGGGAAAATGGGCCCAAGCAGAAGATTTCTGGTACAGCGGCAAGACGTCGCGGCGCCGCTTCCTGGGCTTTGGCGCCGCCGCCGCCGGCGCGCTGGGCGCCACGGTGGCCGTGCCCGCGTGGTGGCGCAGCGCCTTCGGACAGGCCAAGCCGTTCAAGGTCGGTACGCTCCAGCCGCTCTCCGGCACGGCCGCCGCCGGCGGCAAGACGGCGCTGGTGGGCGTGCAGATGGCCGTGGACCGCATCAACAAGTCGGGCGGCCTCAACGGCCGCCCCATCGAGCTTCTCATCGGCGACTACGAGTCCAAGCCCGACGTGGGGCGGCGCCGCGCCGAGAAGCTCGTGGTAGACGACAAGATCGACGCCCACGTAGGTGGCTACCTCTCGAATGTCTGTATTGCCTGCATGCCCGTGTACGAGGAGCACAAGCTCGTCAACATGGTGAGCGTGTGTCTCGATACCACGATCACCACCACCAAGTGCAGCCGCTACACCTTCAGGCCCTTTGATTACGCCCCCGCCCAGGCCGTGGCCTTCGCGCCGTACCTGGTCAACAAGATGGGCAAGAAGTGGCACATCGTCTTCCTCGACTACGCATGGGGTCAGACCACGCGCGATGCTTACATCGAGCAGATCAAGAAGGCGGGGGGCGAGACGGTCGAGACGACCGGCGTCCCCCTCGGCACCGCCGACATGACGGCCTTCCTCTCGAAGATCACGGGCAGCTTCGACGGTCTCTTCGGGATCCTGTTCGGTGGGCCGGCGGTGACCTTCGTCAACCAGGCCTACGATCTCGGCTTGACCAAGAAGTACAAGCTCGCAGGCGACGGCGCCGTGGCCGAATCCACCCACCTGCCGGCCCTCGGCAACAAGGTCGAGGGCTTCGTGGGCGTCAATCGCTACGTGCCGGTCCTGGATGCGCCGCTGAACACGCCCTCGCACAAGAAGTTCTACGACGATGCCGTGGCGCGGCTCAAGCTGATCGACTCAACGGGCCCCAAGCCCGACCGTTACGTCCAGTCCAACTTCGAGGCCACCAACTTCCTCAAGCTCGGGATCCAGAAATCTGGCTTCCGCGGCCGCGAGGACACCATGAAGCTCATCGAGGCCCTGGAGGGGATGGAGGTCAAAGAGTCCGACGACTTCCCGCAGGGCGACAAGACGCTGCGGAAGGAGGATCATCAGGCCTTCCTCCGCGAGTTCATCTTCGACATCAAGGACAACAAGCATCGAATCCTCGCGACGATCCCGAAGGAAAAAACCATCTTCCCTCCGAACTGCAAGTTTGCGTAGTGACTGCTGACCGCACCCGGGAGGCGGTGGCTCCGGCCGGTAACGGCCGGGGCGCCGCCTCCGGGGCCATCCTGCACACCGAAGGGCTGACCATGCGCTTCGGGGGGCTGACCGCCGTGAACAATGTCAGCATCGCCATCGAGCGCGGCGAGATCCGCGCCATCATCGGGCCGAACGGCGCGGGCAAGTCCACCTTCTTCAACTGTCTCACCGGCGTCCTGCGGCCCACGGCCGGGCGCATCATCCTGAACGGCGAGGATATCGCGGGGCTCCCGCCAAACCGGGTGTCGCACAAAGGGCTGGCGCGCTCCTACCAGATCACCAACATCCTGCCGGGCGCCACCGTCCTCGAGAACGTGCGCGTCGCCGCTCAGTCACGCCACCACGCGTGGAACATGCTGCGCCACCGCGACTCGTTTCCAGACCTGATCGACCGCTCCCGCGCCGTGCTTGACGCGGTTGGCCTGCGCGCGGACGAAGAGGAGCTGGCGGCCAACCTCTCCCACGGAGCCCAGCGCAACCTCGAGATCGGCATCGCGCTGGCCACCGAGCCCCAGCTCCTCTGCCTCGACGAGCCCACGGCGGGGATGAGCGTCAGCGAGACCCGCTCCACGGTCGAGCTCGTCCGGCGCATCGCCAAGAACCTGACGATCGTCATCGTGGAGCACGACATGGAGGTGGTGATGGGCCTCGCCCAGACCATCACCGTGCTCCACTACGGAGAGGTGCTGGCCGAAGGCACGCCGGCCCAGATCCAGGCGAACCCGCGGGTCCAAGAGGTGTACCTGAAGACCTGATGCTCGTCCTGGACAACGTCCACACTTACTACGGCAAGTCCCACATCCTCCACGGGGTATCGATCGAGGTCCGCGCGGGCGAGGTGGTGGGGCTGCTCGGCCGCAACGGGGTCGGCAAGAGCACCACGCTCAAGACGGTGATGGGCCTCGTACGCCCCGCGGAAGGCCACGTCACCTTCGAGGGGCGCGAGATCGGGGGCATGGCCTCCCACCACGTGGCGCACCTGGGCATCGCCTGGGTGCCCGAGGACCGACGCATCTTCAAGCTGCTGAGCGTGATGGAGAACCTGCGCACGGGGCTCGACCGCGCGGGAGTCACCGACGCCAAGAAGAAGGACCTGCTCGACAAGGTGTATGCCTCCTTTCCCGTCCTGGGCGAGCGACGCGGCCAGGCGGGGGGCACGCTGTCGGGCGGCGAGCAGCAGATGCTGGCCATCGCGCGGGCCATGATGCTCGAGCCCAAGATCATTCTCCTCGACGAGCCGACGGAAGGGCTCATGCCGCGCATGGTCTCGCAGATCCACGAGATCATCGACGTCCTGCACCGCGACGGCGTGGCCATCCTCCTCGTGGAGCAGAATGTGCCGCTGACCCTCGAGGCCTCGGACCGCGTCTACATCATGGAGAAGGGCGTGGTCCGCCACCACGCCC
>WNFC01001174.1_pt1 | contig 27051 bp, 27 predicted proteins | sample 5400541 | NCBI WGS metagenome assembly WNFC01 (sample SAMN13153342, study PRJNA577476) | soil metagenome | isolation source: 120 cm saprolite under Douglas fir tree site 2 hole 2 replicate 1 | place: USA:California | collected 2015-04-18 | reverse complement strand
ATAGCGATAGCGGGTACCGACAAAATCACCAAAAGCAACGTGGACGCCAAAGTCATGGATTGCAGGTTGAGGGTCCGCACGGAGGTCAGGTCTCTGTAAACGATGAGCGACCACGGCGTCTGAGACAAATCGGTTACGGGCATCACGCGCACCTGGTAATCGTTCCCTAGATATTTGACCGTCAGCGAACGCTGGGTCGAATGGCCGAACATAGCGGCGTGGAGCTGCTTGCTCCAATCGCTCTCCTGTAGAAAATTCTCGTGCAGGTTCTTGGCCTTATCAACGTGGAACAGGACAAAACCTGTCTCGTCGATGAGTGCGAATCCGTAACCGAGCGGCAGTATGGGATCAATCAACGAAAGTGGCTGAGCGGTCAGCAACGCAGCCCCACCTTTCATATCACTTTCCATGCCGGGCGGGAACAAACCTGGATTGCAGTCCCTGGTGCCTATGCTTATGCCTGCAAGGTATTCGAGCTTGTTCGGAGGCATAATGGAATCAAAATGAAACGTCGGACCTTTGCCGTCAAGGTAGGTCGATTTTGCACCTGTGTATAGGCGTGACTTTGAGATATCGATCATCGGCGTGAGATATCCGCTCCCACTCCATTTGATAGTCTGTTGCCCATCGTCATCCGTCCAGAATGCGTTGTGCAGGTAAGGATAAATCGGCGCTGCTGGAGGCTGCTCGATTCCGTGCTCAGTCTTGATGAAAGGGTTTGATCTGATAACCTCGCTCTGCCCGTCCTTAATGCGTTTGAGATCTTCCTGAAGCTGTTGGCTCCTGCACCAGTCCTGCAGTTGACCCCGCATCTGCTGCAGTTCGTCATGTATGTTCTTCGAGAGGGTGTTACCGAGCTGTTCTAGGTGTTCATCCGTGTCATCTCTCAGCGGAAAGCCTATAGCGTTTAGCGCTGTAAGTGTGAAGACGCTGGTCAGCAAAACGAGAAGGCACCCCAGAAACCCAAGTTCGCGGAGCCGTAAATGCTCCCGCCGATTTATGAAAAGAACCTTCAGCACTGGAGCGCTCATAAAAATGACAAGAAAGAGCGCCGTCAGCCAGACCATGAATGTCGAAGATATTGACAACGCCTCCCACTCCAAAGACTTCGCGGGTGTAAGCCCGCACAGTACCCACTCCTGCGCCGGTTCGTCCTGAGTCGGTGCGTCGGTGAAGACGTCGACCAGCACAGGCTGCAGGAAAAGCTTGTAACGGGTACCCGCGAGTAAGACGTCGGTCAGGTGCTTTGACCTCACCCGCCACGAGTGATCCCGGTTCTCGTTGATGGCGCGCCCGCTGGGCTTCTGATCGTCACTTCCGGCCGGCAGCCCTGAGCTCGCATCTGCGGCGCTGTCCGTTGGTTTGGCCTCCGCATCTGCGGGCTGGGCTTGCAGAAGACCCGTGAGGGTTGTGAACTGCGGACCGGTCTTATTGCTCTGATAGACAATTGTTCCCTTTTCCGAAACCAGGAGAATATCGTCAAAGGGCAAGGAGCCGACAAGAGGCTTCAGCACGCGACTGAGTTCCAGCGAACCGACAAAATCTTTTTGTGAAGATTCATGCCGGTGAGCGGTCAGCACCAACTCCCAGTTGCCGTTACGCCGTTGCGCATCCAATCTGGACCCCAGCTTTGAGGGTCTCCTGTGAGTTGTCAACTCGAAACCTGGCGCCAGGTACTTTACATAGTCTTTCAGTGCGTCCTGGTCCCGCTCGGCCGGGTCCTTCGATTTGTCCTCAGGCCGGATTACGACAAACCGCTTCAAATCCTGATTCTTCCGCTCCGCTAGATCGGCAATGAACTCAAGAATGCTGCCATGAATCGAGACCATGGCCTGGATCTGGTCACCTAACATCGCAAGAGATCGAAAATTTCGGTTTGCGAGATATTCGCGCTGCGCTTGAACGTACACGAAATAATAGAGGCAAAAGGCTGAGGCCAGAACCACCGCGGTGATAAGGGGAAGGGCCCATGAAGTGGGTGGTTTTACCCCAGTTATCACTTCGCGAGAACTGGCGTTTGGTCCCTGGGAAGGGACGTTTGTATTAGAATCATCTGCCATGATTCCCGCCCCCACGGTGCAAGTGCGTGGGATCTTGTGAGTTCGCTTCGGCGGGGAAGTATACACCAACTCAACGCCGCGCCAACCACGCCTGCGGGGTTTGTTCCAGATTCAGAACATAGTAGCTTTTCTTTCCGACGTCACGAAAGGTCGTGTGCTTTGAATGAGATTCGGCATAAGGTTCTTGTTCCGATTTCGTAACAAGAGTGAAATAGTTTGTTCTAATGGCACACTTCAGGAGGAGACTATATAGCTTCTCGTGCGGCCCAAAAGCCTCTTTGGTTTTCGTCAAGGTCTCATGACTAACGAAGTGCGGCCCTCTGATTCAATAAGAAATTTATGGGCATCGCCGGAGGCGGCCTTGGAACTGCGCCTGTTTTAACAGCCCTAATGGTTCTGTTATATTGCGAGCCTCGGACTTAGAGCAGATTATGAGTTCGCCTGCAACTTCCGCCCGGAACCGCTCCCCGGGGCAGACCGCAACAGGTCCCGTAAAACCAAAACAAATGCCGATGACGCCGTGGTATAGCCTGCGCCAATTGGCAAGCACTGCGGTCCAGGTACTGATCTCGCTCATCTTTGCCCAGCGCTCCGACGCACGGCTCGTTGAGGCAATGACATCTGAAGGCGCCGGTGACATCTGGAAACATACGCGGCAATATGAATGGATCAACGAGGAATACGTACCCAGCCCAAGGGCTGAAGCATATAGGGAACTGTGGATTGACTTTGTCGCCGATACCGGCGATGGCTTCAATTCTACCTACGCGGTAGCCTATTCCGTCGCGCAAGAGACACTGACGGTGAAGAAGAGCGGTGGAGCCGAAAAATTGCCACGCGCCGACATTCTGATCTTTGGAGGCGATCAGGTGTATCCGATCGCCTCGCAGAGCATGTATCAGGACAAGACCATCGGTCCGTTTCAAGCCGCTTTGCCTTGGGCGGATTCTCCCCCGCACCTGTACGCTATTCCCGGGAACCATGACTGGTACGACAGCCTGGTGGGATTCACCCGGTTGTTCTGCTCCGGGCGATGGTTCGGTGCATGGCGAACCCAGCAGACGCGGAGCTACTTTGCGCTGCAGTTGCCTTTTGGCTGGTGGCTCATCGGAACGGATATCCAGCTCGATTCTGATGTGGACGCCAAGCAGGTTGAATATTTTCGCAAGACAGCAGCGAAGATGCAGAGGGGAGACAAGATCATCCTCTGCAACGCGGAGCCGTATTGGATCTACGAGAAGCTTTACCGGAAGTACAACGAAATCTATTCGCAGAGCAACTTGAAATTCATTGAGCGGATTTTTGCCGACAAGGCCGACATCAAGCTTTACCTCTCTGGCGACCTGCACCATTACCGCAGGCATGAGAATCAGGAACTGGGCAAGCAAAAAATTGTTGCCGGGGGTGGCGGGGCTTTTCTGCATCCCACTCACGGACCCAATGTGGACGAGTTGGACGACGGCTTCAGGCTTCGAGCCAGCTTTCCGCCAAAACGGAAGTCCATGCTCATAACGTTCGGCAATCTTCTCTTTCCCTTCAAAAACCCTAGTTTTGGAGTGCTTACTGCGCTCGCCTACCTAATGACAGCCTGGGTAACAAGAGTGAATATCGGTTCGTTCAGTCTGGCCGAAGCGCTGCGGACATGTGCGGAAGCTGTGGTGCAGAGACCGGCGATGCCTGTCTGGCTGCTTATTACATTCCTTGGCATCTGGACTTTTACCGATACTTTTTCTAAAGCATACCGTTGGATTGCCGGCACCATCCACGGGCTGACACATCTCTGCGTGCTGTTTCTCATCTCCTGGCAGGCCCAGTCCCTCATGAGTCACGTGTTTCGTCCCGAGTCCACCTTATGGTGGCTGCTTTCCGGGGCGCTGGTGGCTTTGGGTGGATACGTCGTCGGCCCGTTCGTACTGGGCATTTATCTTCTGGTGTCTCTCAATTTGTTTGGACATCACATAACCGAAGCATTTTCCTCCATGGCGATTCCAGACTGGAAGAACTTCCTGCGCATGAAGATTGATGCGCAGGGGCTGACCATTTATCCGATCGGGATCCCCAAGGTGCCTCGCAAGTGGCGGTGGTTGGGAGAGAGCGGCCGCTCATCCCGTTTTGAGCCGGAGAGTCCCATCGAAAGTGTCTTAATCGAGGATCCGATTCGGATGGGTTCCCATGAATAGTGCGGGATCAAACCAAGCTGGGAAAGCGCGCTGGCAGGAGACAGTGGTTCCGTTCACCGCGAGCGACGGCTTTGCCTGCAACCTGATTCACCTGCAAGGTCCGGTTCCACCCGTCAAGGGGCCAGTGGTGCTGGTCCACGGCGCGGGCGTACGCGCCAATTTGTTCCGGGCGCCAGTCGAAACCACGTTAGTGGATTACTTGATCGAGCGCGGCTATGACGTTTGGCTGGAGAATTGGCGTGCCAGCATCGACTTGAATTTCAGTTCTTGGACACTGGATCAGGCCGCGGTCCACGATCATCCTGTTGCGGTGCGCAAGATCATCGAACACACCGGAGCCGCCAGCATCAAAGCAGTAATACACTGCCAGGGTTCGACCAGTTTCATGATGTCGGCGGCCGCCGGATTGCTTCCACAGGTTAAAACCATCGTCAGCAATGCGGTCTCTTTGCACCCAGTGATTCCGGCCTTTGCCTCTTTCAAGATGCAAACGTCGGTTCCGATCCTTCGCTTGCTGACGCCCTATCTGGATCCACAGTGGGGAATCCAGGCGCCGAACCTCACCGCCAAGGCGATTACAGAAGTGGTGAAGCTCCGCCATCATGAATGCAACAACCTGGTTTGCAAGATGGTCAGCTTCACGTACGGCGCTGGTTTTCCGGCGCTGTGGTCGCACGCTAACCTGAACGAGGACACCCACAACTGGATCCGCCAGGAGTTTGCCAAGGTGCCGATCAGCTTCTTCTCGCAGATGATCCGCTGCGTGCGTCGCGGCCATCTGGTGGCAGTGGAGGGTTTCAAAGAGCTGCCCGCGGACTTTGTCCAGCAGGCGCCGCAAACCGACGCGCGTTTTGCCTTCCTGGCCGGCAAGAACAATCACTGCTTTCTTCCCGAAAGCCAGATGAGGACTTTTGAATTCTTCAATCAGCGCAGTTCCAACTATCACTCATTGCACCTCTTGCCGAACTATGGACACCTGGATGTTTTCTTCGGAAAGGAGGCGGCGCGGGACGTGTTTCCCATCATTTACCAGGAACTTGAAAAGAATTGAGGAACACTCATGGGCATTCCGAAACGTTTGCAGCAACAGTCAGGCCGTTACTCGTTGGTGGACAGCATTCCTTTCAAGCTGCCGGTAGCCTGCGACCAAACGCCGGTTCTGATGGCAGTTTTTCCTATCAACGCCGACAAGGCCGACCGCCTTCTCGCGGGAAACGAGTTGCACGCCTTCCGTCTGTGGAACAAGGGTCTGCTGGTATTCACAGTGGTGAGTTACCAGATCACGAATATTGGCAAATACATCGAGTACAGCATTGCCATTGCTTGCACCCACGGGGCCAGGCGGGCACCGCGACTTTTGCCGGCCCTTTTTATGAAGCACTATGACACCGGCCAATACGTGTTTGATCTGCCAGTATCAACCGAGGTCTCCGTTAGGGGAGGCAAAGGAATCTGGGGCATGCCCAAACACCGATGCAACCTGGATTTCCAGATCACCGATTCCACGGTGAGCAGCCAGTACGACCTCGACGGGCAGCTTGGAGTGCGCATTGAAATCAACCGTCCCCGGAAGACTTGGCTGTCCTTCCGCATGGGAGCAGTGAACTTTTGCCAATTTCGAGGCATGTTGATGAAGTCCTCGATCTATTTCCACGGCAAGGTCGGTTTCAGTATGTTCAAAAAAGGGTCCGCGCGGCTCTACATTGGCGACGTACCCCGAGTTCAACCGTTGAAGGAGCTCGACATCGGTGAGACGCCGGTCATGACGGCCTTCATCCCGGACGCTCAAGGAATCCTGGATGACCACTTCGAATGCTGGTTTCTGAGCTTTTCCGAGGCCCCAACACCAATGCCGGAGGGCATGGAGTCTGTCATCAATCTCGGGCAGGGCCAGCAGTGGCTGGCGCCGCCAACCGCCTCGCTGGCCGGCGCCTACACGCCCGGAATGAAAATCCGCAAAGCCCAGACAGGAGGAAGCTCGCAATGAAAGGAAAACTCTTGGTAATCAACCACGCTTGCATCTTTTTCGGCGCCACTCTCTACTGCGGCGTGCTGTGGGCTCTTCGGTTTTTCTGGTTTCCCACTTGGCATCACCTCAAGGTGGACAACTACTACGACCAGTTCATCCCCCAGACATCGGCGGCAACCCGGTTCTTTACGGTTGTGGTGCCGATCATGTTTTTCTGCAACGTGGTTATGATCTTCTCCGAATGGAAGGGCAAGCTGCGTTGGACGGCAATTGCCAGCCTGCTCTGCTTGGGAGCCGCCACCTGGGTGGGCCAGCTCTACATCATTCCGATCAACAAGATCATGGCTAAGACAGTCACCGACCAGGCACAACTCACATCCCTGCTGGAGCGTTGGATGTCTCTGAATGACATTCGATGGGTGCTTCTGACCATAATGTGGCTGATCCTGATGTATTACTTTGCGGCTAAAGGAAAGCTGACGAACGTGCTTGAGGCGCCGGCGCAATGACGCCGCACCGTCTGCTCCGTTGGCTCATCTGGATCATCGCCGCAGCCACTTTGGTTTCGGGCGTGGTCCAGATGCTCGATCCAGGTTTCGTTCTCGGGATCGTCTCGGCGCAGCAGACTCCAGTCACAAAACACTTCTTCGGCATAATCGGCATGTTCATGGCCATTTTTGGAGGGATGTTGTTGCACGCTTTGCGCAGCCCCTCCAGGCAAACGGTCGCCATCCTTTGGTCCGCTTTGCAGAAATTTGGTGCTTCAGCGGCAGTGGCGATCGGCGTTGAGCACCACTTGTTCAGCCCTCTGGCTTTGGGCATAGCGTCATTTGATTTCATCAGCGGCATTCTGGTGATTAGTTACTGGGCCAAGGTTCGTTCCAACGGGAACTGAATTAAAAGGTTCGTCATGGGCGAAGCAAATCCAATTGCCTCGGGCAGCGCGGCGTCCACCCGGCGCTCTCTCATCCTTGCCGGCGGCGGCATGCGAGTGGCTTATCAGGCAGGGGTGGTCAAGGCACTTTGCGAAGCGGGACTGAGCTTCCAACACGGTGACGGCACCTCTGGTGGGACGATGAACCTGGCGATGCTCCTGTCCGGTCTCGACCCGGATGAGATATGTAATCGCTGGCGTAGCCTTGATGTTCATCAATTCGCTTCGTTCATGCCCATTCAGGAGTATCTGCGCGCCTGGGACATGGCGGGGATGGGCAGTTCGGAAGGCATAAGGGACCATGTGTTTCCGCACTTGGGCGTCGATTTCAAGAAGATCAATTCAGTCCGGAACATGGCCGGCACTTTTAATGTCTGCAATTTCAGCCGCAAAGTAAGCGAGATTATCCCTCACGATAACCTCACCCAGGACTTGCTGGTGGCGGGCATTTCGTTGCCCATCTTCATGCCCGCAGTCAGGATCAACGGCGACTGGTATACGGATTCGGTTTGGATCAAGGACGCCAACCTGATGGAGGCCGTGAGGCGCGGCAGCGAAGAACTTTGGCTGGTTTGGTGTATCGGAAATACCCGGGAGTACCGAACGGGCGCCTTCAACCAATACGTTCACATGATCGAAATGAGCGCAAACGGAAAGTTGTTTGAAGAGTTCCAGCAGATCGCGGAAATCAACGCAGGGATCGCACGGGGAGAAAGCCGCTACGGACAGAATCGGGCAGTCCGGCTTCATGTAATTCACCCGCTGCATCCTCTTCCGCTCGATCCGGATTTTTTTCTGGGGAAGATCACCGCCGCGACGCTGATCGAGATCGGTTACGCGGACGCAAAACGCTACCTGGAAAGAGAAATGACACCTGAGGGACTGGCTTATCAACCGGAGGTGACGCAGATGCAAAGCGATGGAGTAGGCATAAGTTTCAGTGAGACGATGTCTGGCGGCGTGGCCTTGGGGGCGACCGACCCGCAAACCGGCCATGACCAAGGACAAAAAGCCAACACGGTTTTCACCATGCGGGCCAATATTCGAGTTCCCGATCTTCCCCGGTTCATTGCTGACCCGCAACACCAGGGCGAGATTACGGGCAGCATCAGCTACACCACTTTTGGCGACAATATTCTCTGCAAGAACGGCGTCTTCAAGCTTTTTTCTCCCACCGACGATCCCAAACTGAAGTTCATGGTTTACGAACTGGGATTCGAGCACTATGGACAGGACTACTACCTTGCCGGACGCAAGGAAGTGCGGCAGGATCCGGTGATTGACGCATGGAAGGAAACCACGACACTCTATTCGACGTTGCACGCCGGAAAAGACAAGTCAGCCGAAGTGGTCGGCGCGGGTGTGCTTAAACTCGGCGTGCCGGAGCTGATTGACCTGGTAAGAACCATGCACGCAACCAATGCTTCCACGGCGGCGGAGAAGAGCAAGGCCCTCGCTCAGTTTGGAAAGTTCTTCTTGCGTGAGCTCTGGGATTCGTACGTTCACCATTTGAAGATCGACTAAGTCCCAAAGCCAGGAGACGCCTGTGAGTTTTGATGCGATCGTGATTGGCAGTGGCTTTGGAGGAGCCATCAGCGGGTGCCGGCTGGCGGAAGCCGGGATGAAGGTCCTCTTCCTGGAGCGCGGTCGTCGCTGGGACTACCAACCAGGGCCAGGGGCGACGCCATATCCTCGCGAAGTCACAGATCCGTGGGTCTGGGACCAGAACGCCCCGGAATTGCTTAATGGTTGGCTGGATCTGCGCGTCTTCCGAGGCATGTCCGTGGCCCAAGGCGCCGCAGTGGGCGGAGGCTCACTCATTTACGCGAATATTTCTGTGGAGGCTCCGGCCGCCGTATTCCAGGGGTGGCCCGCCGAACTGAAGAAATCAGAACTGCAGCCCTACTATGACCGTGTAGCCGCTTTCATGGACGTAAAGCCGCTTCCTGACAACCAGTGGAACCCGCGCATCAGGCTGATGCAGGAGGGCGCGCAGAAGATCGGAGCGGCCGAGCGGTTTAAGCGGATTCCGCTGGCGGTGAACTTTCGCCCGGACTTGGTCCTCGATCCTGCCCATCCTCCCTCGAAAGCGGATGCGCTTTTTAAACCAAACCACCACGGGGCAACGCAAGGCACGTGTATCCATGCCGGCCAGTGCGACATTGGTTGTCCGGTCAAGGCGAAGAATACCTTGGACGTGAACTACCTGGCGGTGGCTGAGCGCAAGCAAGCGGAAATTCGGTCCCTTCACTTTGTTCGGCGCATTGAAAAGATGGCGGCCCGCTACCGCGTGCACTTTGATCAAATCAAGGATGGCGAACTCATTGCCGGAAGCGAGGATGCAGGGATGGTGATCGTCGCCGGCGGATCGCTAGGCTCAACCGAGCTGTTGCTGCGTTGTCGTGATGAGTTCAAGACGCTGCCCGACATCAGCAGCCGCCTGGGTAAGAGCTGGAGCAGTAACGGCGATTTCCTGGTGCCTGCTTATTATCAGAATCGCGAACTCTATCCCGACGTGGGCCCCACCATCAACAGCGCTATTGATTTCCTGGACCGCAGCCGTGAGGGCCAGTCTTTCTGGATCGAGGACGGCGGCATGGCGCCGGTTTTCAAACACCATATGGTGGCAACCCGGGCGGGAGGTAAGAGTCATCCTTACGAAGATCTTATCGGGTGGTTGCAGAAAGAACTGCAAGCGGAGGATCCCCTGGAGAAGATTATGCCTTGGTTCGCACAGGGAGTTGACGCCGGAGATGCCGAGTTCGCCTTGCAGCGGCCCTGGTTTTTCTTAGGCAGGAAACGCCTCGGCTTGAACTGGGACATCACAAATTCACTGTCGGTCTTCAACGCCGTCATCAACACCCACAAAGAGCTCACGCAAAAGACGGGAGGCCACCCGTTGATTTCGCCTTTCTGGAAAGAGAGTCTGATTACCCCGCATCCCCTTGGGGGATGTAACATCGGCAATTCCACGCAAGATGGCGTTGTTGACCATACGGGCCAGGTATTTGGATATGAGAACCTGTATGTGATTGATGGCTCCATGATTCCTACACCCCTCGGCGTGAATCCGTCACGAACAATCGGAGCTCTGGCGGAACGTTGTGCAGCCCTGATTGTGCAGGTGTGAAACGTCATCGGATGTCAACAGAAGCTTGGTAAACTGATCGACGAAACGATTCTGGTCTCAGACATCCACCCGGATTTTTGGAGTGAGCTTTTGGAACAGCAAAGAGGATGCCGAACGCTACCACCGCGAGCAATATCGCCAGATACGCGAAATGCTCAAACACTTGCTGGAGACCTCTCATCCGGACGTTCGACGTCCGCAGCTCGACCACTCACCGGATCGTTGATGGGAGCACTCTGCCACACTTGGACTCTGCGTCTAGTTACTACTTAGAATTTGTTTATGAAACCAGAACAAGGGCAGGAAATTCTTGGCTTGGCACGGCGCGTTTGCGCTTGTGGACGGGGGATTTCCTTGGATGATTCCTTCGGTGATCGTATAGCAGTCGAAGGCGGCTGTCTCGCACTTCCTGGGCTTCGCGGAGCGCGAAGACTTTCTCGCGTACCGAAATGAATCTTTCCCGCACAACCGCACGAATTCCTTCGATAGCACGGTCGCACTCGCTTTCTAGTCTTTGACATTCGCGACAGTCAAACATCAGCGCTGCTCGATTTCTCACAAGTAAAAGCCGCCAGCCGAAACGACTAGCGGCCTCGTGGGAAAAGCACGGAAAAGTGCGGGTGTCCGAATTTAGCGATCCCTGAAGGTTCGATGCAATACAGAGTTCTCTGTATTTACAGAACCCTAAGTAATTGCGAGGACGACTCTGCCGAACGGGCGCCTGGCTTGTTCTGTCAGCCTAGCCTCATGCAGCGCCATCAAACAGCACATTGGAAAGTTGCGAGAAGAAATAGCGCAAATTGTGGTCAAAACTCGGGGGGCAACTCGGGGGCAACGAGCGCCGAACGGGCGTTTTTTGGTGGTTTGTGCGTCATCTAAGTCATTGAAAACACACTGACTGGTTGCCACGAAATGGGCTAAGAAGGCATGGGTCGCAGGTTCGAATCCTGCCGCGCTCACCATAGTTTTCAAACGGTTGCGCCTTTCGACGTTTCCGGCTCGGGGCATCTTGGGGGCAACTGGCGTCTCGCTGCGGCGCTGCCGCTCTGCCCCGGAAAGTGGCGGGTTCCCCGATCCGGGGTTGGTTTGATCTTGAGATTGGGAGGGGCCCTTAGAGCAGGCCACGAGTCTGAGCGCAAGCGCCGTGACGATGCATCCGTTTGCAAGCCGCCGCTTGTGTCGCCAGTCGAAGATGAAATTCACTCTCTTCGGCATCGTACCTCCGCAAAGCCTGCGCAAGGCAAGAAGACAGACTCAGAATGCTTGCAGGCGTGTGGTTGGCATACTGGATAGTGTGCCGGGTTGAGCCAAAGCACCTCGGTTCACAGTATGCGTACATAAATTCACGCTATTTGTGATCTGCTGACCAGTGAGAACTAAGGGTAAAACGGGGTACGGTCGAACAGGTCGTGGGGCTTCAGCATCCAGCCCGTCCACATGATCAGCGCCACTCCGTGCCAGGCACCCTTGACCATCTCTCCATCTTCATCGCGCGGGTGATGATGCACCGAGCCACGGTACCAGAGAACAATGTCGCTGTTGGCCACAGCTTGCGGCGGAGAAATGTAGGAGACGAGATTGCTGGCGCTCATTTCCATCGGGTTATAGCGAGTCACCCAAAAGTCATTCTTAGTGAATGGCTCCTGGTGCTGAGCGAGACCGCCCGTGGGCAAAGGGATGAGTTGAAACTCAGTCTTATGCCCCTTGCCGTTGATCAAACTCGAGTCTGACACGTTCAGCGAATGAAAGTGACGGGGGTTCCACTGCATCCCATTTTCGGCGCTGATCAGCGGTTCGGTATCGGTGGCGGTGAGCCCGGGTAGGTTTTCTGTGTGTGTACCCAGAGCTATGGAATCGTTCGGCCAACCATTGAGATCCACATCCAGCCGCCAGATCGGGTTATGAACATGGGTTTCGTACTCTCGCGAGGGGAGATTGTGGGAAGTGGCGCCTACTCTCCCCATTACGATGCCATCATCGCGGAATGTCCATTCCATCACATAGTTATAGTTGGCCGCCGCCAACGCAGACCACAGAACCAGCTCTTCCCCGCGGTAAACCTGAGAGTCTGCCTTCCAGGAGAGTCCCCGGTCACGCACCTCCTTGCAGACGTTGCCGGCAAGCACCGTTCCACCCCGGGCAGCCGGGCAGTCTTGAGAGCCAATGGGGGTCAATCCGAAACCAAATCCGACGTCGTAGTAGCGCGGGTTCCCGGTGTGATAAGGGACAAAGATTTCGGAGACACGTCCGTCCCACAAAACAAACAGCCACGGCTTTGTCGGCGAGGTACGAAAGTACGCCCAGTGAATGACCAAACCATTCCCCGGAACTGTTTGCCAGCAGAGCCGCCAATGGGTTATTTCCGGACCGCTGGCAGGGAATTTCTGATCCACGAGGTTTGCTCTGGAGCATGGCATAGCTGGCGGCGCTGCCTGCGCTGCAGCGCATCCACTCACTATGCCGGCGAAGAGGCAGAGAAACGCGAGTGTGGGAAGGTATCGGTGTTTCACTTGGATTTTCCTCTCTCCACAGATACATGTTTTGCCGTTAAATCAACGGTCACAACGGGCTCGCTCAAAAAGTCCGTGCCTCTGCGGAAAAACAGTTGCAGGCATCGGTGCTTCGAACAAGGATCTTTCGGGTCGCTGGAACGGATCGGCAGTCCCGAGACGACGTTTTCGGAAGGTTCCGCGGGAGGCGCACTTCGCTGCCCCTGGATGTGAAAGCTTTGTGCTTCGGAGCCGAGCGCCCTCTGCACTTGAGGCTCGCGCAGCGCCAGTTGAAACGCATCTTTGAGATCATCCGGCGTAAAAGGTACTTGCCGGCTGTCCAGCCGCTGTACGTTGGCGACAGAGTTCTGGGCGAGATTAACCAGTACCCGCGCACCGACCTCGCCTTCAGGGCGGAAGAGCACGACCTCGATTACGCGTTGGTGGACATCGATTTTCTCCAGCGACTCGCCTCTTTTGATCAGCACCGGGGTTGCTGAGACCAGCCGTACTTCTCGCTCCCCCATGATTTCTTTGACTCGGTTGTCGCTGCGAGCGATCCGTTCAGCAGCGCTTGCCTCGTCTGGCGTCAATGGATCCAATGCTCCGCGTTCCGCATTGGCGTCTATCTGTTCACTCTGCTCGGCTGGCAAGCCGTCGTGAGCCATTGAACGGCCCGCGAGCGTCAGGGCCATCACAACGGCTGTTATGACGGCAAACATCAGCGATCCGCAACGATATCGCATGAGAAGCCTCCGGTTCCGAGCAGGTACAGCATCTCACTTGACGGCGCCTTCCGCTGCGCCGCCCTAGCCGATCCAAGCCAGCGTCACAGAGCACACTCCAGATAATCAAATGCCGCGGCGGCGTCCTGTGAGAAGAGGTGCACTCGCCTGCGGAAGTGAAACCTTGTGATTTTCGCCGCCGCTGTCTTCTACCACATCGAAACGATATTCACGAATATTTTTGTGTTTTGTTACGAAATTGGAACGGAACTGGGAGGCGCCCGGCCCGTGTTCAATAAGCTGCGCAGGGTTTCGATGGCTGATACGGGCACACGTGTTTGTACGCCGTACCTAAAGTTGCTCACAGTGCGCGACCACGCCAATGTTAAGCGGATTGGGTGGCCACGAGTACACCCCGAAGGCCGTCAAAGTTCGCATCAGCGGGTAAAGCGTCTTCTCCATGAACCTAGTTTTCCGCGCAGCTTAATCTTTGATCCAACCCAGAGAAATACGATGAGACTCCGTCGCAGCGAATCCTGCCCGATTCACCAATCCCTGTTCTGCTGGTCGCCCGGTATTCGGCGCATAGAAGATCCACGTCATCCGGGAGGATACCGGGAGCTCCGTTTTCCCGCCAAAATGCGGAAGCTCATCAATCGCAAGATTGTCGAGCAGGACAGGAAGTGCGCCATCTGCCACGAGGAGTTCACCGACTACAACGAGATCGTCCCAGACCCTAGCGATCCCAAAGGCATGGGAGGAGCTTGGAGAGATGATTATCCCGATAACATCCAAGCAGTCCATTACTGGTGCAATTCAGAAAAGGGATCAACCAGAAGGGACGACTGACGGCCGATCAGTTGGCGGACTGTTTCAGGCTTGGCCGCTACCCATCCCGGAATTCGAAAGAAATGCTTTCCATAACTCAGGTTCCGTGAAGGTGAGCATATTTTCACGGCTGATTGTCGTCTCTAGATCGCGCTCGGCTCCGGCCCTCGAGAGTGGCAGACCGTTCCGCTGCCGGATTCCGTTTTCGCTGTTTACCCACTACTCCGTATTGCCGCTCTGCTGCGACGCGCTCCTTCGTTTCTTTTTTCTCGGTCTCCAGAGCGAGCCGAGCCGCAGAGTGGAATGCAAAAGACCCAGTCTGTACCAAAAACCTAGCCTGTGCTTATGTCCAGCGTCGTCTTCGAGTCGGTCAGCAAGTTGTTCCGCAACCGTCCGCATTTTTCATCGCACTGTCGCGAATTCTGCTAGCCACCCGGTCGCAAACCGGATGAACAAAACATGGGTCAAATAAGGGTCACGATGTTGTAAATCTCCAGTGTTCATGCGTATTCGTGGGCTGTCATCTGCGCCGCAAAGTTGTTGGATTTGCTGCATCCCACGAGGCTGTTAACTGGAGGGTTGTTGCTTAGATTGCGGCAGCAGATCGGCAGTGAGAATCGCAGTGCGCACAAAATCATAAATCTGGCGGGACAACGGACGGCCCGACTGCCGGTCTAGCGTAAGCCGGGCTAGGAGAGACTTAGCTGTACGCCCCAATGGCACCTTGCGTTGGGAAGTGGCCATTGCTAGCACGGCGCAAAATTATGCTCGCACTTCGTTCCGAAGAGCCAGATCCACCAGTTTTGAGAATGTTCTGTTCAAAAACTCGCGGTACAAGGACGGTACAACATAAACCTGTTTCTTAGAGTTCCCACTGGTTCCTTACAGGGCGTTGCAGAGCGACCGCTGCCTTGTAATTACAACGTGATCAAACAGGACATCGCCCTTTCACGGCGCAGACGCGGGTTCAAATCCCGCCGGGGACGCCAAATTCAAAAACTTGCGGCCAAAGCCTCTAAGCTACGTTGAACAAAGTCGATGAAGTGACACAGAGCACTGATGATAAGAGCCGACAAGCACAGTGATTGAATCCGGTTATTGAAAAGTATCGGGCTGCGAGCGGTCTTCGCGATATAAGTTTCCAATCGAGAAGGATTGTCCCGCGCGTTTAACCCCCGCCGTATCGTCATCCATCCGAAAATCACTGTGCCGACAAGCGCAACAACGAAGAGGAAGACCACCATGCGTTTTCATATGGTTTATCTCTCCTTCGAGATCGGACTCGGCTGAAAGGGAACGTTGATTTCCCGGACCGGCCGATCTATTTCGCCAGGCTGGGACGGGGCTTCGAGCCCGTCGGTCAAGAGGTAAGAGTGGAGTGCCACTGAGTTCGTTGCGATACTCTCCAGCGCATTCACATAAGCTACTTGGAGCTGCATTAAGGTTCGCTGCGCAATCAGCACTTGCGGATAAGCTGCGGCCATCTCCTTATATTTTTTCGCGTACATTTCATACGCTTTTTGGGCTCGCGGTATCATCTGACTCTTGTAACGTGAGGCGGCAGTCTGTGAGTACGTGTAACCCTGCACCACGCTCGCGGCCCTCTCGCGCAGAGCAAGTTTCACCCTATCCACTTCGCGCTTTGCGCGTTCCAGATCTGCTTTCGAAGTAGCAATGTTTCCCTGGTTACGGTTGAAGATTGGGATTTGAAGTCCAACATCGGCGAAGCCCTGCAGCCCGACGGGGCGGCCGGTAGTCTCGGACAATTCGCGGTTCTGCTGCATGCCGGCGCGCAATTGCAAGTCTGGGATTGGTTCACGCTTCGCTCGCGCGAGACTGGCCTCAGCCTTTTTCACACCCAGTTCTGCGATTTTGACGGCGGGGCTTTCATTCACGATCTTGTCGACGAGATCCTCGGCGTCCACCGGTTGTGAATCTTCCAGACTTCCCTCCAAGTGCATCAAGGGAAGCTTGGTATTGCCGACGACGGCAGTAAGTTCTTTCCAGACGCGCTGCTGGTTCTGTTCGGCCATCGTCACGGCAAGCTCGGCTTGCTGTGCTTCGACTTCAGCTTCCAAAACATCGGGAGTGTCCGCTTGACCGACGTTGGCGAGTTGGTGAGAGGTGTCAACCGCGTCTTGTGCTAGCTTGCTTAGGTCGTGTCTTAGTTCTAGCGTCTGCTGAGCGGCAAGAGCCTGAATGTAAGACATCTTGACGTTCGTGATTACCCGCAACTTTTGTTCTTCCGCTTCGGTTTCAGCCTGCTTCTTCTCTTGCTCGAAAATATTTCGATTCAGACCCAGTTTCCCTGCGGTCACAATATCTTGCTGGACGAAAAAGCCTTGCTCCCCGCCGCGGAACGAGCCGCCTCGGATCTCTTCGCCCAGGTATCCAACAGTCGGATTGGGGTACAGGCCGGATTGTTGCTTTCGACCTCCGGCAGCGCGAATGTTGGCGGTAGCCTGCGCGAACGTTGGATTGTTCTGCAAGGCCATCTGTTGCAGTTCTTCCAGACTGATCGTTTTCTGATCGGGCGCGGGTGCTTGCGCTTGGCTAGGCAGCGTGATTAAGAGCAGAAGGCTCGAAACCCGAAGAACTAGTCGGGTCACAGTACGAACAACTGACATTCGGTCGCTTCTCCGCTGAGTGAGTTCCACCGCTGTCGACAGATTATTCATGGTTGTGCTCCATCCCAGGCATGTCCGGCATCGGTTTCTTGCCTATTTGTTTTTGTCGAAGTTCCATTATTCGGTCGTATTTGTCAGGCGGCAGGACGCGGACGAAGGTCATCATCCCGGCCATGAAACCACTCCAGCCTGGTCGCAGCCCGTAATTCTCGGGTTTCTCTACCATCTGATCCATCGCCATCATGGGACCTTCCATGAAGGCGTCTTGAGGGAATCCCGGAACAGAATTCGCGTCCTTGCTCACATCCGGCGCGGACATCTGCATTCCAGGCATGTCTTGGTGTTGCATCGGTGTGCTGGCCTTGAGCTGGGAATTTGAGGTGGGTTGCTCCGCTGTCGAACCAACACCCATTCCACGACCCAGACTCGGACCGTTCTCCTCTGACGTGGAACTTCCACGCCTCGGCATTCCCATGCCTTGCTCCATTCCTTCTCCCGCTGGCATCCCGACCCGGCGCGACATCGGGCCGACGTTTGACGACATCTGGTTCATCATGTGGTGGGGAAGATGACAATGGAGCATCCAGTCGCCGGGGTTGCTGGCAACGAACTCCACATCGCGGGACTGCGCGACACCCACAAGGACTGTGTTTCCTGGTCCCCATGTGGATTCGGGTTGGCGGCCTCCTTCAGTGCCTGTAACGACGAACTGGTGTCCATGAAGGTGGATCGGATGGTGGTCCATTCCCAGATTAATAAGGCGGATGCGGACGCGCTCCCCGTGCCGCACAATCAGGGGAGTGGTGGCTGGGCCAGATTTTCCGTTGAACGTGAGCCAATTGAACTCCATGTTCATGGAGTTTGGGACGGCGATATTCGGGAGGATGGCATACTCCTGCATGACGATCACGAAATCCTTATCGACGCCAGCCTTGTAGGGTTCCTTCGGATGCATGATGAATGCGCCGATCATCCCCATCATTTCCTGCATTGCCATGTGCGAGTGATAGAAGTAGGTTCCTTCTTGGGTCAGCGTGAACTCGTAGACGAACCGGCCACCTGGGGGGATCGGGTCTTGGCTTGAGCCCGGCGCTCCATCCATATCGTTCGGTATCTCGAAACCGTGCCAATGCATCGAGGTCGCCTCGGGAAGGTGGTTATCAACGATGATGCGAACGCGATCACCCCTCGTAATTTGGATGGTTGGTCCGGGAGCGCTGCCGTTGTAACCCCAAAGATCAACGACCCTGCCAGGGACAATTTCCCGCTTCACAGGCTCAGCGATCAGATGAAACTCCTTGATATTTTCGTCCATTCGAAACGGAAGATCAGGAACGTCTGGAGTTTGGACAAGAGTCGGAGTGTCGTGTCCGTGCTCCGCGGCCTCCGCGCCCTTGTTTCTCTTCGTCTTAATTCCCTCCATTGCGTGAGACATGTTCATCTCTTGGGCGGAGAGTGCTTTGGCGGAAGCAAACACCCCTGCTCCCGCGAGAAAGTTCCACAAGAACCCGCGTCTGCTACTCATGTTTTCTCCCTTCAAAACCGAATGGCCGAATTTCCAAGGTGAATTGATCTTGACGTGCGGCGAGTCAATGCGGACGCAAACGTGCACAGACTCGGCGTTAAGGACAAACGCACGGACTGGCTAGGAGGTATTTGCTAGATGCGAAGGGGTACTGAAGGAGGCGGGCCGGAGCTTCTGGCAGTGGCAGAACCCCCGACGAAGAAAGACTGATCACGATCACTAGCTAAGGCAAGGTCTTCGGAGGGTCTGCTGGCCAGGACTTGGGCGACTCCGGTTGGTCCATTGAGAGAAAAGAACCCTTCAGTGAGCGCCTGAATCTCGGACTGGCTCTTGCAATCATGCTTCTGACTGAGACTGTTCCCCTTGGGCGGACATTTCGTGCACGCGGCGCCGTGACTATGAGTGTGTTGGCTAGCGTGAGTCGCGGTGGGCCGCGACTCCATTTCGTTATGGTGGACTGCGGGACCCGGCACAGGCGCGGATGACATACAAGATGCGGCGCAAATCATGGCGGCACCGGAATCCGCTCCAGACAGTAGCAACATCAGCACCGAGGCTAGTAGCCTAGTTCGCATCAAGTCTTGAGCATACACCTGCGATGACTGTCGTAGAAAGTTTCAGAAGATCTGGGATTCTGAACCGCAGTAAGCACCGAGAGTCTCTCAGTGACCGCGATGCTCAAACCCGTGGCCGGTGAGATGCAGCACGACGAACGCCAACACCAGCGCGGCGATTACGGCAAAGAAGAGCTTGATTCCTAACGGGGTCTCGTTGTCAGGTTTCTGCTGTACGTTGCGTCGCACCTGCTGTTTGCGTTGCCCGTAACGGGTCAGGCCCCACGGTTTGTACACTCCCAATGTAGTGATCACGAGCAGCAACCCTATGGCAAGGCTAGGTGCGCGCACGAGTTCTGTCTTGAGAGGACCGAGGTCGGCGCTGAAGAATGTTTCTGTCGCAGTCCCTGATACGCGCTTTGCCGCTTCCGCTACCACCACGAATTGGTGCACCAGCAGGGCGAGGGTGGCAAAAATGGCCAGCCCGAATTTAAGCACGATCCAGTAGTACCGAAACAATCCCCACGGCGTGCCCAGGGCCTGCAGAAGTCCGGTGACGAGCGCAGCAAAACACATTGGGATGATGACAAACCTGCTTATCAAATCCATCGACAGATATACGCCGCGTACCACTTCAGCATCATGGCTGGTCAGTCCGGCGATGCTGAGAACCAGGAAGGCGGCGGTCGCGCCGAGCCAGCCGACCGAGAAGCTTACATGTGCGGTAATCGTCAACTTGCGCAAGGCGGGTTTCATAGCTGACGCCTCATTCCTGATTCTTTACCTTGGCGCGGTTTAGGGGACGGCCTTCGCGCAGCCACGCGAGTCCGGCCCACGCCGGAAATTGTTTCAGCGCGGAGCAAAGCTGCATGACGGTATACGAGGTCCGTGGTTCCGGTGAGGAACCCGGCGATGGCGTCGAGTTGGTGGGTGTCGAAATTCTCCAACAGGACGGCTACATCTTTTCGCAATGGCGCGATGACGTCCTGGATGGGCGACGGCTCCAGCGCGAGCCGGAGTATCTGCTTACGCCCGTCGTGAGGGTCTGGATCGCGACGTAGGTATCCGGCCCGTTCCAACCTCGCAACCACGCCTGTGATCGCGCCGCTCGTCAGGCCAGTGATTGCGCCCAGATCGCTGCCAGCCATCGCTCCGCGCTCGCGCAACAAATCCAGACACTTGTGATCGGTTGGGCCCAGCCCCAGGCGCTCCGCGACCGCGTGGTGAAATAGCACGACCGCAGTGCTGTGTCGGCGGGCGAGCCGACCGACGATCTCGTCGGCCAGCTTTTTATGTCGACTCTCGCGTACAGCTCTCACGGGGTGCGCTCCTAGCTGGATGAAATACTAGCTTAGTAGATAAGCTATATAGTAAGCGACATACTGTCAAGTCCTCTTTGCAACAATGCAAGATGGATTCAAAAGCGGAGGCTGCATCACGATTACTTCCGGATTGCCGACGATCCAGGAGTTGACTCAACGTGGTGCTGAGTCCGGTGCTGAGTCCGGTGCTGAGTCCCCTGCAATCTAGTAGCCCCCGCTCTACTTCCCGGGAGTAAGCAACTGTCTCACAGCGTCCTTGGTGCCAATGATTCCCTTAATAACTGGCACGTGCGAGTAGAGTGGCTCTGGCGGCGCTTGGTCCCACAACTTCCCTGGCTTATAGACGGCAACGTAATCCCAAACAACCGACGACGGATCGCGCTCGCCGAGCAAGTGCGACACAAGATGCTCCTTGTCCCAATATTGGGACGCTCTGAGATCTGAAACGCGCCTCAGAGTGGCAGTCGAAGGCGCTCCGAAGTCGGTGGGCAATACTGGTTCCCACACCACGAACACGTGAATCTTCGGATCACCCTCTTCCTTCAGCAGTCTCTCCAATGCAGAAGACCCCTGCAAGCAAACTGCTCAAGTCGGCGACACCAATATGAGTACACGCACGGAATTTACCGATCCGTTGAACGCATCTTTTAACGAAGACAGATTCGAGTTGTTTAGCCGAACCAACGGCTGCTGGCCTGTCGGTGTTGTGCTACCACCGTAGAGGTAGTAAATTAAAAAAACAGCAATCACTACTACCGCTAAGAAAGCCGCCTTCTTTCTATTCATAGTTAACTCGCGAAAGCATTTGCCAAGAAGTTTGCCACCACCTTCGGAAACAAGATCATTCCGAGGACAACAGTCACTGAAAACAAGAGTATGGCAACGCTGAGGTCCGTGGCCGGCGAGCCCAATGCTCCGCGCGCCACATCTGATAAAAGCCGACAACCGCCACCGCCAACCAAGCGGATAGCAAAAACGGACGGAATTGGGCGGGAGAATCAATGCCTCCACGCACGATTAGAAATGGAATCGAGTGATAAGCGATCATTAGTGCCATTGCTCCTGCACCCGAAAAAATGATACCGGCACTCTTCATGTCACCTCGTTGTCACGTCGGCGATGAAGTTTGCCATCGCCTGGGGAAACAAAGTGAAAACCAGCACAAAAAAAGCGGAAATCCACAGCAGAACCGAACTCAAAACGCCTTGCTTCCTGCCACACCGCTTCGCCCGCCAGCCTAGATAAAAACCCAGAGCGACAAATCCCACAGAGGCGGCCACCAGGAACGGCCGCAACTTGACGAAGAAGGCAGAGCTGCCCGCAGTACCGGCAGCGGCTAAGAAGGGCAATAGCGGAAGGCAGCAGCTCGATGCGAGTACTGCGCTCCCCAGGGCTGCGAGGCTGGCGAACAGGCTGCTCCGCGAATGCTGGGTGCTTTCGGCAGGCCTCTGGTCTGTCACGGTTGATCCCTCCCAGCAGAGATGGCTCGGCGCAACGCCGCCTGAGAGGGTAATCCGGTGCCGTCTGTGTATAGCCGGCAGGCGAGGCCAAAAACAGCTTCGACACCCGGCTCCACGTCGACGCCATTGACTCGAACAGTCGGAGAGCCCGGAAAATTTAAGGAACGGGCGGCGGCTGGTTCAGCAACAGCTATTTCGGCGACCGACAATTCCACACCTTCTGCCCGCAAGACTTCTCGGGCCCGATTGAGGGTCGGCTCAAGATTGCAGCAGCCAGGCACGTAGAGGACTTCTATTCGCATTTCCGTGACCTTTTATCATCAGGAACTGCCAGAACTGGGCAGATTCGCGGCGTGCCATTCCTGTGCTTCAGTTCGGCGTTGCACTTACGGAGACCGCGTGCTAGCTCCTGCTCCAGGTTCTTTAGATCGCGGATTTTTACCCGCACTTCTTCCAATTTTGTCTTTACAAGTTTGCTGACTTCTTGGCATGCATCAAGGCGGTTCTCGCGCAGATCTAGAATTTGCCTGATTTCCCGCAGAGAGAAACCGAGACTTTGCATCTTGCGAACAAACTTCAAGCGTGTGACATCGCCATCCGTGTAAAGGCGAAAGTGGCCGGCAGATCTGGGGGGCTCTGGGAGCAGGGCGTTGCGCTCGTAGAAGCGGATCGCATCAACGCTCAGATTCGTCTGCTTCGACACATCTCCAATGTGCATGGAATGGCCATTCGAAGGCATATCGAAAGCATACACTCTGGAGAATAGTCCAGAGTCAAGGGCCAAATTATGGAAATTTTGGGCAATTCCAGTTTCCTCTTCACTGCCCCACCCACGCAGCGCACAACGCTTCAGGAATCCCAAATAAATGGTCAACCGCCCTCGTGAAGCCGTCGGCTGACGCACTGAGGCTCGCGTCCCAGGATTAGTTCCGGTTGTCCGACCACTCTTCCGGAACCGACCTGATGCGATATTCCAGCAGCCAACGAGGCACTTGGCAGTTCGGAGGGGAGGGCCGTTGAACAGCGCGAAGACCGCCCAAAACAGAAAGCCTCGGTACGCCTGGTAGCCCAGGAGAAACGCCGATATGTTGATTGGAAGAGATGCCGGTAGCGGACGGATGGCATCGAGTTCTGGCCTGATATCCGCAAAAGCGTCTTCCGCATGAAAGATGAATCCCCGCCCAGACTGTAGTCCTCGAAGTTCAGTGACATTTATGCAGGAGATAGCACGGTCCATGTGCTGGCGTCCGGTTCACGAACCGACCAATCTTTGCCAGGGTTAGCTCATCAGACCGTAGCTCGATGGTTCCCCCGAAAGTGTGCGTGGACACATCCACCACAGGAATAAAGGAAAATCCCGAACCAACGTTTTCCGCAGCGTGATGCCGGACCACGTACCCACCGATCAAATATCCGAAAGTACCTCCAACCAGAACGTCTGAAGGAAAATGTTGCCGCGCGGTCACGCGGCTCGCGCTGATTGCCAAGGCAAAGGCGTAAGCGGCCACCTGGACCGGCTTACTTGGATATTCAGACGCAATCACTCGCGCCAGCGCGAACCTTGCGCCGCGTGCCCAGAAGGAAAGGAGCCGTCGAGCTCGTATGAGCGCGTACCATGCGGCCAGAATCCTCCCTGACCGTTCCCTTCATTGGGGCGTTCACGATTAGTAGCAAGCTTCAGCGCTGCTACTACGAGCGAAGCATCGACGACGGCTTCTGCTCCCAGGCGTCCTGTTTCGGCAAGATGCCCATTGTGAGTTCCCAGCCCGAGAAAGTAGAGCCCGGCCGCACCTCCAAAAGTGGCGTAGGGCGAACCAAAAGCTGAGAACGTGTTACTCGCATCTATCCTGCTCTTGTCGATCCCAAGATTCTGCTGTGCTTGTGCGTCGTAGTGGAGCGCGACTCCCGTGCCAGCGGCAAACGGCACCAGCCAGAATGCGTCTCTGGACGAGACGCGCAATGGACTAGTCCATATGCCTGCCTGATCGTGCGCAATGTCTTTGAGGCATTGTTCGAGATGCGCCAGACCGCAGATTACGGATTGCGTGGATGGATGTTGCTGGTCTTCGGAGGCTTGATCATCCGATGATGGTGTACCGGAAACCGATTGCACCTCCTGTGTTTGTTGACTAGATGAGTCTGTCGTCTGAGCAAGCGCTTGCGTTGAACCGTAAATTGGGGCGGCGCAGATTAGCAGGAAATACAAAAAATACAGATGACCGTTTCTATTTCGAACAATCCACATAATTCCTGAAGCTCCCTTCAAAGTTGTCTGTATCCTCAACTGCATCTATGCCCGCCGAGCCTCGAATCTGCCGTAACGTAACGCGAGTGTGGGTAAGACGAGCAGGTTCAACAGAGTTGAGGTCACGAGTCCTCCAAGAATCACGGCAGCCATGGGACCTTCGATTTCGCGGCCTGGGTCTCCACTGCCGATGGCCAACGGCAATAGGCCAAGGCCAGTCACCAAGGCGGTCATCAGAATCGGTGCAAGCCGTTCGGAAGCGCCTCGAAGCGCCGTGTCCGATCCCCAAGGCATGCCGTCTACTTCAACCAAGTGCTCAAAATGCGAAATCAACATGATGGAATTGCGTAAACTGATTCCGAACAGGGTCACAAAACCGACAAGAGATCCGAGGGAGAGGTTACCGCCCGTCAACAACGCAGCAAGCACCCCTCCGACCAAGGCAAATGGCAGATTCGCGAGCACAAGCAGCAAATTGCGATAGTTGCCCATGACTACGGACAGAAGGAGGACGATTCCCAACCCAGCGAGCAGAGAGTTGAGCAGCAAGTCGCGTCGTGATTGAGCTTGCGCCGACGCCGTACCGGAAAACTCCACGTAGGTGTCGGGAGTCAAAGACAATTGAGAGACGCGCTTCTGCGCTTCAGCGACAAACGAATCGACGGTACGGCCCTGAACATTGCATGTAATGGTCTGTACGCGGCGCGCACCCTGATGCAAGATGACGTAACGCGCGGACGATTCGTAGAGATCGGCGAGCTGCTTCAGAGTGACATAATTCCCATCGGGGCTTCGAAGCGGCAGCGCTCCCAATTCGCTCACGCGGCCCCGGTCGTCTGGGACAAGAACGACCGATACGTCGAAAACTCGGTTTCCTTCGTAAATCTGTCCTACCGTCTCTCCTCCATACGCGCTTCTAACGACATCAAGAATCTGAAGTGGGTCGAAGCCCCAGCGCACCACATCATCCTTTCGAAGGCGCACTACAATCTGCGGCATGCCGGGAGGAGACTGGATCTGGACTTGAGCCGCGCCACCGACACCGCCCAGCACCGCAGCAATTTCCCCTGCTTCCTGGTCCAATTGCTCTAGGTTGTTGCCGAAAACATTGACCACAACAGGGGCCCCATAACCGGAAAGAGTTTCGTTGATTCGCTCTGTTAGAAAGCTGTTCGATGTCAAGATCGGACCCGGAAGCTGGGAAATGACCTGCTGGATACCAGTCTGTGCCGCCTTCACTTGACTCCCGTTGCGGGCCTTCAGGTTCACATCAAGCTCACTCTGATGCGTGCCCATGGTATCGGTCCCCAGTTCGGCTCGTCCCACTCGTTGCGCGACAGATTGCACGGAAGGAATTTTCAGTAGGGCCTCCGTGATGCGATTCCCTAGTCGGAGAGATTCCTGAAGGGATGTTCCGGGAAGCGCTGTCATATGTACGGTGATGTTTCCCTCTCGCAACTCGGGCAGGAACGACTCGCTCAGCAGAAACAGAGTGCCAATCCCGAGTGCCACAAGAAAAGCAACAGCTGCCATCACTAGCCGTGGTGCCTTCTCCAGTCGGAGAAGAAGCGCGTGATATCCGCGTTTCAACCGATGAACAGCAGGCGGTTCGTGCGGTGGGAGATCGCGCTCGCCCAGTAGGACGATGCAAAGAGCGGGTGTAACGGTCAGGGCAACAACAAGTGAGGCGAGGATTGCCCAAATGTAAGCGATGCCGAGGGGACCGAAGATCCTTCCGGCCAAACCGGACATATTCAGAACCGGGAAGAAAACCAGGATCACTGCGAATGTTGCATAGACGACGGCGCTCCGCACCTCGATCGAGGCATCCAACACGACCTGAAATGAAGACCGAGGATTTGGCGATGCTCGATTCTCGCGCAGTCGACGATAGATGTTCTCGACATCAATCACCGCATCGTCCACGACCTCGCCGATGGCGATGGAGAGGCCTCCCAGCGTCATGGTGTTCAAGCTCAGCCCCATCTTGTCGAGGGCGATGACGGCGGCCAACAGAGAAAGTGGAATTGCAGTGCAAGAGATCGCGGCAGTGCGGAGATTGAAGAGAAATAGAAAGAGAACCAAGATAACGAGGACCGCGCCGATGAGCAATGAATCGCGAACGTTGTGAAGCGCGATATCGATGAAGTCGGCGGCGCGGAACACTTCCGGGTGGGCCGAGATTCCTTGCGCTTCGAGGCTCATACGCAGGTCCGCGACTGCCTTGTCGATGCCGTGTGTGACTTCGAGCGTATTCGAACCGTAGGCAGCATCAACTATCAAAATCACGCTGGGTTTCCCTCTGATGGTAGCCGCGCCGATGGCCGGCGCGGGCGCATCTGCTACGCGCGCGACATCACCCAGCAACACGTTCGCACTGCCGTGATGGACCAGAACTGTGCGTGCGAGTTGCGCAGCCGTCAGGGACTGCCCCTCCGTTTGCAGCACCATTCGCTGGTTAGGAGTATCGACAAATCCTGCCCCGCGCACGCCAGTGGCTTGTCGGGCTGCGGCGATCACGTCCTCGACGCTCAATCCATATTGAATGAGCCGTTGAGGATCGAATTGGAACTGGATCTGGCGGACCTCCCCGCCAACCACTTCCACTCCAGCGACACCGCCAACAGCCATCAACCGCCGCTTCACCGTCCAGTCAGCAATCGTTCGCAGAGTCATGAGCGATTGTGTGTCTGAAGTGAGACCGACCTCCATGACCCATGTCGTGGAAGATGTGAGGGGCGTCATCAAAGGCGGCTGTACTCCGGTTGGGAGTTCGTTAGTAACTGTGGACAGACGCTCGGTTACGGCCTGACGGTCGCGATAAATATCCTTGCCGGGGCGAAAGACAACCGAGATTACAGAAAGGCCCTGAATTGATCGGGAACGGAGGGACTCGATTCCGGCAACGCCGTTGATGGCATTCTCAATCGGCTGAGTGACCAGAACCTCGACCTGCTCCGGGGAAAGTCCCGGTGCTTCGGTTTGAAGGGAAACCTCGGGAGG
>WNFC01003802.1_pt1 | contig 27064 bp, 25 predicted proteins | sample 5400541 | NCBI WGS metagenome assembly WNFC01 (sample SAMN13153342, study PRJNA577476) | soil metagenome | isolation source: 120 cm saprolite under Douglas fir tree site 2 hole 2 replicate 1 | place: USA:California | collected 2015-04-18 | reverse complement strand
GAAAAGAGAAAGGACTATGAATTATCGCGCCAAGAACATCGGGATCGCCGTCGCCCTGGCCGCACTTGCCGCCATCCTGACGAGCGCATACGTCGTCAACTACAAGCGCCACGTGCAGAACGGGGAAGGCAAGGTGACGGTCCTCGTCGCCGCCCGCGACATCCCGGCGGGTACTTCAGGCGCGGACGTAGTCGACCAGAAGATGCTGAAGGAGCAGACCGTGCCACGCAAGGCAGTCGTCGCGGGCGCGATCTCGTCTCCGGACCAGCTTGCACAGTACGTCGCCACCGAGGATGTGTTCGAGGGTGAGCAGGTGAGCACGCGGCGCTTCGCTCCTCCGACGGAGCAGGGCATCCGGTCTCAGATCAAGGGCACTCAGCGGGCCTACGAGCTCGCAGGTGATCCGAACCAACTCCTCGCCGGCACGCTCAAGGAAGGCGACCACGTCGACGTGGTCGGCAACTGGACCGTCAAGGTCAACGGCGGCAACGGCGACGATCATCACGTCACTCGCGTCGTTCTTCGCAACATTCTCGTCATGCGCGCGCCGGTCGGTGTCTCTGGTGGGTCAACGGTCACCTCCGGTGGCGACAAGTCGCAGAACGTCCAGCTCCGCGTGACGGACGTCGAGTCCCAGAAGCTGTTCTGGATCGAGAAGAACGGCGATTGGCACCTCACGCTTCGACCTCCGGTGAACGCGGTCGACAGCGGCAACACGATTCAGGAAGTCGACACCATGTACTTCGACGGACCCGGAAGGAGGCCGTAATGAGCTCCGCTAACGAAACAACCCAGCGCGTGCGTGTTTACGCCACCGGATCCTGCGAAGGGTTCGACAAGCTCCGCGAATCGCTGGCCAGTCATCCCGAGATCGAGCTGGTCGGTTCCAGCACCAGCGTCGCCGACGGCGCCGCGGCGCTGGCCGGCGGCCACCTGGATGCGATCCTCCATGCAACACGTGGTGCGTCACTGCCCGCGGACGAGCTGGCAGCGATCAGGGAGCACTCCCGCGCCCCGATCCTGATGCTCGCTTCGGGTGGCTCTTCAGGGCTGCTCGAGCAGGCCCTGGACGCGGACGTCGCAGACGTCCTGCTTCTGCCCCAGCTCGTCGAGAACATCGTCTTCGCCATTCGGAAGGCGACTCACACGACCCGGCGTCACCATGACACGGGCTCGGGCCGGCACGGCAAGATCGTGACGGTCTTCTCGCCGAAGGGCGGCACGGGCAAGACGGTGACCGCGACCAACCTCGCCGCCGCCTGCGCGAAGTTCGAAGGGCGCAAGACGCTGCTCCTCGACCTCGATCTGCAGTTCGGCGACGCAGCGATCATGCTCGGCATCGAGCCCGAGAAGACGATCTACGACCTGGTCGTCGCCCCGGGCGAGCTCGACACTGAGAAGCTGGCCGGATACACGACCAAGCACGCGTGCGGGCTCGAGGTACTGCCTGCTCCGCTCCGACCGGAGGATGCGGAGCTCGTGACCGAGGCCAAGCTCGGCCGCCTGCTCGAGGTCGCCCGCGAGTCGTTCGACGTCATCGTGGTCGACACGTCACCGTTCTTCCACGGTCCGATGCTGGCGACCCTCGATCGTACGGACGAGCTGCTGCTCCTGTGCTCGCTCGACGTGCCGACGCTGAAGAACCTCCGTCTGGCGCTGCAGACGCTCGATCTGCTGTCGTTCCCGAAGCAGCGCGTGCGCATCGTTCTCAACCGCTCCAACTCCAAGGTCGGCATGAAGCCGAACGAGGTGGAAGGAGCGCTCGGGATGAAGGTGCGCTTCGAGTTGCCGTCCGACCGTGCAGTTCCGCTCTCGGTCAACCGCGGCAACCCTGTCGTGCTGGCCGAGGAATCGGCAGACGTGTCCAAAGCGGTCAAGGCGATGGCGAAGGAGCTCTTCCCGGTAGTCAAGGAAGCGGGCAAGAAGCGTCGTCTCCTGCCCGCGCTCGCGAGGTCGTAACTCATGGGCCTTCACGACCGCCTCAAAACCTCCAACGGGAGCTCCTCGGCAACCGCGGAGCTCCTCACCGGCCAGAGCCAGCATGAGGTCCCGTCCTCAGCTCCCGCGCAGGACCCGTATGCCGAGCTGAAGACCCGCATCCACCACGCGTGCATCGCCACGCTGGGTGCGGAGCTGTTCAAGCGCGAGGCAACCGGCGATATCGGTGAGAGGGTCACGCGCGCTGTCACCGAGCAGCTCGTGCTCGACCGGACGCCACTGACGCGTGAAGAGCGCCGTCAGATCATCCGGGAGATCACGGACGACATTCTCGGCTACGGGCCCCTCGAGAACTTCCTCCGCGACGACTCCGTCACGGAAGTCATGGTCAACGCGTACGACCAGATCTACGTCGAGCGGCTGGGCAAGCTCGAGCGGACGCAGGCCGCGTTCGCAGACAACTCGCACCTGCTGCGCATCATCGACAAGATCGTCTCCCAGATCGGCCGGCGTGTGGACGAGGCTTCACCGATGGTCGACGCACGTTTGCCGGACGGCTCGCGTGTGAACGCGATCATCCCGCCGCTCGCCCTCAGGGGGCCGACGCTGACGATCCGGAAGTTCTCGCGCGATCCGTACACCATGAACGACCTGATCTCGTTCGGCTCGATCTCGCCGAAGGCGGCGCAGTTCCTCGCCGCTTGCGTCAAGGGCAAGCTGAACGTGCTCATCTCCGGAGGTACCGGCACCGGTAAGACGACGACGCTGAACGCGATGTCCGCCTTCATCCCCGGCGACGAGCGCATCGTCACCATCGAGGATGCGGCCGAGCTCCAGCTCCAGCAGGAGCACGTGATCACGCTTGAGTCGCGTCCACCCAACATCGAAGGTCAGGGAGAGGTCCGGATCCGGGAGCTCGTCCGCAACGCACTGCGCATGCGCCCCGACCGCATCATCGTTGGCGAGGTCCGCGGCCCGGAGACGCTGGACATGCTCCAGGCGATGAACACCGGCCACGAAGGCTCGCTGACGACGATCCACGCGAACTCTCCGCGCGACGCTCTTTCGCGTCTCGAGACGCTCGTGATGACCGCCGGGGTCGAGCTTCCTCTGCGGGCTATCCGGGAGCAGGTCTCGAGCGCCTTCGACCTACTCGTCCAGATCACACGTCTCGTCGACGGCTCCCGCCGGATCTCGCACATCACCGAGGTCCTGCGCATGGAGTCCGAGGTGATCACGCTGCAGGACGTCTTCCACGCGAAGCCGCCGGACGAGCAGACGGCCTCGAGCGGTGTCGGCGTGCGGCTGCTCTCGCCGCTGGCCTGCACCGGCCTGAAGCCGAACTTCCTCGAGAAGATGGCGGCCAACGGCGTCATCCTCCAGTCGAGCTTCTTCAGCAAGGACGACGACACGGACGCTCCGGTCGTCGGCCAGGGACACCAGGCCTCCAAGTTCAAGGGAGCACGCAGGTGCGGCGGTCCAGCTGCGGGGCGTTGACGCCACCGCCTACCCGACCATTCGCGCGTCGGTCTACACGCCAACCGGCGGCGGTCGGCCTGCTCTGTGGGAGAACGGGACGCCGGTCGCCGGCTACCAGGCGCAAAACCTCGGCAGCGTCAAGGCGATTGCGACCTTGATCGATCGTTCGCAGTCGATGCGGGGCAGGCCGCTCGCAGACGCTGCAGCTGCCGCGCGAGCATTCGTGGCGGCAAAGCAGCCCGCCGACGAGCTGTCGGTGATCGCTTTCGGCTCCAAGGTGGCGACCCTGTCGCCGTTCTCGGATGTCCGGCTCGACGCGGATCTCCCGCTAGGGCGCATGACTGTGGATCGCCACAGAGGAACCGCGCTCTACGACGCGGTCATCGCCGCGGCCAACCAGCTGAAGGGCAACCCCCTGCCTGGTCGCGTGATCATCGTCCTCAGCGACGGGGCCGACAACGCCAGCGCCGGCACGCTCGCGACCGCGATCAAGGCGGCCCACGACGCGAACACTGCCATCTATTCGATCGGGATCGAGGGCGCCGGATTCACCTCCGACCCACTCAGGGAGCTGGCGACCTCGACGGGTGGTCAGTACTACGGCGCTGCGTCGACCTCTCAGCTCGCGGGCGTCTACAGCTCCATCGCCGCTGCACTGAAGAAGACGTGGCGGATCCAGTACGTCACCGCCGCGCGGCCGGGGGACAGCATCCGGCTGACGGCGTCGATCGTCGGCGCGGGCTCGACGACCCAGCTCGCGAAGATCCCCGCAGGGGACGTGACGACCGCGCCCGAACCGTCGAAGCTCCTCCCGACGAACGCGTACGGCCCCGGCGGCCCGCTTGCGATCGCGATCGCCGTTGCGGTGCTCGTGCTCTTCGGGTGCCTCTTCTTCCTCGCCGGCATGCGGGGCTCGTGGGTGCGCAGCCGAATCCTCGCGCACACCGGCGAGGGCAAGGGCAGCGCGAAGAAGAACCGCAAGGAGCGGCGCAGCGAGGCACTTTCCTCGATCTTCGCCGTCACCGAGCAAGCGCTTGGGCATCTGAAGCAGTGGCACAAGATCAGTCGCATGCTCGAACGCGCCGACGTCCAGCTGCGAACCGTCGAGTTCGTCTGGATCAGCGTGGGTGCAGCGGTGCTCATGGCTTTGCTCGCGTTTCTCTTCGGTGCGGGCCTGGTCGTCTTCGTCGCGCTGACGGTCACGGCCGGAATGATCCCGTTCAGCTGGGTCTGGCTCAAGATGCGAAAGCGGCTGAAGGCGTTCGAGGATGCGCTGCCCGATCTGTTGATCACGATCGCCGCCTCCCTGAAAGCCGGTCACTCCTTCAAGCAGGGGCTCCAGGCCGTCGTCGACGAGGGCCATCCCCCTGCGAACCAGGAGTTCAAGCGGGTCTTGACAGAGGCGTCCCTCGGCCGGCCGATGGACGACGCGCTGCTGGAGATGGCCGAGCGCATGGTGTCGAAGAACTTCGAGTTCGCCATCACCGCCGTTACGATTCAGCGGCAGGTCGGCGGCTCGCTCGCAACCCTGTTCGACATGGTCGCCGACACGGTCCGCCAGCGGCAGCAGTTCGCCCGCAAGATCAAAGGGCTCACGGCGATGGGGCGGATGTCGGCCTACACGCTGATCGGCATCCCGTTCTTCCTGGCGGGAGTGATCACGCTCGTGAACAGGAACTACATGCACCCGCTGTACTACTCCCACACGGGCCACCTGCTCATGCTCATCGGACTGGTGATGATGGGGTTCGGCTCTCTCATCCTGAAGAAAATCGTCTCTTTCAAAGGTTGATGACATGTCACTGATCTTGACTCTGGCAATTGCAAGCATCGGAGGCGCGGTCTTCTTCTTCGCGGAGCTCGCCACGTCGCCGATGCGAAACCGGCGGAACCTCGTGCACCGCGCGGCCAACTACGGTCGCCTCCGCACCGTCACTGGCAAGGAGATGCCGCGCTTCCGCGAGCGTGCTCTCGACCCATTTGTGGCGAAAACGGCTCGACTCGTGCTTCGCATCAATCCGCGTATGTCGGTGGAGGCCGTATCGGAAAAGTTGATGGCGGCCGGGATGCGGAGAACGTCACCGACCACGATCATCGGTGCCAAGGGCATTCTCGGCGTCGGCGGAGTCTTCCTCGGTCTCACCCTCGGCAGCACGGCTGCGCCGAAGTACACGCCGCTGCTAGCGCTGCTCTTCGGCCTGATGGGAGCGTTGGCTCCCGGTCTGTATCTCAACAGCCGTGTGAAGTCGCGTCAGCACGCGGTGTCGGCCGAGATCCCGGATGCGCTCGACCTGCTCGCGGTGAGTGTCGAAGCCGGTCTCGGGTTCGACGGCGCCGTGCAGAAGCTGACCGAGCACATGGAGGGGCCGCTGATCGAGGAGTTCGAGCTGGCGCTGGGCGGGATCCGCATCGGCGAGGGCCGGAGCGAAGCGCTGAAGAAGATGTCCGAGCGCAGCTCGTCGCAGGAGATGGCCAGCTTCGTCAGGGCGATCATCCAGGCCGACCAGCTGGGCATCTCGCTCGGCCGGATCCTCAAGGTCCAGGCCGCCGACACGCGTCTCAAGCGACAGCTGCTCGCCGAGGAGAAGGCGATGAAGGCACCGATCAAGATGCTCTTCCCGACGGTCATCTTCATCTTCCCGGCGATGTTCCTGGTCGTGCTGGGGCCCGCGTTCCTCAACCTCTCGCACTTCTTCAAGTTCTAGGGAAAGCAGGGTGTCAGTGGCCGAACATGGCACCGAAGGCGGTTTCGGCACCGGACTGAGGGCGAAGCTCCAGTCCGGCGAGGCGCCGCCAGAACCTCGCTCGCCGGCGGAGGCGATTGCGGCCGCAGAGCCGGCAGTCGTCATTGGCGAGACCGAGGTCGAGGCCCTTCGCGCCGAATTGAATGCGTCGCTCGCGCGCGAGCAGAGTCTGCGCGCATCTCTGAGCGAGCAGACGGAGACCTCGGGCCGCGACGTCCAGATCGGGCAGCAGCTTGCCGAGCAGTCGGCCGGCCTCGACCGCCGCGCCGCGGCGCTGGCGGAGACCCAGGCGGCGCTCGACGACCGCGAGCGCCGGATGGCCGAGCGCCTCGCAGAGCTGGACGGCTTGCTCGAGGAGAAGGAAGAGCTCACCAAGCTCGACGCGCGACTCGCAGAGCGAGAGCAGCTCGTCGAGCTCAAGGTTCACGAGCTCAAGGTCAGTGACGACGAGCGCGCGTCCAGGGACGCAGAGCTCAAGGACAAGCTCGACCACATCGCCAAGCGTGAGCAGGACCTTGCCAAGGCAGAAGCGCGTGTGTCCGACGCCAGCGGAGAGACAGAGGCGCGCCAGGCCAAGCTCATGCGCGCGCTCGAGGAACGCGAAGAGAAGGCGCGGGTCAAGGACGAACAGGCCCGAGCTCTCGAGAAGAGAGTTGCGGAGCGCGCAACGGGCCTGACTGCCACGGAACGCGAACTGACTCAAGCACGCGTCCAGCTCGAAGCGCGCGAGAAGGTGATCGGGAAGCGTGAAGCCGAGATCGAGTCGGAGAGTGTCGGCGTCGAAGAACGACTTGTTGCCCGGGCTCGTGAGCTTGACGAGCGCGAGCTCGAATTGTCGAAGAAGGCAGGCGACGTCACGGCGCGGATCGAGCAGCTGGAGCAGCAGACCGGTTCGCACATGTCTGCCATCCAGGAGGCCCGTGCGAAGCTCGAGGAGGCGCAGGGGCTCAGGCAGGCTTTCGCGGAACGCGAGGCGAAGCTCGCAGCGGTGGAGGCCGAGCTCACGCACACGCGCGCGCAGCTCGAAGCGCGCGAGAGCGTCGTCGCGAAGCACGAGTCGGACCTTGCCGCCGGATCGGGGCGGACCGAGGAGCAGCTGGCGGCTCGGGCACGAGAGCTCGACGAACGTGAGCTCGAGCTGTCGAGCAAAGCCAGCGAGCTCAAGATGCGTGTCGAGCAGCTGGAACGGGAGGCGGCGGATCGCGCAGCCGTGGCCGAGAAGACGAAGGCCAGGGAAGACGAGTTGCGAGTGGTCCAGGAGTCGCTTGCGGCAGAGGCTCGTGAGTTCGCACAGGCACGTGCGGAGCTCGAGGCGAGGGAGAAGCAGGTGGACAAGCGCGAGTCGGATGTGGCCACCTCCGGCGGCCGTGACGAACGTCTGGGCGCTCGTGCCCGGGAGTTGGACGAGCGCGAGCTCGAGCTCTCTGCTCGCGCAAGCGACCTCACGGCGCGCATGCAGGATCTCGAGCGACAGGTCGCCGAACGCGACGCGGTTGCCAGAGAGGCGGTCGCCAAGCTCGACAGCATCGAGCAGCGCGAGACCGAGCTGATTGCGCGCGAGGCCGAGCTCCACCGTCTGGAGGCCACCGCACGGCGAGCAGCCGAGGAAGCGCGGAAGCCCGAGGTGGACGAGCTCGCGGAGCGCCGCCTGAAGCAGCGGGACGAAGACCTCTCGGCGCGCGAGGCCGCGCTCAACAAGGCCGAGCAGGCGATCCTCGCCTCACGCAGCCGCTACGAAGGCAAGGAGAAGGGCCTCGACGAGCGCGAAAAGGTGCTCGCCAGCCGGGCCAAGGAGCTCGAGGAGCGCGACGCCGCCCTCAACCTGCGCGAGGCCCAGATGGAAGCCGAGCTCGAAGTCCGGGAGCAGCGGCTCGAGCAGCGCGAGAAGGCCGGCGCCGAGCTCGAGGCAGCCCTCTCGACACGGGAGAGCGACCTCTCCATGTACGTGGCGCAGCTGCAGGACAACTTCGACCGCCGCGAGTCCGAATGGTGGTCGAAGCAGCTCGGCAAGGACACCGGGCAGCAGCCCGCCGCGTAACGACGTAGCCACCCGTCAGAATCCTCGGCATGGCCCAGACGCTGAGTGACAGCGAGCTCGTCGCACGTTGCCGGTCCGGTGACCAGCAGGCATGGGCCGAGCTGGTCGACCGCTTCTCCCGCTACGTGTACGCGATCTCGGTCCAGGCGTTCCGCTTGCCGGACAGCGACGCCGAAGACGTCTTCCAGGAGGTGTTCGCGCGGGCGTACGAGCATCTCGACAAGCTCCGGGACGACGCCGCGGTCAGGCCCTGGCTCGCACAGCTGACGCGACGGTTGTGCATAGATCGGCTGCGTGCCACCTCGCGCGAGCGTCCGACCGCGGACGACGAGCTGGAGCTCGCAGGCTCGGAGGAGACTCTGACCATGCTCGAAGACGCACTCACCGTCCACGAGGCCCTCGCCGCCGCGCCCGAGCACTGCCGGGAGATTCTCGACCGCTTCTTCGCGCGCGACGAGAGCTATCGCACGATCGGCGAAGCGCTCGACCTGCCCTCGGGAACGATCGCGAGCCGCATCTCCCGCTGCCTGGGACGGCTCCGTGAGCTCCTCGAGGGAAGAACTCAGCCCGATACTCCGTCTGGTTCTCGATGACCGCTTTCGATGAAGAGCGTCTTGCGCGCCTGATCCGGGCTCTGCCCCCGGCGCCTGAAGCGTGGGTGCGCGCGGCACAGGAGCTACCGCTGGCGAGGGCCGGGCTCGACGAGATCGTCGCCCGTGCCGAGGCCGACGCGGAATTCCGGGCCAGGCTGGTGGCCGACCTCGAGGCCGCGCTGGAGGCCGAAGGCTACGAGCGCGATCCGGCGGTCGTCGAACTGCTGAAGGTTCGCTTCAAGTCCAAGTAGCGCTTCGAGGACAATCCCCGCATGGCCTTGCTCGACCTGCGCCTGCGGGAATTCCTCGACGAGGTCGGGGCCGAAGGAAGGACTCCCGGCGGAGGGTCGGTCGCTGCGCTCGTCACCGCGATCGCGGCCGGCCTCCTCGCCAAGGTAGCTCGCACGTCAGCGGCGACCTGGCCGGAGGCGGCGGGAATCGCGGCACAGGCGGAGAGCCTGCGCGACCGCTCGGCTCCACTCGTCCAGGCAGACGCGGACCAGTACGAGGCCGCGCTCCGTGCCCGCGGGCAAAGCGGCGAGGGTCAAGGTGCGCGGCTCGACTTCGCGCTCGGACAGGCCTATGCGAAGGCGGCCGAGCCTCCCCTGGAGATCGCGCGCGCCGCGAGCGACGTCGCCCTGCTGGCGTTGACGGTTGCCCAGAACGGCGATCGAGCGCTCTACGCCGATGCCGTCACGGCCGCGCTGCTGGCCGCAGCTGCGGCGAAGGCCGCGGCGGAGCTGGTGGCGGTCAACCTGACGGCTTCTGCCGACGATCCCCGGGTCCTCGAGGCCGCGAAGGCGGCGGAGGAGGCCGCCCGCGCCGCCGAAGCGGCGCGGGCGGTGCGGGAGTAGATCAGGCGATGTGAACCGCCGGCCGCCGCATCACGAGCCCCCTCAGGGCGGCGGTCCAACGAAGAGTCCGAGTTCTCGCTGTCGCTCCGCTCTCCGGGTCCCCCACGCGGATTGACGCCGCCAAACGCTCCCGAGTCGCCTCGCGGAGCAGGTCCGCATGGCGGCTTCGAGCGATCTCTTGATGCGAGTAGTAAGACACTCCACCAACCAGACGGCCGCGACCCCTCTTGTCTTCCCGACACCGCGGCTCGTACGCTGCAGGGATGTCCGAAGAGCTGCCGGCCTGGAGCCTGACCGCGGAAGCGGCCGAAGCGATCGTCTTGCCGGAGAAATGGCCCGGGGAGATCACGCGCGAATGGGCCTGGGGCGGAGCGACCGGAGCCGGCGCGCGGGTGTGCGTCCTCGACAGCGGCATCGAGACCGACCATCCGCTGGTCGGTGCGGTCCAGAAATCGGTCGCGATCTCCCTCGAGGGTGACGAGGTGATCGTCGAGGACAACGACACCGCCGGAGACCTCTGCGGACACGGCACAGCGTGCGCCGGGGTGATTCGCTCGCTGGCACCCGACTGCGAGCTCGTGAGCGTCCGGGTGCTCGGGGCCGGCTACACGGGGAGCGGCGCCGTCCTGCTCGAAGGCTTACGCTGGGCGATCGAGCAAGGCTACGACGTCATCAACATGAGCCTCTCGACGACCAAGCAGAAGTTCGCGTCGCTCTTGCACGAGCTCGCCGACACCGCATACTTCCGACGCACGATGCTCGTCGCGTCCGCTCACAACATGCCCGTGGAAAGCTACCCCTGGCGCTTCTCGAGCGTCATATCGGTCGGGAGCCACGAGCAGGAAGACCCGTACGCCTACTACTACAACCCGGCCCCACCGGTCGAGTTCTTTGCGCGAGGCGTCGACGTCGAAGTCGCCTGGAACGGGGGTGGCCGTCTGGTCTGCACCGGTAACAGCTTTGCGACCCCGCACATCGCCGGGATCGCGGCCCTCGTCCTCTCGAAGCATCCCGAACTCACGCCGTTCCAGCTCAAGAGCCTTCTGTACCTCACCGCGACGAACGTGGGAGGTGGAAAGTGACCGACGAGCTTCGAGCGGCGGTCGCCGCGGGCGTCCTGGGCTCGGAGGATCAATATCGCGCCCTGCTTCAGTCGATCGTGGACGTTGCCCGCGCGATCTTCAAGGCGAAGGCATCGTCGATCCTGCTCCTGGACGAGGAATCGGACGAGCTCGTCTTCGAGGCCGCGGCGGACGAGGCATCGGAAAACCTGATCGGAAAGCGTTTCCCCTCGAGCACCGGAATCGCCGGCTTCGTCCTCGTCAGCCGGCAGCCGCTCGTGATCGAAGACGTCCTCGCCGATCCACGCTTCTCCCGCGAAACGGCGGAGAGCACCGGCTTCGTCCCGAAGGGCTTGATGGCCGTGCCTTTGCTCCACGAGGAACGGGTGCTGGGAGTCCTCGAGGTGCTCGATCGCCCTTCCGACACCAGGTTCACCCTCGCCGAGATGGAGCTGCTCGGGCTCTTCGCCAACCAGGCGGCGATCGCGTTGGATCTCCTTCAACGGGCGCGGCGGGCCCATGAGGCACTGCGCGGCGACGGTGAGCTCGGCGTGATCTCCCGGCTGGCCGAGAAGCTCGAAGGACGCCGGGAGGAAGGCTCGGAGAGCGCCTTGCGTTTGCTCGCCGAGCTGGAAAGGCTCCTCTAGAACGACAAAAGCCCGGGGGCACCGGGCTCTTGTCACTCGATCGAGAGCGTCGTTACTTGAACTTGTGCCTATGGGCCTCGACGTCGTCGTCCTTCAAGAGCTCGTCGGAGCCGGACTCTTCGTTGCCCTTGAACTTATGCCTATGGCCCTCGACGTCCTCCGTATCGTCGGAGGCGGCCTCGTCGTTGCCCTTGAACTTGTGCCTATGGGCCTCGACGTCGTCGTCGTTCTTCAAGAGCTCGTCGGACATGAACTCCTCCTTCTAGAAGGGCTGCGGCTGATCGCCGCTTTCGGGTACTAGACGGGCTGGTCAACCAGAATCTTCCCTCCTCCCCTTCAAATACACAAGCCGGGATGAAATTGTGGCCCCGTGCAGCGATTGGTAGGCCCTTTGGCCGAGTCGGGGCAGGCGTTTCGGGAGGTCTTCCGGAACGATGGGTTGCGGCGGATCCAGCTCGCCTGGGCGGCTTCCGACGTCGGCACCTGGGCTTACGGGATCGTGGTCTTCGTCTACTCCTACGAGCAGGGGGGCGCGACGGCCGTCGGCGTCGTGGGGTTGGCCCGTTGGTTTTCCGCGGCCGTTGCCTCCCCTTTCGCTGCCGTTCTCGGTGATCGCTATGACCGTCGCTGGGTGATGGTCAGCTCGGACCTCGCACGGGCCGCTCTGATCGGAGGTGCTGCCCTGGCCGTGTTCGTGGATGCCACGCCGTTCGCGGTCTACGTCCTCGCCGTCCTCGTCAGCGTCGTGGCGACGGCATTTCGCCCGGCCGAAGCCGCCCTGATCCCGTCGCTGGCCCGGACACCCGAGGAGCTCACTGCCGCGAACGTCGCCGCGAGCACGATCGAGAGCGTCGGGACGTTCGCCGGCCCGGCGATCGGCGGTCTACTGCTGGCTGCGGTAGGGACTAGCGTCGCTTTTCTCGTCACGGGTGCGCTCATGCTGTGGTCGGCACTCTTCATTGCCGGGATCCGCTCCAGCGGCGAAGCGAAGGAGCAGCCTGACCGCGAGGCGGTCTCGGTCCTCGACGAGCTGCTTGCGGGTTTCCGGACCATTGCGCGCGAGCGGCGGACGCGTGTTCTCGTGGGGCTGTTCTCGGCCCAGACGTTCGTCGACGGAATGCTCAGCGTGTTCATCGTGGTCATCGCACTCAAGTTGCTGAAGGCGGGCGAGGCGGGGGTCGGCTTTCTCAACTCGGCCGTGGGGGTCGGCGGCGTGCTCGGGGGGATCGCCGCGGCCGTGCTCGTCGGCCGGAAGCGTCTAGCCGCCGACTTCGGCCTGGGGATCTTCATCTGGGGAATTCCCATCGCCCTCATCGCCGTCTGGTCGAATCAGGCCTTCGTGCTCGTCCTGCTCGCGATCGTCGGCCTCGGCAACACGATCGTCGACGTATCGGGGATGACACTGATGCAGCGCTCGGCACCGGATGAAGTGCTCGCTCGGGTCTTCGGCGTGCTGGAGAGCCTGCTGCTTCTCTCGGTCGGGCTCGGCGCCGTCGTCGCGCCGCTTCTGCTCAATTGGCTCGGAACGCGCGGCGCGTTGATCGTCGCCGGCTCACTGCTGCCCCTGATCATGATTCCCGCGTGGCCGCGGCTGAATGCGATCGACCGCGCCGCGGAGGTCCCGGTCGAGCGGCTCGAGGTTCTGCGAGCCAATCCGATCTTCGCGCCCTTGCCTGTGTCGACGCTGGAACAGCTTGCCCATGCACTCGAGGACGTGAGTGCCCCGGCCGGGGAGGAGATCGTGCGGCAGGGCGACCGCGGCGACCGCTTCTATCTGGTCAAGGACGGGGCTCTCGACGTCTACGTGGACGGGGAGCTTGCGCAATCGCTCGAGCCCGGCGATTCGTTCGGGGAGATCGCACTGCTCCGCGACGTTCCGCGGACGGCAACCGTCAAAGCCCGCACCGACGTCGTGCTCTCTGCGCTCGACCGGCGGCACTTCCTTGCCGCGGTCACTGGGTTCGGGCCGAGCCTCTCGGCTGCCGAGGGCGTTATCGGGATGCGGCTGGGGCCGGGTCGCCCCGCCACCGCTCGGGCGTAGTTCTCGAGAGCGGCTGTGCCGCGTCCCAGGAGGCTGGGGTCAGACCCTGGCAGTTTGGGCCGTGACTACTACGGCCAGGGTCTGACCCCGGCAGTTCGAGACGTGGCTCGGTGGGCTAGTCGAGTTTCGCCATCACGTGCTTGATCTGGGTGTAGTCCTCGAGCGAGTAGGCCGACAGGTCCTTGCCGTAGCCGGATTGCTTGAAGCCCCCGTGCGGCATCTCGCTCACCAGCGGGATGTGGTCGTTGATCCAGACCGTCCCGAACTGGAGCTTGCGGGCGGCATTCAGCGCCCGACCGATGTCACGTGTCCAGACGGACGCCGCCAGCCCGTAGTTGACGTCGTTCGCCCAGGCGAGCGCCTGGTCGTCGTCGGCAAACCGTTGCACCGTTACGACCGGCCCGAACACCTCGCGCTGCACGATCTCGTCCTGCTGGTCGACATCGACGACGACGGTCGGCTTGACGAAGAAGCCGCGGTCGCCGTTCGTTCCCCCGCCTGTGAGGACGGTCGCCCTCTTGGCGCGGTCCAGGAAACCGAGCACGCGCTCCTGCTGGGACTTCGAGATCACCGGGCCCATCTCGATCTCGTCGCCCTCCGCGGGATCGCCGACATGAAGTGACTCGACGGCCGGAACGAGCTCCTCCAGGAGGCTGTCGTAGATCTTCGGGCCGGCAACGACACGCGATGCGGCAGTGCAGTCCTGACCCGAGTTCCAGAAGCCGCCGATCTTGATTCCGGCTGCGACGGCAGCAGGATCGGCGTCGTCGAAAACGATCACCGGCGCCTTGCCGCCGAGCTCGAGATGCACGCGCTTGAGCGTGTCCGCAGCCGTACGCGCGATGATCTTCCCGGTCTCGACGTCGCCGGTCAGCGAGACGAGCCTGACGTCCGGATGCTTGACGATCGCCTCGCCTGCCGGAACGCCGTCTCCCGTCACGACGTTCAGCACGCCGGCGGGGAGGATGTCGGCGGCCAGCTGCGCGAACCGCAAGGTCGTCAGCGGCGTCTGCTCCGACGGCTTCAGCACCTGGACGTTGCCCGCCGCCAGAGCAGGAGCGAGCTTCCACACCGCCATCATCAACGGGTAGTTCCACGGCGCGATGCCGCCGACGATGCCGATCGGTTCGCGGCGCAGCCACGAGCTGTACCCGCGCATGTACTCACCGGCGGACTTCCCCTCGAGTACCCGGGCCGCTCCCGCGAAGAAGCGGATGTTGTCCGAGGCGACCGGCATCTCGTCCCGCGCAGACCCCAGGGGCTTGCCCACGTTCTGCGACTCGAGCTCGGCGAGCTCCTCCGCATGCTGATCGAGCGCGTCGGCGAGCTTCAGCAGCATCTCGGCGCGCTCGCCCGGCGTCGTCTCGAGCCATTCCGGGAGAGCCTTCTTCGCGGCCTGCACGGCCCGGTCGACGTCCTGGGCGCTCGAGCGCGGCACCTCGGCGATCGTCTCGCCGGTGGCCGGATTCAGCACTTCCATGGTCTCGCCGCCGGCCGCGTCGACCCATTCGCCTCCGACGAGGTTTTGGTGATGGGACACCGTGACGCTCATTTTTTTCCTCCCTGTCCGAGTGTTGTGAGCCTATACCGTCGTGGTCTCGAGGCTCTCCGCCGAGGTGACGGGGGCCGCGCTGCGGCGGAGCACGCCGGTGTCGCGGGTCAGCCGCTGAGAGATCGCGACCGGGACGATCGTCAAGACGATCACCACGAAGGCAACGACGTTGACGATCGGCAGCTGCTGTCCCTGCCGAAGATTGTCGAGGATGAAGATCGGCAGCGTCGTCTGGGCTCCTGCCGTGAACGTCGTGACGATCACCTCGTCGAAGGAGAGCGCGAACGCCAGCAGGCCACCCGCGACGAGCGCGGTCGAGAGCACCGGCCAGACGACGAAGCGGAAGGTCTGCCAGCCGTCGGCTCCGAGGTCCATCGATGCCTCGACGAGGGAGGTCTGCGTCCTTCTCAAACGCGCCAGCACGTTGTTGTAGACGACTACGATGCAGAACGTCGCGTGCCCGATCACGATCGTCCAGATCGAGAAGCTGACGCCGGCGAAGACGTAGAACGAATTCAACGCCATTCCCGTGATGATCCCCGGGAGCGCGATCGGGAGCAGCAGCAGGAATGAGATCGACTCCCGCCCGAAGAAGCGGAACCGGTGGATCGCGAACGCCGCCATCGACCCGAGCGCCAGCGAGATCCCGGTCGCCAGCAGCCCGACCTTCACAGAAAGCCACAGCGAGGATCGAACGTCCGGGTCGTTCCAGGCGACGCGGAACCAATGGAGCGTCCAACCGGGAATGGGCCAGACCTGGATGTTCGACTTGTTGAACGCGTACACGGCGATGATCACGAGCGGGATCCAGAGGAACAGGACGACGAGCACCGTCCAGCCGAGCAGCGCGCTCCGAGCGACCCTTCCTTGCATCAGAGGGCCTCGAACGCGCCGAGCTTGCGCGCGATCAGCAGATACACGGCCATCACGAGCACAGGAACGGTCGCAAACGCCGCCGAGAATGGGACGTTGCCGTTGATCCCGATAAAGTCCTCGACGACGTTGCCGATGAAGCTCGAGCTCTTGCCGCCGACGAGGAGCGGCGTGATGAAGTCGCCGAGCGTCAACGAGAACGTGAAGATCGAGCCGGCCACGACCCCGGGCAACGCGAGTGGGAGCACGACACTGCGAAACGTCCTCCAGCCGCGTGCGCCGAGGTCCCCGGACGCTTCGATGAGGCTGTCCGGAATTCGCTCGACCGCCGCGTAGACGGGGATGATCATGAAAGGCAGCCACACGTACGAGAAGACGATCCACATCGCCCAGTTGGTGTAGGCCAGGTTCGCGTCCGGAAGACCGATCCGATTGAGGCTCCAGTTGAGCGCGCCGTTGTGCGAGAGGATCGTCTGCCAGGCGTAGATCCGCACGAGATAGCTGGACCACAGCGGCAGGAGGACGAGGACGAAGAGCAGCCCGCGGGCGCGCTGTCCGGCGAGTCGCGCCATGAAGTATGCGAGCGGGAAGGCCAGCAACGCGTCGGTGATCGTGACGGCCGCGGCGATTCCGATCGTCCGTGCCGCAATGCGCAGGTACGTGCCGTTCGAGTGGAGTAGGTCGTGGAAGTTCTGCAGCGTCCAGTTATGGACGAGCTTGCCGGTGAACGCGTCGACGCTCCAGAAGGAGGAGACGAAGAGCGAGACGAGCGCCGCGAGGTAGACGAAGACGAACGCCGCCAACGGCGGCGCGAGCAACAGCGCGGCTTTGAGCCAGCGTCGGCGCCACAACGCGGCCGACAGGCGGCGGCGGGCTCCCACGAGAGGGGAGCCCGCCCTGACGGCGTCGACCGCCACGCTAGGTCGCTAGCCCGTTATCTGTGCCCACGCATTCTGCCAGGCGTTGTAGTCCATGCAGTCCTTGCTGCCGTTCCCACAGTCGGCCACAGGGGTCTTCCAGAAGTGGATTCGCTTGTAGTAGGAGAGCGGCTGATTCAGGTGGTACTTCGCGCACGAGCCGGCCTCGATCTTGTTCATGAACGGGCAGGCCTTCGGGTTGACCGGAGTCTCCCCGAAGACGAGCGCTTGTTTCGCCTCCACCTTCGGTGTGGTGACGTATTTCATCCATAGGTAGGCGCAGTTTGGATGCGGCGCCTTCTTGGCCAGCATCCACGTGTCGGCCCACCCCGTTGCTCCCTCGCTGGGGATGATCTCCTTCACTGGAACGTTCTTCGCCTGTAGGGCCAATGTCTGGTACGGCCACGTTGCGCCGATCGTGACGTCACCGTTCGCGATCGACGTGATCTCGTCGGCAGCGTAGTTCCAGTACCGCTTGAGCAACTTCTTCTGCTGCTTGAGCAGCGACACCGCTGCGTCGAACTGAGACTTGTTCAGCTCGTACGGATCAGTGATGCCAAGGCTCGGCTTCGACTTCATCAAGTAGAGGGCTGCGTCTGCGATCTGAATCGGGTTGTTCGGGACGGTGATCTTGCCTTTGTTCTTCGAGGAGTAGAGCGCGCTCCAACTCGTCGGCGCGGGCTTCACCTTTTTCGTGTTGTAGATGAGCGTGTTCGGGCCCCATTGCACGGACACTCCGTAGTGCACGCCTTTCACGGTGTTGTGCGCAGGCGACTTGAAAACCGACACGAAATCCTTCCAACTCGGGATCAGATTGATGTTGACCGGCTGAACGTCTCCACCGAGGATCAGACGCAGGCTCGCGTCGCCCGAGGCCGAGACGAGGTCGTACTGGCCGCCGCCGCCACCGCCGCCCGTCCGCATCAATGTGACCATCTGGTTGGACGAGCCGGCGTCCTTGCGGTGGATTTTGCAGCCGGTCTGTTTGACGAATGCGTTTGCGAAGCTCTTGTCGGCGTACGCGGGCCACTCGATGACGTTGAGCGAGCCCTCGCCCTTCCCGATCTTCGTCGGGAGCCCACTTCCTCCGCCGGCTCCCAACGCGGGCACGCAAAGCGCCGCGGCGAAGAGCGCGACGAGCACGTGCACCCTGCGAATCCTCCTCATGCTTCTCCTCCTCGTTCGATCTCGAAGGTGTGCTCGGGACGCCACTCGAGGCGAACCCGTCTGCCCCTGGACTCGAGCGCGTCCTGTGAGGACGTCTCGAGGTTTTGCCGTACCACAGTGAGCTCGCCCCCGGAGTCGAGCTCGACGATGTACCTCGTGAACATGCCGACATACACGACGTCGCGGATACGGCCGAGCTCGCCGCCGCCTCTTTCGTCGAAGTGCATCCGGATCTTCTCCGGACGGACAGTGAACTTGTTGCCACTCCGCTCGAGCACGTTCGAGACGCCGACAAAGCCGGCGACGAACTCGGTCGTGGGACGCTCGTAGACCTCGGCCGGCGTACCGATCTGCTCGATCCGGCCCTCGTTGAAGACCGCGAGTCGGTCGCTCATCGTCAGCGCCTCCTCCTGGTCATGGGTGACGTAGACGAAAGTGATGCCGACGTCGCTGACCTCGCGCTGGATGCGCTTGAGCTCGATCTGCATCTCCTGGCGGAGCTTCAGGTCAAGGGCACCGAGAGGCTCGTCGAGGAGCAGTACCCTCGGGGTGTTCACGAGCGACCGGGCGAGGGCGATGCGCTGCCGCTGGCCACCGGACAGCTGAACGGGCTTCCGGTCGCCGAGCCGCGGAAGCCGGACCACCTTCAGGATCTCCTCCACCCGCTGCTTGCGCTCGGCGCGCGGCACGCGCTTGACGCGCAGGCCGTAGGCGACGTTCTCGGCGACGGTCATATGCGGGAAGAGGGCGTAGTCCTGGAAGACCGTGTTGACGTCCCGCTCGTACGGTGCGCGATTCGTCACATCGGCACCGCCGAGCTCGATGCGGCCCTCGTCGGGTCGTTCGAAGCCGGCGATCAGCCGGAGCGTCGTCGTCTTGCCCGAGCCGGACGGGCCGAGGAGCGTGAAGAACTCGCCGGCAGGAATCTCGAGATCGACCCGGTCGACCGCGACGACGTCGCCGTACGTCTTGCGGATTCCGGTAAGCCGGACATCGATCTCCGCCGCAGGCATGGGATGTGCGGTGGGCTCTGACTCAGCCAGCGCGGGCGTCGCCAAGCGATTCCTCCAGCAGGTCGAGCCCGCGCTCGAGCAACGCGTCGTCGATCGTGAGGGGCACGAGGATGCGAATCACGTTTCCGTAGATACCGCAAGAGAGGAGGATCAGGCCGCGGTCACGCGCCGCCGACGTCACGGCCTTGGCCAGATCGGGCGTGGGCTCGGTGAGCTCGAGCGCGAGCATGGGGCCGAGCCCACGCACCTCGCCGACAGCCGCAGTGCGTGCGGCCAGCTGCTCCAGGCGCGCGCGCATCCGTGCACCGAGCTCCTCGGCGCGCTTCCGGAAGGCGTCGCTCTTGACCTCGCGGAGCACCTCGATCGCTGCGACGCAGGCGAGGGGGTTTCCGCCGAACGTACCGCCGAGACCGCCCACGGGGACGCTGTCGATCAACTCGGCGCCACCGGTCACGCCGGCGAGCGGCAGTCCGCCGCCGAGCGACTTGCCCGACACGATCAGGTCCGGCTCGACGCCGTAGTGCTCGATCGCCCACACAGGCCCGGTGCGTCCGATGCCGGCCTGAACTTCGTCGTCGACGTAGAGGATCCCATGCTGCTCGCAGATCTCCTTCAGCCTGCCGGGAAAGTCCGCGGGCATGTCCACAAAGCCGCCCTCACCCTGAACCGGCTCGAGCACGACGCACGCGACGGTGGCCGGATCGACGTCCTGCTTGAACAAGTGGCTCAAAGACTCGAGCGCGTCGTCCGACGAGACGCCGCGGTAGGGATAAGGCGCCGCCGAGCGGTAGACCTCGCCCGGGAACGGGCCGAAACCCTCTTCGCCGTCATCGCCATCGTCAGGCTCGTTCTGCCGTGGAAGGCGTGGTCGAAGACGATCACCGCCGGTCGCCGTGTGGCCGTGCGGGCGATCTTCACCGCGTTCTCGACGGCTTCTGCGCCGGAGTTCACCAGCAGGGACTTCGTTTCCCGGTTACCGGGCCACGTTTGGTCGAGCAGCCTGCAGACGTCGACGTACGGCTCGTACATGCCGACCATGAAGCACTGGTGCAGATAACGGTCGACCTGCTCGTGGATCGCGGCCGCCGCGAACCCGTGACCGGTGTTCTGGCAGCCGAGGCCGCCGGCGAAGTCGACGTACTCGCGACCGTCGACGTCCCAGACCCGTGCGCCTTCCGCTCTGGCGACGACGAGCGGAGTCGTCGCAACGCCGCGCGCGACGTAGCGCTCGCGGTCGGCGAGGACCCGTTCCGTGGCTGTCGTTTCGTGAACGGCCATCAGGCGTGCTTCAGGTCTCCGAGGATGTCGCCGGCGACCCGCTCGCCCGTCTCGACGCCTCCGTTCAGGTAGCCCTGGAAGTCTTGAGACGTGTGCTCGCCGCAGAAGTGGCAGTTTCGCTGGCGTGCGTATTCCATCCCGGAGAACTTCGTATACTGCCCGACCTTCCAGTACGAGTACGAGCCTTGCGTCCATGGATATCCGGCCCAGTAGTCGACGGTCGCTGAGGCGGCGCTCCCGTCCCAGTGCTGTGAGAGCTTGATCCCCGGGAACAATGGTGCGAGCTGGCCGAGGAACTTCTGCGCCCGCACCTGTGGCGTGCCAGAGCCGAAGCTGGCGCCGACCTTGCCCCCCGTGTAGTCGACGAGGATGCCCTTCCCCTGGCCGCCGCCCTGAGCGCGCGTGACCTCCCAGGTGTTCTGGTAGCCCGTGTCCGCGTAGGTGTTGCCGTTGTTGCCGGCGCCGTACCAGAAGCGGTCGCTGAACTGGACGTGCAGCTTCGAGTTGGTGCCCATTGGCAGCTCCGTGATCGCCGTCACTTTCAACGGCTCGAAGCCTGCCTTGGAGTAGTCGACTCCGCGCAGCATCGAGAACGGAAGCGCGAGCACTGCATGGTCGACAGTCGTCGTCCTCGTGGCATTGCCGTTCTGGAACGTCAGCGTGAAGGATCCGCCGCTGTTCTGCTTGATCGCTGTCAAGACGTGATCGAGCTTGATCTGCCCCGCGAGCCGCCGGCCCAACTCCTGTGGCACCTGGTCGTTACCGCCGTTCACGTGGTACTTCTCGTTCGACCGCCCGAAGATCCTGAACTGACCTTGGCCGGAAAAGCCGAGCAGGTAGAGGAGGTTCAGCGCGCTCTGCTCGCTGCATTCGGCGCCGTACTCGATGTTGTAGGCGACGTCGAGCACCCGTCCCAGGTTCGAGCTAGCGCCGCCCGGAACCGTCTCGTTCAGCCAGTCGATGATCGACATGTGGTCGAGCTCCCACCCGCGTTGAGTGTACGAATTCCAGAGCGTGGGGTAGCCGGCCGCGCTGAGGTCCTTGTGCATCTTCTGGTAGATGCCGTTGAGGTCGACGACGAGCTGTGAGTTGGGATATTTCGCGCCGTTCACGTAGAAGAAGTCCTCGGTGCCGTTCGGTTGGGCTTGCAGAAGGTTGTCGAGCGTGAAACCGAGCTCCTGCGACAGCTGACGCATTGCCGTGTGGCCCTGGTCGATCAGCTCGCCGCCGTGCTCCGCGATCTGGCCGTCGGCGAAGCTCCGGAGTGTCCAGCAACGGCCGCCGATTCGCTCTGGATTCGCTTCGTAGACCGTGGCGTAGTGGCCGGCCTGCTGCAACCGGTAGGCGCACGTCAGGCCCGCGAGGCCTGCGCCGACGACGGCGATCTGGGGCTGGGCCGCAGCGTATGCCGCCTTCGCAAACCGGCCCATCGTGCTTGCCCCGGCAACCGCGGCTCCGGCGGCAGCCGTCCGTTTGACCAGCTCGCGTCGGGTCGTCCGACTCTCGGCGACCTCGGCATATGCGTCCTCGATGCGCTGTGCCAGCGGTGTTCTCGCCACTCCCTCTCCTCCTGGGAAGGTTTGCGGGGGGAGCATCCAACATTCGCAATGCGAGTTCAAGTAGGGCTTACATTGACCGAATGCGCACCGCATGGTACGAATCGCCTCGCTTTGCGTAGAACGATCGCGCAGCCGGCCGTCGCCGAGCCTCGCCGAGGGCCCATCAGCGCCCCGCCGCGGATCGATGCCCTGGACCAGGGGATCATCGAGGCGCTCCAGGCGAATGGCCGGGAGTCGTTCCGGGCGATCGCAGGGCGGCTCGGGGTCTCCGAGGCGACCGTCCGGGCCCGCTACGCGAGGCTCTGTAACGAAGACATCCTGCAGGTCGTCGGCGTCACGAACCCGCTCGGGCTCGGCTTCGAACAAGCGCTCATCGGCGTCAAGACCGCAGGCTCACCCGAGCCGGTCGCCGACGAGATCGCGAGCTGGATCGAAGCCGATTACGTCGTCGTCACCGCCGGACAGTACGACCTCGTCGTCGAGGTCGTGGCAACGCATCGCCGCGAGCTGCTCGAGCTGACGAACAGGATGCGCGCGCTCGAGGGCGTCGTCTCCACCGAGACGTTCCTCTACCTGCAGATGGTCAAGCAGCTCTACGACTGGGGCACACGAGTGGGGGAGGCGAATTGACGACGACGGCACCCGAGACGCTGGATCTGCAGCGCGCGGCACGCGAGCATCTCTGGCTCCACTTCACGCGCATGGGGGGTTATCGGGACGCCGAGGTGCCGATCATCGTTCGCGGCGACGGCTGCTACCTCGAGGACGCCCACGGTAAGCGCTACCTCGACGCGCTGGCAGGTCTCTTCTCGGTCAACATCGGCTACGGCTACGGCGAGGAGATGGGGGAAGCCGCCGCGGCGCAGATGCGCGAGCTGCCGTTCTACACGAACTGGTCTTACGCACATCCGCGGGCGATCGAGCTGGCGTCCGAGGTTGCCTCGCTGGTGCCGGGTGACCTGAACAGGCTCTTCTTCGTCTCAGGGGGTTCGGAGGCCGTGGAGTCGGCCTGGAAGCTCGCGCGCCAGTACTACACCGCCCGCGGCGAGATGCGCTTTCGCGCCGCGCGTGTGCCGGGGCAGCGAGTCGAGGCAGTCGTCGACTTCGATGCGATGGAGGCCCTTCAACAGAGCTCTCGACGTAGATGGAAGGCCATTTCGCGCCACATCGCGTATCACGGGACGACGATGGGTGCACTCTCGATCAACGGGATCCCTGCGATCCGTGAGCCGTTCGAGCCGCTCGTGCCCGAAGTGCACCACGTCCGGAACACCAACCGCTATCACCGGCCGGCCGACGAAAGCGAGGCGGAGTTCACGGCCTTCCTGCTCGACGAGCTCGAGCAGACGATCGAGGCCGCGGGCCCGGAGACGATAGCGATGGTGATCTTCGAGCCGGTGCAGAACGCCGGCGGTGCGTTCACGCCGCCGGAGGGGTACTGGCGCGGCGTCCGGGAGATCTGCGACCACTACGACATCCTGCTCTGCGCCGACGAGGTCATCACCGGCTTCGGCCGCCTCGGGGCGTGGTTCGGCTCGGAGCTCTACGACATCCGGCCGGATCTGATGACGATCGCGAAGGGCCTCTCCTCGTCGTACGCCGCAATCGGCGCGGTCGTCGCATCGGACCGGGTGATGGAGCCGTTCATGGAAGGCACGCGGATGTACTCCCACGGGATCACGTTCGGGGGCCATCCCGTCATGTCGGCGATCGCGTTGAAGAACATCGAGATCATGAAGCGCGAGCGCATCGTCGAGCACGTCGCAGAAACGCAGGACACGTTCCGCCAGACGCTCGAGCAGTTGCTCGACCTCCCGATCGTCGGCGACGTTCGTGGAACAGGCTTCTTCTACGCCATCGAGCTCGTGAAGGACAAAGAGACGCGGCAGACCTTCGACGACGAGGAGTGCGAGACGCTGCTCCGCGGCTTCCTCTCGCCCGCGCTCTTCGAGCGCGGTCTGATCTGCCGCGCGGACGACCGGGGCGATCCGGTCATCCAGATCTCACCGCCGCTCGTCGCCGGACCGCAGGAGTTCGACCAGATCGTCTCGATTCTCGGCGATGTCCTCGCCGAGGCCTGGACGCGTCTGCACCCATGACGATGGCCCCCGACGTCCGGCTCGTCGACGTAACGAAGCGCTTCGACGACGTCACGGCCGTGGACCGGCTCAGTCTCGAGATCGAGCACGGGAGCTTCTTCGCTCTGCTCGGCCCGTCCGGTTGCGGAAAGACGACCACCCTACGAATGATCGGCGGCTTCGAGCAGCCGACCGAGGGACAGATCTATCTGGGTGACGCTGAGGTCAGCGGGCTGCCGTCGTACAAGCGGGATGTCAACACCGTGTTCCAGTCCTACGCGCTGTTCCCGCATCTGTCCATCTTCGAGAACGTTGCGTTCGGGCTCCGCCGTCAAGGGATCCGTGGCGGGACGCTGACCGGCCAGGTGAACGAGATCCTCCGGCTCGTCGGGCTCGAGGGGATGGAGAAACGCAAGCCGCGTCAGCTTTCCGGCGGCCAGCAGCAGCGGGTGGCGCTCGCGCGCGCGCTTGTCAACAAACCCAAGGTGCTCTTGCTCGATGAGCCTCTCGGTGCACTCGACCTCAAGCTGCGCAAGCAGATGCAGCTCGAGCTGAAGGGGATCCAGCACGACGTGGGCATCACGTTCGTCCACGTCACGCACGACCAGGAAGAGGCCATGACCATGGCCGACCAGATCGCGGTCATGAACCGCGGCCGGATCGAGCAACTCGGAACGCCGACCGAGCTCTACGAGACGCCCGCGACCGCCTATGTCGCGAGCTTTCTCGGGGCCTCGAACCTGATCGCCGGAACGGTGAGCGGGTCGGAGACGGTGCGGCTGCATGGCGGACCGGAGGTGCGCGTGCGGCCACGTGCTCTCGCGGGGCGCACCGGCGAGGTCGCGGTCGGCATCAGGCCCGAGAAGATCGAGCTCGGGGGTGGGCAGGCGAACACGCTCGACGGCACCATCGTCGAGCAGGCATACGTCGGTGTCGCGACGCAGTACATCGTCGACACCGAGTGCGGACAAATGACCGTCTACCGACAGAACGCCTCGCCTGGTCTGAACGGCGCGGCCCCTGGGCAACGACTCATACTGAGCTGGAGCCCAGAATCCACCTTCGTCGTCGACTCCATGGAGGGATCCGAATGACCCACGTCCTCACCCGCCGCCAGCTCCTGGAGCGCGCTGCCGTCGGCGGCTCCGTCCTGACCGTTCCGGGCCTGCTCGCCGCCTGCGGTGGCAGCTCCAAGAAGGCCGCGTCGAGCACCACGTCGCACCAGCTCGCGAAGACACTCCGATTTTCGAATTGGACGCTCTACATCGACACGAACAACAAGAAGCACTCGCATCCGTCACTTCAGCAGTTCCAGCAGAAGTACGGGACGCAGATCCAGTACACCGAGGACATCAACGACAACGCCTCGTATTTCGGAAAGATCCAGGGGCCACTGTCGCGTGGTCAGTCGATCGATCGCGACATCGTCGTCCTCACCGACAACGACCGCTATCTCGCGCTGATGATCAAGAAGGGTTGGGCCGAGAAGCTGGACAAGTCGGCGATTCCGAATATGAAGAACCTGCTCGACGTGCAGCGTCACCCCGGGTTCGACCCCAATCGTGACTACAGCCTGCCGTGGCAATCCGGGATGACCGGTATCGCGTACAACGACACGCTCACCGGTCCGGTGCTTTCGATCGACGACCTCTTCACGAACCCGAAGCTGAAGGGAAAGGTCACGTGTCTCAACTCGATGGGGGACGCGCTGACGCTCGTGATGCTGGCGAACGGCGACGACCCGACGAAGGTGACGGACAAGTCGTTCAACGCTGCGCTTTCGAGGATCAAGAAGGCGGTCGACTCGAAGCAAATCCGCCAGTTCACCGGAAACGACTACGCGCCGCCGCTCGCCAAGGGCGACCTTGCTGCGGCGATGTCATGGTCGGGCGACATCGCGCAGATCGGGAACAAGCACATCCACTGGAACGTGGCGAAAGACGGAGGGGCGCTCTGGACGGACAACATGCTGATCCCGAAGGGCGGGAACATCTACACCGCGTCCGTCTTCATGAACTACGTCTACGACCCGAAGGTCGCCGCCGAGATCGAGGGCGGCAATCCGAAGACCGGAGACACGGGCGTCTACTACATCTGCCCCGTACAGGGCGCGCGTGAGCAACTCTTGTCGACCCAGCCCGCGATCGCCAAGAACACGCTCATCTTTCCCACGAAGAAGATGCTCGACAGCGTGCACATCTTCGACTCGAACGCGCTCAACAACCAAAAGTATCTGACCGCCTGGCAAAACCTGATCTCCGGCTAGCTATTGCCCCTGCCAGCAATACTCGCCGGCCCCTGGCCCGCGATCACGCGGCGCCAGAATCCACCCTCGCTCTTACCAAGGCTGCCAGCCTTGGCTGCGAGCGAGTGCGGCCTTTGGCTTGGTGCTCGCGACCCAGGAGCTCGGCAGCATCACTGGCAGGGGCACTGATGGGCTACTTCCACCGTCACCGCCAGTTCACGCCGTATCTCCTGCTGGCGCCGGGGATCCTGTGGCTGAGCGTGTTCTTCGTCGTCCCGCTCGGCTTCCTGGCCTACCAGTCGCTCCAGTCCGGAAACTTCGACATCGGCTATTCCTTCACATGGGCTTGGGGTAATTACTGGGACGCTCTTCGTAATTATCACGGCCAGTTCATTCGCTCACTCGAATACGCGGGGATCGCAACGCTGCTCGCGCTCTTCCTCAGCTATCCCGTCGCGTACTGGATCGCGTTCCGAGGAGGGCGGTGGAAGAACCTCTTGCTGTTGTTCATCGTGGCGCCGTTCTTCGTGACGTACCTGATCCGCACGCTCGCCTGGGAGACCATCCTCGCCGACCACGGAACCGTCGTCCATACCCTCCAGCACCTCCACGTACTCGGCGCGGGTGGGCGGCTGCTGGCGACGTCGACAGCGGTCGTCACGGGCATCACCTACAACTTCCTTCCCTTCATGGCGCTGCCTCTCTACGTGTCGTTGGAACAGATCGATCAGAGACTCCTGGAGGCGGCACAGGATCTCTACGCCAGCCGCTGGAAGGCGTTCCTGCGCGTGACGCTTCCGCTCTCGCTCCCGGGCATCGTCGCGGGCACGCTCCTGACGTTCATCCCGGCCGCCGGAGACTTCATCAACGCACAGCTCCTCGGTGCGCCGCAGAACCACATGATCGGGAACGTCATCCAGTCGAAGTTCCTGGAGCTGACGGACTACCCGGCGGCGGCGTCGATGTCCTTCATCCTGATGGCTGCGA
>WNFC01001169.1_pt1 | contig 27124 bp, 23 predicted proteins | sample 5400541 | NCBI WGS metagenome assembly WNFC01 (sample SAMN13153342, study PRJNA577476) | soil metagenome | isolation source: 120 cm saprolite under Douglas fir tree site 2 hole 2 replicate 1 | place: USA:California | collected 2015-04-18 | reverse complement strand
CGCCTCGTCCGCATCCGCACCATGGTCAAAAATGGCCTGCACGCTATCGCCCTGAACTACCGCCTCGCCCGTGGCTCCAAACTCCTCCGCCAGGCGGGCCTGGCCCAACTGCACGCTCTCGCCCTTCCCCCGCACACCGCGCAGCGCCGGGATCAAAGCCTCGAGCTGCTCGCGGGCCTCACCACCCAGATCCGGGAGCTGGACGACGCCATCACCACGGCGGCCCTCGCCCACCCCGACGCCCCGCGCCTGATTACCCACCCGGGCGTCGGGGCCCTGACGGCGCTGGCCACCGTCGTCGTGTTGGGGCCCGCGGCCCGCTTCCACGACAGCAAGCACGTGGTCAGCTACGTCGGCCTGGCCCCGACCCTGAACGCCTCCGCCGATAAGCATCACCTCGGCCACATCACCAAGCAGGGCAGCCCGCTGCTCCGCTTCGCCCTCGGGCAAGCCGCCGCGCATGCCGCCCGCATGGATGCCGATCTCAAGCGCACCTACTTCACGCTCGTGCATCGCCGCGGGCGCCCCAAAGCCAAAGTCGCCGTCGCCCGCAAGCTCCTCGTGCGGCTGTTTATTATGCTGCGCGATCAGATCGACTATGACGAGTTCCGGCGGCGCGGGCGTCAGACTCCCGCCATCGCCTCGGCGTAAGGAGGTCACGGCCTGAATCCGTCGTCCCACGGCACTTGTTCCAGTGCGGGCGTGCTCGGGGTGATTCATGGTTTTCCATGACCGCTCACTGATTGGGCCGCCCCTCCTCGACGACGGTCTGTCGTCGACGATCGAACACGACATCATGCGCCGCGTGCGCGAATGGATGGCTGGTTGACGCTTGCCGCCGGGAACTGGACGTGGACTTCCCACGCTCGATGAAAGGAGCGATCAACCGAAGGGAGCTTGACTTCAACGACCGTTCTCATGGATGGATCACCTCATCCGCCCGCAGCAGGCCGTGGTCAAGGCAGTGGCGTCCCTCTTCGCTCACAACCGGCTCCTTTCTATCTTCTTCTCGTCCAGCTTGGCCGGGAGTCTAGCAGACGAGCGCGGGACCCGCCGCACCGGGTACACGACCCGTCCAAGCATAGCGTCTGAAGACCGAATAAGGGGGTTACCACATGGGACATTTTCGAGGCGTTGGCGGCTTGGCCACCCTTGCCGCCGGAAAGACGGCGCACTGGGAAACAACGTACGGGAACGGGCTTGACGAGGGCATCGTCGTCCAGGCGCCCAACCTACTCGATGAGAGTGCGACCAATATCGAGATGGTCGTGCTCAATCAGAGTGTCGTTCTGCGCCCTAGGGGCGATGGATCAGCCGGCCTAGCATACAGAGTGGCCATCTTGAATGCCGGCAATGGGATTATGAGCTACAACTTAGACATTGAGGATTGGCAATGAAAACCACGCGAGTCACTGTGATCAGCCACCGGGGGGAATTGGTCGCAACGTATATTCCTGCACAAGAGCCCGAACACTCAGTCGGCCCGACGGCCAGACTGGTTGTCGGCCCCGGCCAGCGCTCACATGAACTGGAAATCGAAGAAGCGGAGACGTATCACACGAGAGGAGTGGTCGCCGAGCTGCACAAAATTGTAAAGAAACGTCTGAAGCTCAAGTAATCAGAGGCCACTGACGGAACCGTCACCACCACCCGTGGCTTCAGGCAGATGGCCACTCGCTGTTTGTGCGAGTCGTCGGGGAAGGGAGGGGTAGCTCTCATGAGCCGCCGATCGCATCCACTCTTCATGGACTGGTCTGGCCCAGGCACGCTGATCGGCGGCTTCGGTTCTCTATTCTTGATAGTTCCCGCGCTACATTCTCTATAGCGATGGCCGAGCTGGATCAGGGGCTTCATGGCTTCTTTCCCCTGGGATTGAAATGTGCCGACGGCCATAGCTCGTCCTTGTCCCGCGTCGCGACGGACGGCAGCAGGGTAGGCGGGGAGGATCTCACCTGGCTTTGAGCTTCAGGTCCTCGTACGGTGAGGAATAGGCGTGGTTGGTGATGAGGGTGAGGCCCGATTCCGCCACGCGGGGGCCGTGGCCATTGATGAAGGCGAGCTCCCAGATCGGCGCGACCATCGCTTTCTCGTGCATAAGCTGCTGGATCCGGTGAAGGGTCGCCTCGCGCTTCTTCACGTCCGTCTCGCTCGCCTGCTCCTGGAAGAGCCCGTCGATGTCCGGGTAGCTCCCGTAGACGTAGGCGCCGCCTCCCACGACGAACGCCTCGAGGCGAGTCGCCGCATTCCCGAACGCGCCGGAGCCACTCTGGACGATGTTCCGGAACTTCTTCTCCCGGTACTGGGCGAAGAAGGCGGCGCGCTCGAGCGGTCGGAGCTGCGCGAGGATCCCGACCGCCTTCAGGTCGTTCACCACTGCCTCGCCGACATTGGCGTACGAGGAATCGCAGTAATAGTCGCCGGCGTCGAACCCGTTCGGGTACCCAGTCTCGGCGAGCAGCTGTTTTGCCTTCTGTGGGTCGAAGCCGTAGAGCGGCGCCGGCCAGTAGAAGTCGAACGTGTGCGGGATGAGACTTGCCGTGATCCGGGACAAGCCCAGGGTCTCGGCCTGATTGATGGCGTTGCGGTCGATGGCGTGGTTCGCGGCCAGCCGCACACGACGGTCGTGCCACGGTGACTTCGGGTCCCACTGGTCCACGAAGGCGAGCCAGAAGGTGCCCGGGGGATAGTTGGGCTTGAGCGTGAGCCCGGGCGTGCGGCGGAGCTCTTCGGCCAGCGCGCCGCGGATCGAGTAAACGACGTCGGCCTCGCCTCGCTTGAGCATTGCCAGGCGCGTCGACTCGTCCGGCACCGCCTTGAAGACGAGGCGCTTCACGTTGGGGACCTTCCGCCAGTACTGCTCGTTGGCCTCGAGCACGAGCTCCACGCCAGGCACGAAGGACACGAACTTGTACGGGCCCGCTCCCACGGGCGCCTTCTTGAAGCCGTCGTCGCCGACTTTCTCGACGTACTTCTTCGGCACGATCCAGCCGGCACCGGTCGCGGGTGTCCCGTAGAAGGTCATGAAGTCGGGCCAGGGCTGCTTGAAGCGAAAGCGTACCCGCTGCGGGTCGACGACGTCGACGGCGGCGATGCGCGCCTTGTACGTAGAGGCGGCCGTCCCGCGATAGCGCTCGAAGGAGAACTTCACGTCGTCGGCGGTCACCGGGTCGCCGTTGTGGAATCGCACGCCCTTGCGCAGGATGAACTCGTACCCGAGACCGTCGGGCGTGGCGCTCCACGACTCCGCCAGGCTCGGCGCCATCGGGTTGCCCGGCATGGGCTTCACCAACGCGTCGTGCAGGGCATAGAGGAGCATGAACGGCGTGATGATCCCGGACGTCTCGGCCGGATCGAACCACGTCGGAGCAAGCGAGATGTGAACGGCCCAGGTCATCTGACCTTCCGGTGCCGCGCTGCTCGGGGAAGCTCCGATGACCGAGGCGACCAGAATAAGCAACGTAACAACGAGACCTCGAACGCGTCTCATGGTGGAAGCCTCCTCTGTCACTGCCCTTGGAGCTTCACATCCTCGTAGGGCGCGGCAAACACCCAGCCCGTGATGAGGCCGAGGCCCGACTCCGCCACGTGCGGACCCGGCGCATGGACGAAGCCGAGCTCCCAGATCGGGGCATACATGGCCTTGTCGCCCCACATCAAACGGTCAGTCTTTTCCCACGTCTTCAGCTTCTTCGCCTCATCGCGAAGCCTCTGGGCGAACTCCATCCCGCCCCCGGCACTCATACGGGCCCGAACCCAGGGCTCGGCCTCGGCGTGGGCCAGGAGCGGGTCAAAACGACAGGGTGCGCGTCGGTTGGGTACGGTATCGATCCGGAACAGCCTCCCCGCTGTTTGTCCAGTTCGCGACCCCCTGCTCATCAATCCAGCGATACAGCTGCTGGGCGGGGTGGGACGGCGCCGGGTCAGCAGGGACTAGCCCGCTCGGCGCTGGAGGTCCCGCCGGGGGTGCGGTCGGCGGGCCGGGAGGCGGCTCGGGAACGGTGGGAATCCATACCCATCGGTAGGCCACCGTCACGCCGTCGCCCTGAAGACGGTAACACCCGCCGACGTAGCACACCTCTCGCTGAAGTGACGGGGCCACGGACAGCTGCGGCTGCGCCTGGTAGGCTGGCGCGGGCACGTAGACCGGCTCCGGGTAGTACACCGGATACGGGTAGGGATAGGCGTAGTACGGGTACGCGAGCGCCGAGCTTACGAAAACCCCACCGACAAAGACGGGACCGAAGCAGCAGCCGAAGCGATGGAAGCCGCCGCGGTGGAACCTTCCATGATGGAAGCCGCCGCTCTGGAACCCGCCGCGGGAGCCCCCGTGGAAGCCGCCCCCGTGCCCCCGGCCGGCGGAGGCCGGGGCGGTGAGCACGAAAGACAGGATTCCCACGAGCGCGAAACTCAGGGTCTTCTTCATGGCCAGCTCCTTCCCGACAGGCGTCAACGATGCGCAATCAGCCCGCCGTGGTGGCTCGAGCGCGGGAGCGCCCGTCTCACCTGCCTCATTCTAACGCTCCAGACTGCGCCGCGGATCCCTGTCCTCACCTCCTTCTGGGTCTCATAGACCTCCCAGGTCGGGAGACCAGGTGGGCTCAAACGTGGGGCGGCTTTCTATTTTCGCCAGTGTCTTGTAGCGCAGAGGTTCGGTACCGTCCTTGGAACTGCCCCGAGTCGGACGGAGCCAGGGTCGGACTGTTACCAATCGTCCTCTTGGAAACAGACTTAGCACCCGGTTTCGCCGCCACAGGCGTACATGCGAACAGGGCCTCGGGCTAGGGCCGCCAGACCCTCCGTTCAGCACTTCTTAGTAATCCCTCAGGTCGCTTACCAAGGGGCTTTCCTGTGCCTCGTCGGCTGGAGTTGGCCGGTTGGATTATAGGCGGTCCCGGGCACATCGGCGGGGCACACCAAGGGTCAGTCTCCGTCCCCTCCTGAAATCCAGAGGACTATTCGCGAGGTGACATCGCCGCACAGAGGAACATCTCGCTCATGGGTAAAGAACATCCAAGGTGTTAGTAGCGACGTTGAACACTCTTCAATGGATCAACGTCCAATGAGGTGGGCCGGATCGCACCGACGAGAGTAAGGGCCGGAAGGGCAGGCCGGTCCAAGTCCTGCTCTGGGGTCCGTCGCCTCACAGAGGAAGGGGGATCCAGAAATGCCGACCAAGCGGATGATCGGGTTCATGCTGGTGCTCGGCGTGCTCGCAGGTGTCGCACCGGCCGGCCAGGCAGCTGACACGCCGGCCCCAGCGCAAGCCACGATCGACCAGACGCCGCCGCGGTTGAGCTTCGCGGACGGCCAGGTCTCGTTCTGGCGTCCGGGGGCCCAGGACTGGGCGACGGCGCAGGTTAACACTCCCCTCGCTCCGGGCGACGAGCTCTATACCGCATCCCCGGGCAATGTGGAACTCCAAATCGGCTCCCGCGCCTTCGTGCGCGCGTGGGCGAACACCCAACTCGGCCTGGCCACCGAGGAGCCGGATTTTCTCCAGTTCAAGGTCACGACGGGTTCCGCCGCCTTCGACCTACGCACGCTCGAGCCTGGGCACACGGTGGAGGTGGACACGCCGAACGCGGCCTTCACCATCGAGCACGCGGGGTACTATCGCGTGGACGTCACCGGACAGCGCACCTCGTTCATCACCCGCCGAGCCGGCCGAGCCACCGTCACCCCCGCCAGCGGGGAGGCCGTCGTCATCACGCCGAGCGAGCAGGTTGTCATCGAGGGTACGGCAAGCCCCCAACTCGCCTCCTACGTGGCGCCGCCGCTCGATGTCTGGGACCGATGGAACTACGCGCGCACAGACAAGCTGCTGGACGCGGTGAGCGCCCGCTACGTCTCCCCCGGCACCTACGGCGCGAGTGACCTCGACCCCTATGGAACCTGGCGGGTCGTGCCCACCTATGGCTCCATCTGGGTGCCGACGGCGGTGCAGAGTGGCTGGGTGCCGTATAGCACGGGAGCCTGGACGCGCGATCCGTACTATGGCTGGACCTGGGTGGACACCGCACCGTGGGGCTGGGCGCCCTATCACTATGGCCGCTGGGTGTTCGTGGACGGGTTCTGGGCCTGGGCACCAGGGCCAGTGGTGACGAGAGCAGTCTATGCTCCCGCCCTCGTCGCCTTCTTCGGCGGGCCCAGAGTGCGCGTCGGCGTCACCATCGGCGGGCCCCTCGTCGGTTGGGTGCCGCTCGGATGGGGCGAGCCGGTCGTGCCCTGGTGGGGGCGGCCGGGCTTTATTCACGAGCCGTCGTGGCGCGGCTGGGGTGGTCCAAGGGTCGTCAACAACGTCGTGATCAACAACACGACTGTGGTCAACGTGCAGAACATCAACGTCTACCGCAATGCCAGCGTGCAGAATGCAGTCGTGGCGGTCAATGAGAATCGCTTCGGTCACGGCCCGATTACGTCCGCGCGCGAGCCTCGAGTGGATGCGAAGAGCTTTCAGCTGACCCACACTGCGCCCCAGGTCGCCGCGACGCCCGCGAGCTTTGTGCCCACGGCGAGCCGTGGCATCCGTCCTCCAGAAGAGAGCCTGAAGCGATCAGTGGTCGCCACCCGCCCGCCGCACTCGCTGCCGGTCCCAGCTGGCGACGTAGAGCGGACCATGGGGCCGGCGGAGGTTCCCACACCAGCCCCGCGCATTGTCTCAGTGCCGCCACAGCGTGAGGCCGTGCAGGTTCCGCTTCGTCCGTCCGTCGGGCGGAGTGGAGTGGAGCGCCCCAGGGCTGACCGCGATCTGCCGCCCTCGCCTCCGGTGGCGCCCGGGACTCGAGAGGCGTCACCGCAGCCACGGCGCGAGGCGCCGGGGGCTGCCCCAGTGCCGACAGCCCCCCAGGCCCCGCTCGGTCGCGTGGCCGCGCCTCCGACACCTCCGGCCCGTCGCGCCGAAACGCCGCAGGTGGCCGCGCCCGTGCCGACTCCGGTTCAGCCGCCTAGTCGCGCGACAGCGCCACCGCCTCCGACCCGTCACGCCGAGACGCCACAAGTGGTCGCCCCGGCCCCGGCCACGCCCCAGCCGCCGCCCGGTCCGGCGACAACGCCTCCACCTCCGGGGCCTCGGACCGAGATGCCGCAGGTGGCCGCGCCGGGTCCGGCCCCGGTTCAGCCGCCCAGTCGCGCGACAGCGCCACCACCTCCGACCCGTCACGCGGAGACGCCACGGGTGGTCGCCCCGGCTCCGGCCGCATCTCAAGCTCCGCCCGGTCACGCGACAGCGCCCCCGCCACTGGCCCGTCGGACCGAGATGCCGCAGGTGGCCGCGTCGGTGGCGGCCCCGGCTCAGCCGCCCATTCGCGCGATAGCACCGCAGCCTCCGACCCGTCGCGCAGAGGCGCCCCAGGCGGCCGTCCCCGCCCCAGCCGCACCTCAGGCACCGCCCGGTCACGGGACAGCGCCCCCGCCACCGGCCCGTCGCCCGGAGACAACGGCCCCGCCGACCCGTCCGCTGCCGAGCGAGCCCGCTAATCGGCTCTCGCCGAACAGGGCCGAAGAGCAGCCGTCTCAGCACGCGCAGCGTTAGATGCGGCCTCGTCGGCGTCGGCGCGCTCTACGGCGTGAACAAGAATAAGAAGCGCATCAGAGCGCCCGTGCAAGCTTGATGCGCTTGCGCGGCTACATGGGCTAGCAGGCGGTCACGGCCACTGGCGCCCAGAAGGGCTGGCCGACGACGAGGCCTTTAATCGGTTGCGGGGGCCCGCAATCACGGAAATCGACTCGCCTCACCTTCGAGGTGGACATCCTCTGATCGCCGATCGCACGTAGTCTAGCCCGAGAGTCCCTCCGCTGACTTCAAGATATGGGAATCGGGTGGGAATCGACGTGGGAATCTCGTGGGAAATGGGAATCGGACTGGGTTTTCCTGGGCCCGTTGAGGTAAAGGCGTGGGCGACAGGACGCTCGTTGTCGGCCGCGGTTGGCGCCGTGGGTGACCGAGACCGCCCATGCGGAGGATACCCTCGACTTCTTTCATGGTCGGGTCGTTTGAAATAGCTGGCCGGGGCGGACGCGAGCAGCTGCCCCAGCGTGGCGGGGCTCGCCTGCCGGACGAGCTGGTCGACCTCGGGCGCCAGCCTCAGCTCGCCGTTGTGGGCGAGCCGGTCGAGGAGCTCCGGCACGAAGCGATGGAGACGATGCGGGCCAATGTGTCCGGTGGCCTGCTACAAGACCTCGACGGCCGGGGCCACCGCCGGCCCGTAAAGGCGCGGCTGGCCTGCCCGCGGACCGGCCGTGGGCGCCCGCGGCGCCCGCCGGAGCCACCGGATCGCCGCCTTGCGGTGGAGACCGATCACCGCGACGACCTGGTCCAAAAGCGCGCCCTTCTCGGCGCGCGTGGCGCTCCGGTACCGCTCTCGCTGGAGCGCTGCGTACTCTCGCAGGCCCGGTCGCGTCACGGGCTTCTCCCTCGGCTCGGAATGGGTAACCGTGACTTCGGATGTACGACCTCCTGCTCGGTAACCGAAATTTTGATGTGATGCGCGTCCTTGACCCCTCCCGGCAAGGCGAGTAATGTGGCGTCGCGATCTGCTTCAGGGAGTTGTGCTGACTCGGAACTCGTATGCACCCAACAGCCCTGGTCGCGCGGAGCATGATCATGCTCTTGTCCATCATCTTTCTGGGGTTCTTCCTGGGCATGCGCCACGCGACGGACCCCGATCACGTCATCGCGATCGGCACGATCGTGAGCCGGCAACGGACGATCCGGAGCGCGGTTGTGATTGGGAGCGTGTGGGGGATTGGCCATACCTTCACGATCGTGCTCGTCGGTGGAGCCATCATTGTCTTCAGCATCGTCATTCCGCCCAGGCTCGGCCTCTCGATGGAGATGGCCGTGGCCGTGATGCTTGTCCTCCTCGGTCTATGGAACCTGACGGGCATCGCGCAGCGGATCCGCGACACCTTGATCTCGGGTGGACCGCGCGCGCCCGGGCTCCATGCACACGTGCACAGTCACGGCGACTACTTCCATAGTCACCCGCACGGGCATGGGCCCCGAGATCACGGGCACCGTGAGGAGCAGACGCCGCAGGCGTGGCTCGATCGGCGGTTCGCTCGTCTCGGGTTGTACCGGGTGATCCGCCCGCTGATAGTCGGCGTGGTCCACGGTCTCGCCGGATCGGCGGCGGTCGCCCTGCTCGTTGTCCCGACGATCAAGAACCCCTGGTGGGCCATCGGGTACCTGCTGCTCTTCGGGATAGGGACCATGGTAGGCATGGTGCTGATCACCGCCGCTATCGCCGCGCCGCTTGCCTACACGTCGACCCGGTTCACCCGCATCAACAAGCACCTGCGGCTTGCCTCCGGCCTCGTGAGCCTCGCATTCGGGCTGTTCCTGGTGTACCGCATCGGCTTCGTGAACGGCCTGTTTAGCGGCCGTCCCCGGTGGACTCCAGAGTGAATCCGCCCGGACCGGCGGTTGGGCAGTGGTTCAGGGGGGTCCGGGGGTGGTCGGGGGCCTATTGACGGGCGGGCGCGTCTTGTGATGGGATGAGGACCGCTCGGGTGACCCGAGCGGTCCCTGTCAGTGGTGGGATGGTGGCGTTCGGGTGGCAGCTGGGGGAGCCGATGGGCCGGAAAAGTGTGGCCTCTCCGGAGCGTTCGAGTGCAACGGGTCACGACCCGTCGGCGCTGTGGGCGTCTCGCCTGTCACGGCCATTCGGCTTCAGGCTCCTCGTGTTGGGCGTGGTCCTCCTTGGACTCCTGGTCGTGATCACCTTTGCTCTGGTTCGCGAGGCATCCACGCCGAATCGTGCCACGATTTCGGCGCCTTCGCCGCCGCCGCTGGCACCGCCGCGACCGCCGTTTACCCGCGCCGAAGAGGCGTACATTAAGGCGTTGTGGCCGATCCATGGCGCAGTCGAGCGAAGCACGGTTCGCATGAGCCTTGGCCAAATCTTTTACACGATCAACGATATGAGTCGGACCGAGCTCAAACCCAGGGTCGACGATGCGTTGGCGACCTACCGACAGGCTGAATCCCGCCTCCGCGCGCTCCAGCCACCGCCGTCCTTGCAGGGTGCCCACGACGACTACCTCGCCGCCGTCCGCCTGTTCCAGAAGTCTGCCGCGGAGGTGCTGAGGATGTTCGAGGACGGAAACGATGACCACTTGCGCACGGCGTACCCCCTGAACCAGGAGGCGAGCAACAAGATCAGAGAGGTGGGAGCCAAGTTTTGGCCCAACGAGTTCGTGCCGAACTGAGCGAAGGGACGGGACCGCGGGCGGCTGCCGTTGCGATGGTCAACGTCCCAAAATGAGAGGAGGGCCACCAGCAGCAACCTCGATAGTTCGTGAGCGTCGCGAGAATTCCAGAGGAGGGGCGGAGACATGGTGAAGAGACAGCGCGCTATCTTGGCCTTCGGCGTACTCGCAGTGGCCGGTACGTTGGTCGGTGCTGGCGTCCTCCGCGCGAGAGGGGACGACGACGACAGCAAGCGACCGCCGCAGACGTTGCAGCAGGGGTTCGAGAGCAGGGACGCGCTGGTGCGCGACGCGCAACGCGCCGCAAACGCGCCACTCTACTCGGCGTGGCTCGTCGAGAGCAGCCGGTTCGTCAATGTCCCCTTCGGCGCCTTCATGCCGGACCGGGACTTCATCAGTACTTCTACCCCGCGCCACGACCTCCAGTTCATCAACTTCCCCGTGAACGTGGGGATCATCAAAGAGCCCGACGGGAATATCACGCTCTACGACAGTGGCTGGAAGCAGCTCGCCTACATCTTCGACTGGAACACCTCGTGCTGCTGGGCAGACCTCCGCGCCCAGCTGACGGCCATCGGCCTGGACCCCGACCGCGTCACCAGGATTGTGCTCGGACACGGTCACTGGGACCACGCTGGCCAGCTCGACTCGTTCCCGCACGCGACGCTTTTCGTCCAGAAGCAGGAGCTCAAACAGATCGACTTCTTCCTCGGCTACCCCACCGACTTCAACGGTGGGCACATCCGCGCAGTGAACACGATTGATCCGCTCACTGGCGCGCAGGTCGGGCCGCCAGCGCAGGCCTGCGCTCGGAGCCCGGTGTGTGGGTACCCGCCGCAGACGGTCGCGGAGATCATGGGAAAGGTCCTCAGCAGACAGGCGGAGGTCATCGACGGACGACACGAGATCGCTCCTGGGCTGGTGATCCACCCTGCGTTCCGAGGCCACACGTATGGCTCGCAGCTCCTGCAAGTCCACACCGCGAGGGGCGAGCTGGTGTTCGGCAGCGACACGTACTCGTCCTGGGAGGGCATCCGGGACTGGAACGTCGCGAACATCCAGCAGACGGATACGATCCAGCAGTTCCTGGCGTACGAGAAATGCTACATCCTGACGTCGACGACCCCGAACAGCTTCAACAACTGCCTCGCCGCTCATGAGCGGCTCTCGTACTCCAGCAATTACCCTATCACGCAGAACTGGTGGACCATCCCGCACGGGAACTGCTCGCGCGCAGCCGAGTTGGTGCTGGCGCTGGGCGAGCCGAGCCACGTTCCGGCCAACGTCTCGAGTGGCACGACGACCGTTAACAGTGTAGCGGTCCCCTTCCGGATCGACCCGACCGTGTGCTGGAAGACCGTCGCCGTGGTACCGGCGCACACGATCACTCCATAAGGTAGGCCTGCGTCGGGCCTGGGATCTGCCGCGGCGGGTTCCAGGCCCGGTCGCACGTGAAGAGCCGGAAGGACACGCAGGAGCTGAGCGTCTCCGCTCGACCAGTCCTATGGAACTTCCTGATGTGCCGACGCGCGCGCTGCTGCTTGCGCTTCTTCTGTCCTTCTGGTCGAGTCCGGTGCGCGCCCACGACCCGAGCGCCTGGGGTGGACTGTTTCGCTCGCGCGACCAGGGCGCGAGCTGGTTCCTGGCCAACTCGGGGTGGTTCGTCGGCGGGGCGATCGCGCTGGCGATCAGTCCGGTCGACCCCAATCACCTGCTGCTGGGGACGGATAGCGGGCTCTTGCGCTCCCGAAATGGAGGGCGCGATTGGGGGCGCGAGGGAACCACTCTGCTCGTCGGGCCTGTATTCGCGGTGGCCTTCGACGCGAATGGGCAGCGGGCGCTCGTGTCGACGGGCTCAGGAATCTTTCGCACCGACGACGGGAACAGTTGGCGAAAGACGTCCGCCCCGGAGGGTGCGGCGCCCGCCCGAGCGATCCTGCGCGGCGCGGTCGCCGGACGCGTCTACCTGGCCGGGCGCAGCGGACTTCTCCGGAGCGATAACTGGGGAGCAACCTGGTCATCGTATGCTGGCGGGCTCCCCGAGGGCCCTGTCACTGCATTCCTCGTGGTGGGGGGCTCTCCGGAGATCGTGTACAGGATCGTTGGGGGCCGGATCTGGGTGCGCACCGACGGAGCAGGTGTGTGGGTGAATCGGACGGTGGGGGCAGCGGTGATCAACGTTGACGCCCTCGTGGTCGACCAGGCTCTTCCCACGCGCATCTGGGCCGCGGGAGCTGACCAGCTGTTCCGGAGTGAGGACCAGGGTGTGCGCTGGCGGGCGGTCGGGCGGCCCCTCCCCGAGCGAAACACGATGGTGCGCGGGATCGCTGCCGCAGGAGGCACCATCGTCCTGACAACTGACCGCGGCCTCTACCGGAGTGCTGACAGCGGCGAGCGCTGGGCGCTTCTTGCAGACAATCTGCCTGCCCATCTCGAGGCCGGGCCGCTCGTGCGCGATCCGGTCGATCCTGATACTCTCTACGCCGGTTTCGCGCTCACGCCATATGCCGAGATCTGGCGCCGCGCAGCCGAAGGCGGGAATTCACTTCGACGGCTCAGCCTCTCCAGCCTCGCTGGCAGCGCAGCATTTCTCACTCTCGTCGCGCTCAGCGCCGTCGTCGCGCTACGCTGGCTCCGACACTATTATCATGTTCCCAGTGGCCCACGACGCCACGGACGTGGCGGACGGGCTGCCCGATGAACGGCACCGTGACGAAGGCATGGTGGATCGCGGTGTCGAGCCGCCGAGGACGCGTCTGGGGGGTGCTCGCCGCGCTAGTTGTCGCCGGCACGTTGGGAGCGTATCTGTGGCGCCTGGGGCCAGGGTCCGAGTCCGGATTCGTCGAGTACCGCATGCTGGGCCAGACCGACATCCCGACCGCGATCGCTGTCGCGCCGGACGGCGCTGTCTGGTTCACGATCGAGTTTTCGGACGCGATCGGCGTCCTTCGCCACGGCAAGATCGACCGGTTGCCGAAGGGGAGCCAGAACCTCGAGCCGCTCGGCCTCGCAGTGGCCGCTGACGGGAGCGCCTGGTACACCGACGAGCCGTCGCGGACAGTCTCGCGCATCTCGCCGGGCGGCACCATCGAATCGTTCCCACTGTCGATGCCGATTGCCAAGCTCGGCCGACTCGCCGTTGCGCCGGACGGCGCGGCGTGGTTTGCGGACGGCACGACGCTGAGCATCACCCGGCTCAAGGATGGCGTCCTTACGCGGCACGCGGTGGGGGCGTTCAGGGCCACCCCGTTCGGTGTGGCGGTGGATGCGCACGGCACGGTGTGGGCAACGCTCCAGGAGGCGAACAAGCTGGTGCGCATCTCCTCGGACGGCGAATTGACCCACTTTGATGTGCCGACCCGCGCAAGCGGGCTCAGTGATGTGGCGGTCGACGCGAACGGAGCCGTGTGGTTCCTCGAGCTGCGAGCCAGTCAGATCGGGCGGTTCGCGGACGGGCGCTTCACGGAGTTCTCGGTCCCGACACCGTCGGCCGGGCTGACCGGGCTGGCAGCGGCCCCTGACGGCGCGGTCTGGTTCACCGAATTGCGCGCTCACCAGTTGGGGCGCCTACGAGATGGGCGAGTTAGCGAGTTTCGCCTGCCTCGCCCTGACGCCCGGCCGTTCGGGGTAGCCGTCGATGCGGCCAATAATGTCTGGTACACCGATCTCAGCGGATGGCTGGGCATGCTGCCCGCCGACCGCGCGAAGGCGCGATAGTCCGAGCGCTCATCGGGGGCACATCGGGCATTGAAGCCGCGTACTTCACAAAACGGTTGATGAACGTCAAGGCAACGCAGCGACGGTGCGCCACGCGTTCACCGTCAGGACGATGCCCATGCTGACGATCAGCAGCGCCGCTCCCACCTGTAGCCAGGCGATCCAGCGACTGCTCAGCCAGGTCAGCACGAGTTGCCCCGCGCGCGCTGCGACCACGCCGACGGCCACGAGCACCGAGGCGAACCCCAAGCTGAAGACGAGCACGGTAAAGAGGCCCAGCATGAGTTTGCCGCTAGCGATGGACGCTAACAGAATAGCCAGAGCACCCGGATCCGGGAGCAACCCCCCGGCGATGCCGAGGCCGAGCAGGATGGCGAGGCGCGGTCGCGTCTGCATGACCTCGTCCATGTTGTGCGTATGGCGCGGCCCCCAGCCGTGAGTGTGGGACTCCGGCTCACGTACGTGGGCGTGCTCATGTCCGTGCTCGTCGAGGACGTGGCTATGGGGATGATCGTGCAGGCCGTCTCCGGCTCCGTGGTCGAAGGGGGCCGCGTATCCCTGGGTTCGCAACATCCACAGGCCGATGCCAATGACGAGCATCCCCGTTCCTGCCGCGAGATAGGCCTCCACGCGTTGAGGAATCAGCCACGCGGAGCCCATCGTCGCCAGAACGGCGACAAGAATAATGCCGCTCGTGTGCGACAGGGTGACGAAGATGCCGAGCACGAAGGCATCCACCGGGCGGCCCCGCGCGCCGACGATGTAGGAAGCCGCGATGGTCTTTCCGTGCCCGGGCGTGGCCGCATGGAGTGCTCCCAGCCAGAAACTTGACACGAGGTAGACAAGAGCCTCACCCACTAGCTTTTTCCGGATTGCAGGCGATCGTGCACAGCACCAGGGCCTCGTGAGTCTAGATTGTCAAGGCGCGCGGGCGATCGAACTGGCGCTGACGGAGCGACTTGTGATGGCACCTCCGGTGGTGTCGGGGCCTGCTGCGTCGGCGCCGCGGTGACAGCGGTGGCCCTGGGCTTGGAAGGGTCGCGCAGCAGGACCTCGAGGAGCCCCTCGGGTCTGGCGATTACGACCCTGTCATCGCTGATCTGCTGGATCCGGCCGCCGCCAACCATGTCGCCAGTCGAGTAACCCGCGACCCGCTTGGCGGCGGGATCCTCGAGGAAGGCACGGCTCTTGGCGCCGTCCATCACCACGCCGTGGAGGATAGGCTTGGCCACGGGCGCCGCGGCGACCACCGCCGTCTCGCTTCGGGCGGGGTTGAAGAGGTTGCGGGCGGCGATCAGCGCATAGCCCGACAGGCCGGGAGCGAGGTTCTCCCTTGCAGGTGCAGGTGCCGATACGGCCGCCGGCCGCGGCGCGGCCGGCGTCGGCAACGTGCGTCTTACGGTGAGCGTGCGCACGATGCCGGCGGCGAGCGCAATGCTCACAATGGCGAGTACGACGTTGAGGGCCAGGAGTCGTCGCGACATGGCTAATCGGTCCCGACGCCTGCCGGGGCGGTGTCAAAGTAAGGAATCATGTCCTGCCTCTGAGTCGCCCTGCGAGGCACCTTCCACTTTTCCAATAGTCTCTCACGCCACCTGCGAGCCGTCCATGGCTCCTCGAGCAGCCGCGACCCGCGCCCTGAGCATTTCAGGTTTGCGCGTCCGGCCCACATGGCCGGCCCTTTTCCTTGGAGGGGGCGCCGCTGGGGTCTTGGCGCGCGCCCTCGCTGAGCGGGGGGCGTTCGACGAAGGAGACGTTCACGGACAAGAAGCGATCCGGATAGGGGAAGCGCTCGATCACCCCTTCAGTATCATCTGGGCATGTCTGGGGCTCGCGTCTCTCAACAGTGTCAGGGGGGAACTGAGTCGGGCCGCCCGCCTACTCGAACGCGCGATCACTCAGGGCCGGGATTGGAACATCCCGTACTTGACTGCGATGGGTATGGCGTCTCTCGGGCACGTGGGCGTGTGGTCGGGACGCATCGCGGAGGGCGTCTCCTGGCTGGAGCAGGCCCTGACCGCCTACGAGTCCGCGGGGATGCGACTCTTCCACTCGATCAGCGTCGTGGAGCTCGGCGAGGCATACCTGCTCGCGGACCGGGTCGAGGACGCCCGAACCTGCGCCAACCGCGCCGTGCTGCTCGCCCGCGAGCGCGGTGAGCGCGGCGATGAGGCGTGGGCCCTCCGCCTCCTTGGCGAGATTGCCTCGCATCATATTCGTCCCGACGTGGCGATGGCCGAAGCGCACTACGGCGCCGCGATGGCCCTCGCGTCCGAACTCGGGATGAGCCCTCTCGTCGCCCATTGCCACCTCGGCCTCGGCAAGCTCTACCGGCGCACTGGCAAGCGCCAGCAGGCGCAGGAGCACCTCACCACCGCGACGACGATGTACCGCGAGATGGACATGCGCTTCTGGCTGGAGCAGGCGGAGGCGGAAATGGGTGGACTGGCCTGATGGCCATAGTGCGCCGATTCAGCCGCCAAGCGCCCACGGTCAAAATCCTCGCTTCCAGCCGTGGCGGAAGCTCCTGATTCTGCGTGGGCTGAGCTTGTCCGTTGGTGGCTGCTCAAAAAGAAATTGTTTGTGGATAACATCAACGCCGGCGCTCAGCGGGCCGCCCTGCGAGTCCGCTGCAGCGCTCGGTTGGGCAGTGTCTTGGCGTGGAGTGTAGCTGCCGGACGGCCGGCGCCACTCGATCCGCTTCAGGCGGCGGGCGCAATGTTCTGGTTGAGGCGGAAGAGGTTCTTCGGATCGAGTGCAGCCTTCAGCGCCGCCAGGCGCTGGTAGTTGGTACCGTAGGCATCGCGCACAGCCTTCGCGCCCTCGTCATCGCTGAGCGCATTCATGTAGACTGCCCCGCTGGACCATGGGCGGACCGCCTCCCAGCAGTCGCGCGCCCAGCCGATGTGGACTGAATCCTCCGCAGCATCGGTCCACTGCCCCATGATGAGGAGATTGTAGCTCGCCTCACGGTGGGGAAACGCGGTGGCGCCGACTGCGACTCGGCTGGCGGCGCCGCCGTAGTATTCCAGCGCCACGGCCGACAGCGGCGACTTCCCTCGGTCGGCATGCTCGACCACGGTATGCACGGCCACGTCGGGCAGCTCGCGTAGAAAGCTCGACTTCCAGTAATTCCGGTTGCCCCAAGGGAACGCAGGGCCGAAGACGCCCTGCATGCCCGTGTAGGGCATCGGCTTCATGTCGTCGACAAGGGGGGACCCGAACTCTCTCAGCGGACGCAAAACCCGCGCCCCCTCCACGGGATCGCCACAGTAGCAAGAGGCCAGCCCGACCACAGGGCGGCCGTCGGGCGCGGTGAGCAGCCCGACGTACGAGGTGAGTTCCTCGGGTGCCGAGGCTACGAAGTCGCGGTGGAACCGGATGACGTCGCCGGCTGCAGTGCGAGGGTGAATAACGAGACCCGCGAAGACGGTGGACACGGGGTGGAGCCGATACTGAAACGCCGTCACCACACCGAAGTTGCCGCCGCCTCCGCGCAGCGCCCAGAACAGATCTCCATTCTGGTCGGAAGTGGCCCGCCGCAACTGGCCGTCCGCCGTCACGACGTCGGCGGCCAGGAGATTGTCACAGGCGAGCCCATGCTTGCGCACCAGCCATCCCACGCCCCCACCGAGTGTGAGCCCGGCAATCCCGGTCTCGCCGACGACCCCGCCCGTGGTTGCAAGCCCGAAGGCCTGCGTCTCGTGATCGAACTTCTGCCACAGGAGGCCGGGCTGCGCCCAGGCCGCTCGCGTCATCGGATCGACCCGGATGCCCTTCATCGGCGAAAGATCGATCATGAGCCCGCCGTCGCACACGGCGGTCCCCGCGACGTTGTGGCCGCCGCCCCGGACGGATACAAGCACCCCGCGCGCTGCCGCGAAACGGACGGCCTCGAGCACGTCGGCGGCGCCCGCACAACGAGCGATGAGGGCAGGTCGCTTATCGATCATCGCGTTCCAGATTCGGCGGGCGGCATCATACCCACCGTCAACCGGTGTCAAGACAGCTCCCCGCATTCTTGAGCGCAGATCTTCGACGGCCGCCGCGTCAATCACGCGTCGTCTTCCTTCCAGGGTCATGATGTGGACGCTCATAGCAATCTCCTCTCCTGCTCGTCTGCCCAACGTTCAGTCGCTTACCCTGTGGCGGTCCTCGCCGTACCCAAGGGATGGGCGGCGAGGCCCTGCAGCCTATCCCGTCGACCATAAAATTTCTGGCTGCGAGACCGGCTCACCGCTATCGTCTTGGACGAGGCGACTATAGCGTCCACGCACGCGTTGAGCAATCACCGATCGGCCGAACCTATTGATAAAGAACAGCGTGGAGCGGCCGGCGAAACACGACCATAACCAAACACGGGTTTAGGTCCGGATCTCGAAGCAGAAGTCCAGCGACCTGTTCGCCTGCAAGTGGTTGCGGGCCCCCGATTTGAACCGACGAAACCGTCAGCCCTTGAACGTTCGGCTCTGGTTGCACAGCGCCTAGGTGCTGATCACGATCTGAAGGATCACCTCTCCGTGCGGGGGAGTCGCGAGCGTCAAGCGTGTTACGGCCCCTTCAGGACACTTCCTTTGTGTTCGTAACCGTCCGGTTGGGAACACACGGTAGCGAAGGTTTTCGGACGGGGGTCGTCGAGCAGGCCCCTGTACAGAAAACCCCGTTCGATGGCCCCCTCGCAAGTCCGCGTAAGTCCTCACGGCCGTCCCGGCGACGGTATGGGTACGGAAATCACTTGATTTCAGTACACCAGGCACTACACTTGAAAAAGGAGGAACTTATGAGCCGACCGAAGCGGGTAGCGATCTACGTCCGGGTCAGCACCGACGGTCAGACCGTGGAGAACCAGAAGCGCGAGCTTGAGGCCGTCGCCAGACGGCACGGGTGGGAAGTGGCTGGCGTGTTCTCAGATCAGGGAGTCAGCGGGGCCAAGGAGAAGCGTCCGGCCTTTGACCGGCTCATTCAGGGTATCGCGCGGAAAGAGTTTGACACCGTCGCCGCGTGGAGTGTGGACCGACTCGGACGCTCGCTGCAACACCTGTTGGGCTTTTTGGGTGAGTTGAAGGCAAAGGGTGTGGACCTGTATCTGCATCAGCAGGGCGTGGACACCGGCACTCCAGCAGGAAAGGCCTTGTTCCAAATGCTCGGAGTCTTCGCTGAGTTCGAGAGGGCAATGATCGTCGAGCGTGTCCACGCCGGATTGAGAAGGGCGAGGGCCCAAGGGAAACGTCTTGGCCGCCCGCGGGTGCTCGCTGAGGTCGAGCAGCGTATCCACCGAGAGCTTGCCAAAGGACGCGGTATCCGGGCCGTCGCACGGAGACTCGGTGTTGGCGTAGGCACGGTTCAGCGAGTGAAGGCGGAGGCCGCATGATCATCGGCCAGACGAGGAGGGAAGGAACCTTGGGGCTGCTTTCAATTGCAATCCTATCGGTGGGTGTCACTTCGATGTTGCTGACGTTTGCCGCCAGCGCTGGCGAATACGCGGGGCGCGGGGCCGCTAACGCGTTCGGCTCTGTCTTCCGCATTGGTTGTCAGGTCCCCGGAACGCCGAATGCCATCGATCTTGGTGGAACCGCGTTCGGCCACAAGAGCGGCAATGTTATCTCGGCGAGCCACGTTGTCGAGTCCTGCCTCAAGGTAAACGGCGGCGCCCTACAGCTCGCAGCGGCCGACGGGAGCGTCTCGCAGGCAGTGCCCGTCATTCGCGATGCTGATCTCGACCTAGTGCTGCTCAAGCCCGACACCGCGGGATTCGTCAAGAACCCCCTTTCGATCTCCTCCAGCGACAAGATGACGATAGGTGCGCAAGTCTCCACCTGGGGCTTCCCGAACGGATATTCCGGGAGCATGGCACTTCTCACCGTCGGCTATCTCGCCGGATCGGACCCAGACCCGACAAGGCTATCGATCAGACGGTGGATCGTCAACGCGGCGATCAACCGCGGCAACTCTGGCGGCCCGCTCCTGGAGACGGATACACCAGCCGTCATCGGTGTCGTGTTGATGAAGCTCAACCCTCTAACGCGCCAGCATAGTTCCGAACTAGAGGCTCTCGCGAAGGACGGTGGCCCGGAAGCGAAGACCCTCGCCCAGGCGATGCTTGATCTGTCGAACCGAGCACAGCTAGTGATTGGCCATTCCGTTCTAACGCTTGATCTCCGCGCGTTTCTTCTTCGTGCTGGCGTACAGCCATAGGCAGGAGCTCCCGCCTAGGACGGCCCGCTCGCGGGCTCCCAACGCTCCTCGACCCGCTCGACGAGCCCATCTCCGCCCCGGATGATCTGCTTGCAAACCTTCCCGCCCGTCGGCGTCACCGGTGTGCTCGGCGCGGTGGGAGGCTCCTGAGCCGTGTGCTGGCCTCGACGGAGCGCGTGGAGGCGCTCGATGGCCTGGGTGTACTCGCCGACGCTCTGCGCGGTTTGCCGATCCGAGGGTCAGCCCACCAGGCTGCCGTTCCTCACGACCATCAGGCCCTCCTGAGGGCCTTCCAGGTGCCTTCCAGCAGGAGTTGCGCGGGCCTAGCTCGACGGATCTACGACGTGGAAGGGGCCGGAGAATACGCCAGGTAGCGGTGACCTCAAGGACGGGCGCTGGGGGCGATGTTCCGGCACCCCAGGCGGGCCTACTTCATCGACCGCAACGGCGTCGTGAAGTTCGCGAAGGTCATGAACAACTCGCTCGACCTGCTCGACCCCAGGAGATCCTGGCCGCGCTCAAGGCCTCGGGCTCGTAGCGCGCCGCCGCTCGATCCACCGGAACGCGCCCAGGGCCACGGCCGTCAGCACCATCGTGGCCGCCGCGAAGAAGAGCGGCGCCGCGGGGCTGCCGGTGACGTCGCGGAGCAGCCCCGCCAGGGGCTGCATCGCCGCCATCCCGAGGTAGAACGCGGCGTAGAAGAGTCCGAGGGCCGCCGCGAGCTGCGTGGGTGGCACGCTCCCCGGCACCAGCGCCACAAGGGCCCCGGGCGCCAGACCCACCACGACACCCGACAGCAAGAGCCAGACGACCGGCACGCCCAGCAACGGTATGGCCACAATGGCGAACGCGGTCAGCAAACAGCCGAGCACAATGGCGAGATCCGGACGGCGCGTGCGATCCACCACGACGCCGCCCAGCGGCACCGAGATCAAGCTGACCCAGATGGCCAGGCTCACCAGAAATCCGGCTTGGCCGAGCGAGGCGCCCCGCGCCTGGAGGAGCCCCGGCCCAAAGCCCACCATCACGATGAAGCCCACGTTGAACAGCATCCAGGCGGCGCCGGCGGTGAGGGCCAGGGCACATCCGCGCGGGGTGAGATTCGGCAGGAAGCGGAGTGCTGCGCGCGTAGCGCCGACGCCTGGCGCGTCGCGACCGAAGAGCGCCACGAGAGCGAAGGCACCGGCGGCGAGAGTCGCCGCAAGGCGTTGGACGAGCCGCCAGGAGGAGGCCGCTCCGACAGCTCCGAAGAGCGCGGCGCCGAGGCCGATGCCGAGCGGCCATGCGGTCAACATGATGCTCATGGCCGTCGAGATCTCCTTGCCCGCGAACCATTCCGCCGTCATTTTCGCCAGGATGAGATTCAGGAGCACGCCGCCCGCGCCGCTCAGGAGCCGTCCGGCACTGGCCGCCCAGAGCGAGTGACTGGCGGCGGTGACAAGCCCGCCGCCGACCATGAGTGCCAGCCCCCACAGGGCGACGCGGCGATTCCCGAATCGCTGGCCGAGCAGTCCGCCGGGCAGGGCGAGCACGGTGCCCGGGAGCAGGTAGAGGCCGATGAGAAGCCCGAGCTCGGCGTAGCTGATGCCGAGATCGGCGATGAGCAGCGGAGCCACCGGCGCGATGGACTGGAACTGCATGGCCATGGTGGTCCGCGCGAGGAAAATGATCCCCATCACGAACCAGCGGTGCCGCAGGACCGACCGCGTCATGTCGGGAGCTTCAGCCGGGCAGCACCGCCACGGCCGAGATCTCGATCACGGCGCCGGGGCGCAGCCGGCCGTGAACGATCACGCCGGTGGCGGTCGGATAGGGCCTCTTGAAGAACTCGCGGCGGACGTCCGCCGTGCGGCGATAGTTCTCGGTCGTCGTGATGTAGTCGGTGGTCTGTACGATGTGCTCCATCCCGCCGCCGGCGGCCTTGAGCAGCCGCTCGATCTTCCGGAAGATGACCCGCGTCTGCTCCACGATGTCTCCGGGCGCGACGAGCTCGCCCTGCTTGTCGGTTGCCGTCGTCCTGTGACAAGGCTCCCAGAAGCTATCGGCCGGCGCCGGCCGTGACTGAGAACGGGCGTTGATATGACTTCTGCTGTCAAGTATCCCGGTGACACCAGGACCGGGCGCGCCGTCGCCTCGTTGCGTATCGACCCCGATTTCGTGGACGCCGGGGCGATCGTAAGCGGCGCGATGGAGCTCTCTGGGGGATATCGAGATAGCGCCCCCCTTGGCGATCGTCGATTGTGAGCCCTCTACGGCGGTCGGTTTCGTGGGCCGGGCGCACATGGCGGCTCTGGCCAAAAGGCTAACCCGCGTTGAGCCGGAGGTCAGCCTCTCTGCTCGGAAGTCATAATGTCTATGTTGCGTCGCTCCTGAATAGACAAGGGCAAGGTGACCGCCTATCGCGCCCGCCCGTGAACGTGTCCTTCAAATACGAGAAAGAGGAAAGCTCACGAGCGGAATTCCCGCGCGCCAAGATGTCGGGGTGGCGGGCGGGGCAGTGGACGCCGCCGCTCAGCTCATCGGCCGTCCCCCGCCCCCACGCAGGCGGGGATCGAGGAGGTCGCGCAGCGCGTCGCCGAACATATTGAAGCCGAAGACCGCGAGGGAGATGGCTGCTCCCGGGAACAGCGCCATCCACGGCGCGTGGTACATGAACGAGCGGCCCGAGCCCGAGAGCATCCCGCCCCACGACGGGTAGGGCGGCGGGACGCCGAAGCCGAGGAACGAGAGCGCGGACTCGGCGAGGATGACCGTGCCGAGCCCGATGGTGGCCAGAATGATGACGGTGGCCATTACGTTGGGAAGCACGTGGCACAGGATTACGCGGGCGTGCCCGGCGCCGAGGGCGCGGGCAGCCTCCACGTAGGGGTTCTGCATCGTCGAGAGGGCGGCGCCGCGGATCACGCGGGAGGTGCCCGCGGCACCGAGAATGGACAGCGCGAGGATCAGGTTCAGGAGGCCAGGTCCCAGGGCGGCCAGCAACGAGAGCACGATCACCAGCGCAGGGAATGACATCCAGGCGTCGACCACGCGCTGGACCACGATGTCGTAGGCCCCGCCGAGATACGCGCTCGACACCCCGATGACGCTCGCGAGGAGCGTCGCCAGCGCCACCGTGGCGAACCCGATGGTCACCGAGATCCGTGCGCCATACAGCACGCGGCTCCAGATGTCGCGCCCGAGGTTGTCGGTGCCCATCCAGAACTGGGCGCTGGGCGCCTTCATGCGGGCCCCGCGGATCGAGTCGTCGTAGGAGTACGGCGCGATCCGGTCGGCGAAGACCGCCATGACGATCAGGCCCACGACAATCACCGCCCCGATGGCGCCCAGCGGCTTGCGCCGGCAGAAGCGCAGGATCAGGGTGAGCGCGCGGGGCAGCCGCAGCGGACGGGACACCGTCTCGGGGACCGGGATGGTCTGGACCGAGCCGGTCATGGGCTTCAGTACCGGATCCGAGGGTCGATCGCGGCGTAGGTCAAATCGACCAGCAGGTTGGTCGCGACGATGATCAAGACCACGAGGAGATTGATGCCCTGGATCACGGGGTAGTCGCGCTGAATAATGGAATCCACCAGGAACTGCCCCATGCCCGGCAGCCCGAAGATCGTCTCGATGATCACGGCGCCCCCCGCGACCTGCGCCACCTGCAGGCCGAGCACCGTCACCACCGGGATGATGGCGTTCTTGAGGCTGTGCTTGAGCACGACCACACGCTCGCGGAGTCCCTTGGCCCAGGCCGTGCGGACGTAGTCCTGCCGCAGCACCTCCAGCAGCATCCCGCGGGTGAGCCGCATGATCCCCGCCGCCGAGGCGACGCCGAGGATGATCGCCGGCAGGATGAACTGGAGGAGGTACCCCGCCGGATCCTGGGACAGCTCGACGAATCGCTGGAGCGGAGTCCACCCCCACCAGATGGCTGGGAGCAGGATGATCACGATCGCCTGCACGAAGCCCGGGATGGACAAACCCAGGATGGCGGCGCTCCGCCCGAAGAAGTCGAGCACGCCGTCCTGGCGCACGGCCGACAGGATGCCGATCGGGATGCCGATCAGGATGGCCACGGCGATGGCCATGCCGCCCAGCGTGAGCGTCACCGGCAGGCGCCGGGCAAGCTCGCCGATCACCGGCCGGCGCGTCCACAGCGACTCACCGAAGTCACCCCGAGCGATCTTCCCCACCCACGCGACATACTGCACGGGGATCGGCCGGTCGAGCCCGAGCTTGGCCCGGAGTTCCGCAAGGTCCTTGCCGTAGGCCTTCTCCTCGAGCATGAGCTGGACCACGTCCCCAGGGATGAGGCGGGGCAGCGCGAACACGATAACAGACGCGATCAGGAGCGAGGGGATGGCGATGATCAGGCGCCGGAGGACGTAGTTGCGCACGCGCGGCGGAGCCGCGCTGCCCACGCCTGCGGGCGGCGCGGCCTCCGACTTTCTACTTGTCGATCCAGGCGGCCATGAGCCTTCCACCGTTGTCGAAGCCGTTGTTCGGCATGTAGTTCTTGATGTACGGTTCCCAGGCCGAGACGACCTTGACCGAGCCGTTCACCCCGAACAGACCCTGCTCGGCCAGATACCGCTGGATGTCGTAGACGATCTGCTTGCGCTTGGGCACGTCGAAGGTTCGGCGCTGCAGGTTGATCATATCGGTCAGCTTGGGGTCGTTCACGTTCATGACATTGAGCGGCTGGCCGGGCATGTACGGGCGGTAGAAGTAGGCCTCGGGGTCGGTCCAGGCCCCGCGGAGCCCCAGGTACATGTGATCGAACTTGCCGTAGATCGTGGTGGAGATGAACGCCCCATACTCCTTCATCTTGAGCTCGGCGTCGATCCCGGCGTCCTTCCAGTTCTTGATCTGGACCTGCACGGCGTCCAGGAAGTCCGGGCCGTATGCGGTGCTGGGCGCCTCCACCTGCGTCTTGAACCCGTTCGGATAGCCGGCCTCGGCCAGGAGACGCTTGGCGTCCGCGGTCGAGTACTCGTAGAGCTTCCGCCCCTCGGGACCGAGCTGGTCGATGGGAATGGACCACTCGGCGGAGGCGGCGGGGACGGCGGGATTGGGGACCCAGTGACCCTGGGAGAACGCATTGGACTCGAAGATCTCGGCCAGGCTGGTGGCGCGGGAGAGCGCGCGCCGGACGCGGACGTCGTTGAACGGCGGCTTGTCGATCTTGAAGCCCGTGGCCCCGCTCGTGAACCAGGGGTACTCGGCGGTCTGCAGCCCAGGCTTCCGCTGCTTCGCCACCGCCAGGTCGAGCCGGCGTACCACCTGCTGGTACTCGGGGCCGAAGTCGGTCTTCCCGGCGAGCCATGTGGCCAGGCGGGAGGACGGGTCCTTGTCGATGATCATGTCCACGGAGTCGGCGTACGGGAGTCCCGGGACGAAGTAGTTGGGGTTCCGCACGTAGAGAAGCCTCACGTTCGGCTCCCAGCGCTCGAGCATCCACGGCCCGGTGCCCACGACCGACTCGGCCTTCTTGAGATCGCCGAACTTCTCCACACATTCCTTGGCGATGATCCAGGTCGACGTCGAGGCGAGCATGTCGAGGAACCAGGCGTTCGGTTCCTTCAGCGTGAACTTGACGGTGTGCTTGTCGAGGACGTCGATCTTGTCGATCGACTCCAGCACGGGCTTATTGCCGTTGCCGGCGATCGTGAGGAATCGGTCGTAGGTGTGCTTGACGTCATCGGCCGTCAGCTCGCGCCCGTTGACCGGGGGCTTGGGGTGCCAGCGGACGCCCTTCTTGAGCTTGAACACGTAGGTCTTGTCGTCGGGTTGGGTCCACGACTCGGCCAGGTCGGGCTCGATCGGATAGGTCCCGGGCTTCACCGACGGGCCCGCCTTCACCTTCACCAGGCGACTGTAGACGAACGAGAGCGGGACCATCGTCACGAACGAGATCGTCTGGTGCGGGTCGAAGCCGGTGACGGGGTCGCTGATGACCGTGAGCCGTAGCGTCCCGCCCCGCTTCGGCGTCTGGGCCCTGGCCGTCTCCGGGGCGAGGAGGCTGGCCCCGCCCACGAGGCCGGCGGCGACGACCGCGCCACTGGCCTTGAGGACGTCTCGGCGGGTGATGGAGGGCGGAAGCGATCGACGGTCCATGAGCGCACCTCCTCTGCGGCCACAACCGGGGCCGCGACTGCTGTCAGGACGCGCTACCGCGGGGTCCAGGCCGTTCCACGGTCCTTGGAGCCGCCGACCCTCACTCGCCCAGGTGCCGCCCAGTGGGAAGACGACGCCCCGGGCCAACGGCGCGATACTGCTTCGACGACCGCACCGCTGTCAAGGCCGGGATCGCCTGCAAATTAGTATGTTGTGACCGGGTCAAAAACGTTCACTGAGGAGGCCCCCGACCGGGCTGCGCTTTTAGAAGTGTTCCAGAGGGAGAAGACGTCGGTTCAAAAGGAAATTGATTGTGGATGGAGCTGAGAACGTAAAGCGGCCGAAGCGAGGGTTAAGTAGCTGCTACATGAAAATGTCGTGGGGTAACTGCTCCGTGAATCTGGTCTTGTGAAGCGCCCCTCACTAGAAATAGCGAAAATACTGCTACTGAAGACCGTCCAGAAGAATCGTTGCCATCCGTGGCAACTGATCGATCCCGGCAAGGCGCAGGCGCCCTAATCTGCCAAGCGTACCCTCGGGGAGCTACTGAGTTGCACCTTACAGTAGCCGAGAGGCAGTTGTTTCCCCGTACATATCCAGCGTCTGTGGCAGGTGTGTTATGCTCAGTTGCACCTAAGAGATATTTGATGCAACTACCTCCGATCCCGTGGTCGACGATCGGGCGCGGCCTATCCCGTATACGGGCTTGGCGCCGACAGCCAGTCCTCACGATCTCCTTCGAAGCCAACAAGACGTACGACGTCCGCGCGGTGATCGACTTCGGCGGTGCATTGGGTCGCTTCTGCCACTTCATCGTCACCAACACCGGGAAGGACGCGGCCCGCAATAGCCGAGCTCGCCTTATGAACGTCGAGATTCTTTCGACACACGGAGAACCCGT
>WNFC01006471.1_pt1 | contig 27142 bp, 22 predicted proteins | sample 5400541 | NCBI WGS metagenome assembly WNFC01 (sample SAMN13153342, study PRJNA577476) | soil metagenome | isolation source: 120 cm saprolite under Douglas fir tree site 2 hole 2 replicate 1 | place: USA:California | collected 2015-04-18 | reverse complement strand
GGATTTCCTCACCTGGACCCGAGATCGTCACCGAACGGGCAGCGTTGAACGCGGCAAGCTCCGCTGAGCTGTCTAATTCGGCGAGGATAGTGCGGGCGGTGTCGTGCGCGAGTGCGGCCGCCGCCATCCGGCCCTCACCTTGGGTTCGCTGCTGATGACGGCTGCGCACGACGACGACGCGGCCTGCATCGGCAAGCGAGAGGGCCCCCGAGCCCCAGGCTGCGGCGATCTCCCCGACACTGTGCCCGAGATAGGCGGCAGCCCGGATGCCGACAGCTCCCAGCGCCCGGACGATGCCGACCTGGACGGCGAAAAGGAGGGGTTGCGCGACGTCGGCGCGCGCCAGCATTTCGGCGCCGACCCCATGCTCAAGAAGCTCGGTCACTGACCAGCCGAGTTCGGGCCGGAGCAGCCCGTCGACCTCCTCGACCGCAGCGCGAAAGACCGCGTTGGTACGCAACGCGTCCCGTCCCATTCCCGGAAATTGTGCGCCGTTGCCAGAGAACACGAAGGCAATCTGGTCCCCGCGGACCCCGGTATCCGCGATCACGGCAGGTGCCGGGGCGCCGTCGAGAAAGTCACCAAGCATTCCCGCGGTCGTCGCCGGATCCTGCCCTAGTGCGACAAGTCGGTGGGCATGATGGTCGCGTTTTCGAGCAGCGGCACGCACCAGCACGGATGCCCGCTCGGGAGGCATCCTGGCGAGGGTACCGCGCCAGTTCCGGACGAGCTCGCGGAGCGATATCTCGGTGCGCGCCGAAATGACCAGAGGAGGCATGGATTCGGGCACCGGCGGCGTTTCGTCTCGACGCGGCGGGCCGGCGAGGACGACATGGGCGTTGGTCCCGCCGAAACCAAAGGAATTGACCCCAGCAAAGCGTCGCTCGCGCGGCGCCGCGATCGGCTCCGCGCTACGTACCAGCCGGAGGTTCAAGGCGTCGAACGCTATGTTCGGGTTCGGCGCCTCACAGTGCAATGTTGGCGGCACGATACCCCGATCGAGGGCGATCGCCGCTTTCAGCAACCCGGCCATTCCTGATGCCGGCTCCAAGTGACCGATATTGGTCTTTACCGATCCGATCGGGAGCGGATCGGATCGGCTCCGGCCGAGGGAGTGCCCGACGGCGGCCGCTTCGATCGGATCCCCCGCCGGCGTGCCGGTGCCGTGCATTTCGAAGAACGCGAGTTCGTCCGGAGCAACTCCGGCCTGCGAATAGACCGAGCGCAGCAAGGATGCCTGTGCCACCTCGCTCGGTAGCGACAATCCAATCGTGCGGCCGTCGGAACTGACCCCGGTGCCGAGGATAACGGCGCGGATCGCATCGCCATCGGCGAGCGCATCCTCGAGGGGTCGGAGAATGACCACCCCGCCGCCCTCGCCCCGGACATAGCCGTCAGCCCGCTCGTCGAAGGCGAAGCACCGTCCGCGCCGGGAAAGCATCGAGGCGCGGCAAAAACCGAGATACGGGTAGGGCGCGAGCAACAGGTTGATGCCGCCGACGATTGCGGTCTCGACGCGCTTGCTCCGAATTGCTTCGCAGGCATGATGCAGAGCGACGAGCGAAGATGAGCAGGCCGTGTCGATGGTAAGGCTCGGCCCACGCAGATCAAATATATAGGAAATGCGATTGGCAATAACACTCAAGGTGTTGCCAGTCATGAAATAAGAATCGGAACTTGCCGGATCTCCAAGCCTTAAATCCGAATAATCAGTTGTTGACGCCCCAATATAGACCCCGGTGTTGCTCCCAGATATTTTGCCCGTCGGGATGCCGGCATCCTCGAACGCGTGCCAGGTTAGTTCCAGTAGTACTCGCTGCTGGGGATCCATTTGAGCCGCTTCGCGCGGGGAGATGCCGAAAAAAGCCGGTTCGAACAGATCAATGCCGCTGATCAGCCCGGCCGCCCAAGTGTAGCTCTTACCGGGTTCGTTACGATCGGGGTGGTAAAAAAATCGGGTCGACCAGCGCTGTGCATCGACCTCGGAGATCGCATCTGTCCCGGAGGCGAGCAGCTGCCAGAACTCCTCCAGATCCTCGGCCCCCGGGAATCGGCAGGAGGCGCCGACGATCGCGATCGATCCATCTCTCATACAGCTAAAGCTTGGTCAGTGTCCCCGGGCCGACGCCGCCAGCGCATGGCGACCTCACCTTAACCTCATTACACACAAGAAGAACCAAATGCTAGGTTTGACATCAATCGCCGATGTCGCGGACCGCGCGAGGGCAAGCGGGTTCAATCAACACCGCCGATGTCACCGGAAGCGTTTCGGTGGGCGGCTGTAATGCCTTGCGGCAACCGCGCGGGTCCGGCGCGGTTATCGAGCCGTGACAAAATTGTGACACCTGCAGCAATTAGGTTTGCAACGCAGTAAGAGCTTGGTGGACGACGCGGTCGATCTCGATCCCCTCACGCAATGATCTCTCCCGCTCGCGGAACGCCCGCTCCCCGGGGATGCGGATTTCGCCGACCCCAGACTGACGCGGGGTGGCCTTGACCCGCTCAATCAGCTCGCTGACCTGCCGCTTGAAGGCGTCGGGTTCGACAAGCAGATCCGGTTTGAAGACGACAAAGAGATATCCGTCGTCCTGTACCGGGCCAAACCCCGAACTCGCCAACAGCCCGAGCGCTTGCACAATCAGCGCTAGGCCAAATCCCTTATAGCCGCCGAACGGCAGCAGCGCGCCGCGCCGCGCCCGGGCGGGATCGCGTGTCGGATGCCCGTCGCCATCGATTGCTACTCCTTCCGGCAATTGCGTTCCCAGACGCTCGCGGTATGCCAGGTCCGTTCCCATGAATGCCGAAGTCCCCATATCGAAGACAACGGGTCCTTGCGATGACGGCAGGCCGAAGGCGATCGGGTTGGTGCCGAGCACCGCACGCATGCCCCCAGGCGGGGCGACGCTAGGGGCTGAACCCGCCGTGTGGATCCCGACGAGGCCGGCATTGGCGATCATCTCGACATAATAGGCGCTGCGTCCGCTCATCCAGCTGTTGGTTACGCCGACGATCGCGATGCCGCGGGCTGCGGCCGTGGCGATAGCGCCCCGAGTGGCATAGTACATCGCCAGCATGCCGACGTTGTTGCCGCCATCGTACAGGGTCGACAGTTCGGTCTCCCGCAGCACGCTGATCGGCCGGCGCGGCTGTTTGAAGCGTCGGTGCTCGGGGATGTTGAGGAGCTTTGCCAGTCCCGAATACTCGTATCCGCAGAGTGCGGCATCGATCGCGTGATCGGCCACGATGCGCGCTTCCTCCTCGTCGTAGCCGATGCCGCGCATCGCCCTCTCGGCATGCTCGCGGGCTTCGCCGACACTCAAGCGAATTCGATTGGGCGGCATTTCTCGCAATTCCCCCTCTGCGAACAGTTGGGCGGTGGCTACTCCGCTGCCTGTCGGCTCACGGGCTCCGGCCGCCAACGCAGGACCGGCCTACGTGCCGCGGTGGTTTCGTCGAGGCGGCGGCGCGGAGTGAGCCGGGGTGCGGCGTGAAAGCGCGCGGCGTCGCCCGAGCGAGCTTCGGCGGCAAGCGCCGTCAACACGGCGGCGAACTGGTCGAGCGAGGCCTTGCTTTCGGTCTCGGTCGGCTCGATCAGCAGCGCGCCGTGCACGACCAGCGGGAAGTACATCGTCATCGGATGATACCCCTCGTCGATCAGCGCCTTGGCAAAGTCCAGCGTGGTGACGCTAGTGTCCTTCAGGAAACGGTCGTCGAACAGTACTTCGTGCATGCAGGTGCCCGGAAACGACAGGCTGAGATCATTTGCGAGCCGGACCCGAAGGTAGTTGGCGTTAAGTACCGCATCCTCGGCGACCTGGCGCAGCCCGTCGGCTCCGTGGCTCATCATGTAGGCAAGCGCGCGCACGAACATGCCCATCTGGCCGTGGAAGCCCTTTAGGCGTCCGATCACCTGCTGTGCAGGGCCGCTCTTATGCTCGACGAGTTCAAGCCCATCCTTGCCATGCACCAGCCATGGCAGCGGCGCGTAGGGAGCAAGGCTCGCGGCCAGCGCCACTGGGCCGCTGCCCGGGCCGCCGCCGCCATGCGGGGTTGAGAAGGTCTTGTGCAGGTTCAAATGCATGCAGTCGATGCCGAGATCGGCCGGCCGCACGCGCCCGACGATCGCGTTGAAGTTGGCACCATCGCAGTAAAAGAACGCCCCGGCCGCGTGCACCGCCTCGGCGATTTCGATGATGTCGTTCTCGAACAACCCGCAGGTGTTCGGGTTGGTCAACATCAACGCGGCGACATCGGCCCCGAGCCTATGCCTGAGTGCTTCGAGATCGACCCTTCCCTGCAGATTGCCCGGCACCGGATCGATGGTGTAGCCGCAGGCGGCGGCGGTCGCCGGGTTGGTGCCGTGTGCCGATTCGGGCACCAGAACCCGGCTGCGCTGCTCACCACGCGCTTCGAGGGCAGCGCGGATCGTCATCATGCCGCAGAGTTCGCCATGTGCGCCGGCACCCGGGCTCAACGCGATGGCCGGCATCCCGGTCAGGGTTTTGAGCCAATGCGCCAGAGTGTCGATCAGTGCGAGCGCCCCCGGCACGGTTGACACCGGCTGAAGCGGATGGATGTCGGCAAATCCCGAGAGCCGTGCCAGCTTCTCGTTGAGACGCGGGTTGTGCTTCATCGAGCACGAGCCTAGCGGATAGAGCCCGGTGTCGATTGCGTAGTTCTTTTGCGACAGCCGGGTGAAGTGGCGTACCACCTGCGGCTCGCTGAGACCTGGCAGACCGATCGCTCCCTGCCGCTCAAGACCGCCGAATCGAGAGACGAACGGCGGCGGGTCGCCAAAATCGACGCCGCAATGGCCCGGTGAATCCTGTTCGAAGATCAGCTCCTCTTCGATCTGTAGCCCCCGGTTGCCGGTGATGGTCTCTCCCGCAGATGTCAGTACCTCCGCCGGGTGAGCGCTGACGGCTCGGCTCCAATCGCTCACGACAGGGCCTCCCGCAGTTCTCGCTCGAGCCGGTCGATGTCCTCCTCCATCACCATTTCGGTCGCCGCCACGACGAGGACATCCGCCAGTTCGGGCCGGTCGGGATAGAAGCGGCTGAGCGGTATGCCGGCGAGCACGCCTTTCTCGGCGAGCGCCTCGACGACCGGCCCCGCAGGATGCGACAGCCGCAGCGCGAATTCGTTGAAAAAGGCCTGGTTGAGAAGTTGCACGCCCGCTATTCGCTCGAGCCGCTCGGCGAGCCGCACGGCCGCGGCGTGATTGAGGCGCGCGAGCCGGGTCAGTCCGGCCTCGCCGAGCAAAGCCAAATGGATCGTGAAGGCGAGCGCGCACAGACCTGCATTGGTGCAGATGTTGCTGGTCGCCTTTTCCCGTCGGATGTGCTGCTCGCGGGTCGACAAGGTCAGCACCCAGCCGCGCCGGCCGTCGGCGTCGATGGTCTCGCCGACGAGACGCCCCGGCATCTGGCGGACGAACTTGTCGCGGCTGGCGAAGATGCCGAGATGGGGTCCGCCGAAATTAAGCGTGTTGCCGAGCGACTGGCCCTCGGCCGCGACGATGTCCGCCCCCATCTCGCCCGGCGGCCGAACGGCGCCGAGCGACAAGATCTCCGTCACGACAACGGCGAGCAATGCGCCGGCCTCGTGACAGATTTGCGCGAGCTCCGAATAATCGCGGATCTCCCCGTAAAAGTCGGGGCTCTGCACAACGACGCAGGACGTATCGCGCCCGACAAGCAGGGCGAGGTCCTCGCCGCCGACGGGAGCCGGAGCCTGCGCGGCGAGATCGAAACCGACGAAGCGGGCATAGGTCTCACACACCTCGCGGTAATGCGGATGAAGGCCGCCCGACAACACCGCCTTCCCCCGACGGGTCAGGCGATTGGCCATCATTACTGCTTCCGCACAGGCCGTAGCACCGTCATAGAGCGACGCGTTCGCGACCTCCATTCCGGTCAAGAGCGCCACCTGAGTCTGGAATTCGAACAGATATTGCAAGGTCCCCTGCGACACCTCCGGCTGGTAAGGGGTGTAGGAGGTCAAGAACTCGCCGCGCTGGATCAGATGATCGACCGCTGCCGGGATGTGGTGGCGGTAAACCCCGCCGCCGATGAAGAACGGGACCGAACTGGCCGGGACATTATGCGCAGCCATGCGCGTGAGCGCGCGCTCGACCTCGATCTCGCCCATTGCCTTGGGCAAGTCGAGAAAGCCATCGAGCCGAGCCGTGGGCGGCACGTCGGCGAACAGCGCGTCGATCGAACCGACACCTATCGCCGCCAGCATCTCCCCCCGGTCGCGATCGGTCAGCGGAAGATAGCGCATCAGTGCTGCTCCTGGACCAGGCGTAGGTACGCCTCCTCGTCCATCAAGCTGTCGAGTTCCTTGGGGTCGTCGAGGCGGAGCTTGAGGAACCAGCCTTGCCCCATCGGGTCGGCGTTGACCGCGGCAGGGTCGGCCGCGAGCGCTTCGTTGACCTCGGCGACCTCGCCCGAAACGGGCGCATAGACCTCACTCGCGGCCTTGACCGATTCGACGACCGCGGCTTCCTTGCCCTGCTCGACCCGCCGCCCGATTTCCGGCAGTTCGACATAGACGACGTCGCCGAGTTGCGACTGCGCATAGTCGGTGATGCCGACGACGGCGAGATCGCCATCGAGCCGCACCCATTCATGGTCCTTGGTGAAGCGAAGGGTGGTCATCGGCGCTGATCCTCCTGCGGCATCAGCCGCGGTAATAGCGGTGCGGGAAAAAGGGTAGCCGCACGGCCCGGGCGGGCCGGGCGGTGCCGCGCACGAGGAGGGCGAGTGCCGTGCCCTCTGCAGCATGGAGGCGATCGACATAGCCCATCGCGATCGGACCGCCGACCGAGGGACCGAAGCCGCCGCTGGTCACCCGCCCAATCGTCTCGGCGGCGTGGCCGACGATCGGCGTGTCCTCGCGCGCCGGCGCACGCCCGTCCGGCCGGATGCCGATGCGCCGGCGCGCAGCACCCTCGGCCAGCTGGCGCAGAACGATCGCGGCTCCGGGAAAGCCGCCGTCGGCCCGCCGCCGCCGGCCGATCGTCCAGGCCAGCCCGGCCTCGATCGGGGTCGTCGTCTCGTCGATATCGTGGCCGTAGAGGCAGAGCCCGGCCTCGAGGCGCAGCGAATCGCGGGCGCCGAGGCCGATCGGTCGCACTTCCGGCTGGGCCAGCAGCATCTCGGCCACCGCCACTGCATCCGCCGCCGGCAGCGAAATCTCGAACCCGTCCTCGCCGGTGTAGCCGGAGCGGGTGACCAGGCACCTGCGGCCGTCCAGCGTCGTCTCCATCGCGGTCATGAAACCGAGCCGCGCGGTGCCTTCGGAAAAGCGGGATAGGACCGCGGCGGCGGCAGGTCCCTGAAGCGCCAGGAGGGCTCGATCCTCCAGCGGCTCCACCGTTGCCGTGCTGGCGATGATTTCGCGCAGATGGGTGAGGTCGGCCACCTTGCGCGCGGCGTTGACGACGAGGAAGAGCCCGTCCTCGAGCCGCGTTGCCATCAGATCGTCGAGGATGCCGCCTTGCTCGTTGAGCAGCAGCGTATAGCGCATGTGCCACGGCGCCAGCGCCGACAGATCGCCCGGGACGAGCGCTTCGAACCCGCCGATCGGGTCGTCTCCAGCGAGTCGCATCTGGCCCATATGCGAGACGTCGAAGAGCCCCGCCCTCGCGCGGGTGTGGAGGTGTTCCTGCAGGATGCCGGAGGGGTATTGGACCGGCATCTCGTATCCGGCGAACGGCACCATCTTGGCGCCGAGTGCGAGATGGAGAGAGTAGAGCGGTGTCCGCTTGAGCGGCGCCGCAGCGGCAGCAAGGGTCACCCGCACACCTCCGACAGAGCGGACGCCGAAGCGCCCGATCGCTGCCCCCTCTGTCGTGGACCCTGAGAGATTCACCCGAGCCGGGGCCCGGGCTTACTCCTTCGGTGAGCGGCCGGAAGCTACTCCCACCCGCTGCTCTCCAGAGCGCCCTTCCGCCCGCGGTCCTTTTGCCTGAGAGTTTCCGGGGCGGTTGCTCCTTCGGCGCCGCGCTTGCGCGCGACCTCTCCTGCGGGCGTGCATACAGCAGCAATGGTGTAACACCCTCCGGCCTCGCAGGCAAAGCCGTTCGCGGTCAGGAGCCGCTCGGCGGGACGACGACGCAGGGCAGTTGGCGTTGGTTGAGATGGGTGCAGGCGCTCGACGCCGCGCTGGCGGACAAATGGGCGAGGCGAGCGCGATAGAGGACGGTACTGCCAAAGGGCGCGGTCGGCTGCAGTGCCAGTGCGGCGGAGCGGAGCTGGTCTGGCGCCTGGGCACGAGCCCCTTCCGCCACCGCGCGGGCCAAGTCTGGATTCTTGAAGGCCCCCACCTGGATCGCCCATCCCCCTCCGGACGAGGCGGTCTGCAGAGGTGAGGGACCGCGCGGCGCGGCGGAGCCGCTCGGCGGTCGCCGCAGTGACGGCGTTGAGGGTTGGAGGGCCGCGGAAAGCGGCAGGGCTCGCGCCGGCGACAGGACGCCACCGGCCGCGGTTGCCGCGTGGCATGGTCTAGCGGGGTTGTAGGCGGCATCGGGGTCGCAGCCGTCAGCCGAGGCTAATTCGACGCCGGACCCAGTCGGCTGTTGCACCACAGCCTGCTGGGTGGGGGACGGTACCGCTGCTGTCTGCACCAGGGACGTGCAGGGATGGGCAGGGTTGTAGGCCGCGTTCAAGTCGCAGCCATTGGCGCCCACCTGTGGGACCGATGCCGTTTGGACCGGCGCCGGTTGCGCTGCCGCCCGCTCTAGAGACTTGCACGGATGGTTTGGATTATACGCGGCGTTCAGGTCGCATCCCGCCGCCAGGCTGGCCACGGTCGGAGCGACCCTATTCGCTGCCCGCCCAGGGCGGGCCGAGGCATAGACCGCAAAAGGCCCGGACCGCGGCACGTCGGTTCCGAGATTGGGCGTGATCGCGGCAAGATAGTTCACCGTCTCCTCCGGCAGTCTGGTTCTGCCGGCCAGATAACCGTCAACCCGCTCCGGGCCGGCGTTGTAGGCGGCAAGAAAGCCGGGCGCGCCGAACCGGTCATACATTTCTCGAATATAGGCAGTGCCGGCGAGAACGTTGTTGTGCGGATCGTACGGGTCATCACCGAGCTGGTAACGCGCCCGCAGCCCCTCATAGGTGGCAGGCATGACCTGCATCAGGCCCATCGCCCCGACCGGCGAGGTGGCCTGCTCCTGCCCACCCGATTCCTGTCGCATTACCGCTCGCACCCAGCGCTCGGGCACGCGGTACCGCGCCGCGGCCTCGCGGATATAGGGGCCCCAGGGATCCTCCGGCGGGCCCGGCGGAGGATAGTACTGCGTCGGCTTCCTCCACCCGTCCGCACCGATTTCGACCCGTCCGCCCGGGCCATATCCGCCCTGCTGAGCGCAGGCGGCGAGAACCAGTATCGGCAACAGCCGCAGCATCGTTTGCAGGCGCGCCGCAATCGGTCCGGTGCAACGCAACCGGTCAGACCTTTCCGAAGGGCATTAAGTCCCCACCACCCGCGGTTCAGCGTATGAGGCGGCGACCCCAGATTTCCTGGTTTCGCTTTAAGGTCGTCCGCATCATCGCGAGAACGCCTTTAGCGTTCTCCGGAGGGTGGAACAAGCCCTTCTGTCTTGCCGTTCGTTGGGCCGGGGGGAGGAGCTGCCGGCTGGGCTGGGCGCGGGCGCTTCGAACCCTGCTGGAAATGGCCGTATTCGGGCCGCGAACGACCAAGCTCTACAATTGCAACCAGGACCAGATCACCCTCACCGATGCCGAACGAAGCACGATTTGAAGGCTGATTACACCCCGATGTTTGGGCGGCCCGATGGGATGGGAGGCGAATCGACGGGCGCACCTGAACCCGATCAGGCCCTAGCCCGACCGCGTCGCGGCGGCCCTTCTGGTGCAGCCGATCAGAAGCGTCGACGGCCAGCTGCATCGCCCGGTTCGAAGGATGAAGATCAACTGTTTTGCTGCGATATTGACGATCCTAAAATTGCCTTATTAGCACCTCATACTTCCAAACGGTGGCGGCAAGGGGGTCCGCCGCTAGGAGCGAGGAGATGCCGATGGCTGATGGAGGTTCACCATATCCGCATTGGCGTCCGTGGCCGGCACAGGTACTTCAACTTCAAGGAGAGGTTCCGCTGCAGACCCGCTGCAGGAGCAGCGGACGGCGAATCGGCGATGCAATTTTGGGTTGTAGTTCGTGCAGGAAGGCGACGCTTACCGAAGGCGCCCTCACCCGTCTCGCTGCGTCGGCACCCTCTCCCGCACTGCGGAAGAGGGTGGACCCAGCCGGAAGGCTGGGCGGGTGAGGGTCTCCGACGGACTCGCGCTCAGCGACCGCGGAAATGTTTGTAGAAGTCGACCACCTCCGGGCTTTGCTGGAAGCCGACAACGACGCTGAGATCGGCGCCCTTGCGGCCGCCGAGCGGGATCGTCTCCTCGATGTGATCGGTGACGCCAGAACGCTTTTGCGGCGTGTCAAAGACGATGCGTACCGGGAACGGCCTCTTGCTGAGGATCGATTGATCGGGGCCGGTGACGGCGACGAAATATTGGAAATCCACCGAATCGGCCTTCGCGGCCGGGCCGCGTTCGCCGACGACGACGATGTCGAGGACCATTCGCATCGCATCGCTTGTGTATTCGCATTTGATGTCGGCCTCGCTCACCAACCCGTAGAACGCGACGTTGTCCGGGCGGCGCTCAGGGGCGGGGCCGAATACGGCGGTGTTGGCGAGCGGCCGCAGGATCACCGTGCTCGGACAAGGCTCGGTCGGCTTCGACGTCGAGAGGGACGGAAGCCAACTGCAGCCAGAGACGGCGAGGAGGCCGATCAGCACCGCGCTCGGCGCAGCCCGCAAGCGCCTCACAGGCTCTCGTGCGTACCGTCGCAGAACGGCTTACCGCCGGTCGACTTGCAGCCGCAGAGCCACACTTCTTCGGTCGCTTCGGCGGTGAACGGGACCGGGGTGAGCCCGGTCCCCTGGTGCGAGCCGTCGCAGAAGGGCTGGTTGGCGCTGCGCCCGCAAGCGCACCAGAAATACCTCTTGCCGGCCTCGACGGTGACGCCGTAGGGCTCTTTTTGCGCGGGTATGGGTTCGGTCATAGTTTCTTTCCTGCCATCCGCCTTGCTAGTGTCCGCACGATCCGGCTGCGGTTCGCCGCGGCGCGGACTGTATGCGAGCCGCTCCGGGCAAACAAGCCGGGTAGGCCGGTGGTCGTTACGGCGGCCCCGTCTGACCGGCGCCCGGCCCGCGGTGAACGAAGCCGGGAAAGCAACCCACATGGCCGTCTACACCGAGGTGTCCGACGACGAGCTCAGAGCCTTCGCGGCGCTCTACGACATCGGCGAGGTGCTCGCCTGCAAGGGGATCGCCGAGGGGGTCGAGAACTCGAATTACCTGGTGACGACCGAGCGCGGGAATTTCATTCTGACCCTCTACGAAAAGCGGGTCGCCCCAAAGGACCTGCCGTTCTTCATCGCACTGATGGAGCATCTGGCACAGCACGGTGTCGCATGCCCGACACCCGTCCGGGGGCACGACGATATTGCTCTGCGCGAGCTGTGCGGGCGGCCGGCGGCGATCGTGACATTTCTGACCGGAATGTGGCCGCGGCGCATCCAGCCCTTGCATTGTGCCGCCGTCGGCCGGGCGCTCGCCGTGCTGCATCGTGCCGGCGCCTCGTTCAATTTGACCCGGCCGAACGATCTCTCGGTCGCCGGCTGGCGGCGCCTTTTTGCATCCTGTCAGCACCGCGCCGCCGAAGTGCAGCCCGGTCTCGGAGAAGAACTCGCCGCCGAGCTCGCCTCCCTCGAAGCCGCCTGGCCGCGCGAGCTGCCCCGCGGCGTGATCCACGCCGACCTCTTTCCCGACAACGTCTTCTTCCGCGACCGGGAGCTATCCGGCCTGATCGACTTCTATTTCGCCTGCACCGACTTTCTCGCCTATGACTTGGCGGTCTGTCTCAACGCCTGGTGCTTTGAGGCCGATGGCAGCCTCAATGTGGCCAAGGCGCGGCTGCTGCTCGACGGCTATCGGCGGGAACGGCCGCTCGCCCCGGCGGAATTCGCCGCCCTGCCGCTGCTCGCTCGCGGCGCGGCACTGCGCTTTCTGCTGACCCGGCTCTTCGACTGGCTCCACCAGCCGGCGGGGGCGCTGGTCCGGCCCAAGGATCCGCTCGAATATCTGCGCAAGCTGCGGTTCCACCGAGACGTCGTCGACCCGCGCGGCTATGGCCTCGATGTCTGAGCTTTCGGAGGTCGAAGTCTTTACCGACGGCGCTTGCCGCGGTAATCCGGGACCGGGCGGGTGGGCCGCCATCCTCCGCTATCGCGGCACGGAGAAGGAATTGAGTGGCTTTGCCGCCGACACGACCAACAACCGCATGGAGATGACGGCGGCAATAGCCGGATTGGAAGCCCTGAAACGCCCTTGCCGGGTGCGGCTCTACAGCGACAGCCAGTATCTCCGTGACGGCATCACCAAGTGGATCAGCGAGTGGAAGCGCCGCGGTTGGCTCACCGCCGGCAAAAAGCCAGTCAAAAATATCGACCTATGGCAGAGGCTCGATATGGCGGCGGCCCGCCACGCCGTGTCGTGGGTTTGGGTGCGCGGTCATTCCGGCCATCCCGAAAACGACCGGCTGCTGCTCGACGTTCAGCGATTTGACCACCCCGTCGTCGACCAGCATCGAATAACGCTTCGAGCGCGTGCCGAGGCCGCCCTTGCTGAGATCGAGCTCGAGGCCGAGGGCGCGCGCGAAATCGCCGCTGCCGTCAGCCAGCATTCGGACCTTGCCTTCGGTCTTCTGATCTCTGCCCCAGGCCCCCATAACGAACGCATCGTTGACCGCCACGCAGGCAATCTCATCGACCCCCTTGGCCTTGATGTCGGCAGCCTTGTCCACATAGCCGGGCAGATGGCGCTGGGAGCAGGCGGGGGTGAAGGCGCCCGGGACAGCGATCAGGACGATCCTCTTGCCCCGGGGGAAGATCTCGTCGGTGGTGAACTCCTTTACGCCCTCCGGCGTCAGCTGCTTCAGCGTTACCGATGGTATCCTGTCACCGACGTTAATGGTCATGGTATCCCTCCGGTGTATGTGGGACCTAGAGCCTCGGGCACGGCTTGCGTCTCCGTCGCGCAGGGGGTGCGCGCGAGCTGATCGATAGCATAGGGCCGATCGCTCGGCAAACACGACCGCGAACGGCATCGCGGCAGTTGGTCGTGCAACAGGGGGAAACGAAATTCGCGTATAGGCGTATAAAGAGGGGGCGTCGACGGGGCGCGTTGTCGGTCGGAGGGTGCGGTGAAATCGCTCGCAGGCCAACTGTTAGTGGCGATGCCACAAATGTCCGACCCTCGCTTTGCCCGGTCTGTCGTCTATCTCTGCGCCTATAGCGGCGATGCCGGCGCGATGGGCCTCGTCATCAACAAGCTGCTCAGCCCATTGACCATGGGCGAGCTGTTTGCGCAGCTCGAGATCGAGCCTAGGGGCGCGGCTGGCGCCCATCCGGTGCATTTCGGTGGCCCGGTTGAGGCGGGACGCGGCTTTGTTCTGCACACGGCCGACTATCGCGAGGAGGCCACGCTACACGTCGACGGCAATATTGCGGTGACCGCAACCTTGGAGGTCCTGCGCGCGATCGGCAAAGGCGAGGGGCCGCGTCAGAGCCTCTTTGCCCTCGGCTATGCCGGTTGGGGACCCGGTCAGCTGGACGCCGAAATTCAAGCCAATGGCTGGCTTTCCGTCGCCGCGGATGACGACATCGTCTTCTCCGCCGATTACGACGCGAAGTGGCGCCGTGCGCTGGCCAAGCTCGGGATCAATCTGTCGATGCTGTCGAGCGACGCGGGACACGCGTGACGAGCGCGTCCCCTCAGGACGCCGGGATCCGAGAATAGCTGATTAGGGGCCGTATTGCGGGGGACGCGATTGCTGAAATGATATTATTCATAGACATATTCGCCTGTTTAAGATAAATTCCGATGGGTCAACGGTCTTGTCCCGAAGTTTCTCGCCCAGCCATTTGGGCAGCAGGAAATTAGTTAACGCCTGATTTCACCCTGAAATATCAGGAGCCGCCTGCGGCGGGTGGTTATGACGAGGATCCCTCCCAATCCTCGCGCAGGATGGCGAAGAGAAGGTGATCTTGCCATTTGCCTTCGATGCAGAGGTATTGCCGGGCATAGCCCTCGTGCTGGAAGCCGGCCCTGACCAACAGCGATCGGCTAGGGATGTTGCTCGGCAGGCAGGCAGCCTCGACCCGGTGAAGGCGGAGCCGGTCGAAAGAGAAGTCGAGGATCAGCGGCAGCGCTGCGGTCATGTAGCCCTGCCGCGCGAAAGGCTCGCCGATCCAGTAGCCAAGGCTCGCGGTCTCGGAGACGCCGCGCCGCAGGTTCGACAGGCTAGCTCCGCCGACCAGCGTCTCGTCGTGAGTGAAGATGAATAAATTGTAGGCTTGGTCGGTCCGCCAGTCTTCGGCATAACGTGCCAATCGGGCGCGGAAACTGGCGCGGCTCAGCGCGTCCGGGGGCCAACTCGGCTCCCACGGCGCGAGGAAATTTCGCGAGCGCGCTCGCAGGCTGGCCCAGGCCTCGTAGTCGCCGCGCTCGGGCGAGCGCAAGAAACCCCGCTGCCCCGCCAAGCGGAACGGTTCCGCGCGGGCGAGAAAGAGACGGGGAAACGATTTGCGTTGCGGCGCCATCGCTATCGCGGCATCAGGCGCCGAGCCGCTCCCTGACGCGGTCGAATTCTTCCAGCTGGCTCAATGGTCCCAATGCGGCGAGCGTCGGCGGCGCCGAGCGCCAGCGAGCCACGACCCGGCCGATTGCATCATCATCGACCGCCTCGATGTTCCGGACGATCTCGACCGGATCGAATGGCGTGCCGTGGATCAGGAGATGTTGGGCCAACTGCTCGCAGCGCGCCGAGGTGCTCTCGAGCGACATCAGCAGACCCGCCTTCATCTGCGTCTTGGCGCGAGCGAGCTCCACCGGGCTCAGTCCTCCCTCCAGCCGAATCGCCTGCTCGCACAGCGCAGGAACTAGCTCGGCCGCCTCGTCCTCGCCCGTGCCGGCATAGATCCCGAAGAGCCCGCCATCGCGGTAACCGTGAACAAAGGAGTGGATAGAGTAGACCAAGCCCCGCTTTTCTCGGATCTCCTGGAACAGGCGGGAGGACATGCCTCCGCCGAACGCCGTCGATAGCACTGCGGCGGCGTAGTAATCCGGGTCGTCAAGGACCACTCCAGGAAAGCCCATAACGAGGTGCAGCTGCTCAAGATCGCGATGCTCGCGCCGGTCGCCACCGGCATAGCGCGCAGGCTCCGTCGTTGCGGACCGTTGCGCCGGCAGGCCTCCGAGCAGCTCTTCGGCAAGGCCGACGATACGGTCATGATCGAGATGCCCGGCTGCTGCGAGCACCATGCGCCGTGCGCCGTAATGGTCGCGAAGATAGCCGAGCACCGCCTCTCGTCCGAGCTGGCGGATGATCTCAGGCTTCCCCAGTACCGGCCGGCCCATCGCCTGGTCGGGATAAGCGCACTCCTGGAAATAGTCGAAGATGATGTCGTCGGGAGTATCGTTCGCCTGGCCGATTTCCTGCAGGATCACCGCGCGCTCGCGCTCGAGCTCCTCCGGGTCGAAGGTGGAGTACTGAAGAATGTCGGACAGGATGTCGAGCGCCAGCGGGATATCCTCTTTGAGCACTTTCGCGTAGAAGGCCGTGCTCTCGCGCGAGGTGTAGGCGTTGAGGTGACCGCCGACCGCTTCGATCTCCTCGGCGATCGCGAGGGCGCTGCGCCGTTCGGTCCCCTTGAAGGCCATGTGTTCGAGGAAATGCGCGACCCCGTTGATCTCGGCGGGCTCGTGCCGCGTGCCGACATCGATCCAGATGCCCAGCGAGACCGTGTCGACAGTATCGACAGGGTCGGTAGCGACCCGCAATCCGTTGGCTAAGGTGGAGAGTTGTGTCGTCATTCGGTGCTCCACTCAGGAGGTTTTGGCACGCCGCGCATGAGCGCGGATAAATCGCGTTACTACGTCCGGATCGTTCGGCAACACGATCAGACGCTCGCGCCGCTCGAGAAGGTCGTCGAGGGGGGGCGGTAACGTCGGACGAATGCCGGTTGCGCGCTCGACCGCGTCGGGAAACTTCGCCGGATGGGCGCAAGCGAAGGCGATCATCGGTGCGCTGCTGTTGCTGGCGCGGATTTCGGCGCGTGCGGCGGCCACCGCGACCGCGGTGTGGGGATCGATCAGCGCGCCCGATCGCGCGTAAATCTCTTTGATGGTTTGCATCGTGCAAGTGTCGTCGACCCTGTGGCCGGAAAATAACCGGCGCGCGAGGCGCCATCCTTGGTCATCCTCCGGCAGGCACCCGCTCTCTCGAAAGAGCCGCATCGCCTCGCCGACTGCCGCACCGTTACCCCCTTTCAGCTCGAACAGCAGGCGCTCGAAATTGCTCGATACCTGGATGTCCATGCTCGGGCTGAGGCTCTGCTCAACGGGGACGATTGCCATATGCCCCGTTGCCAAAAAGCGCGCGAGGATGTCGTTCCTGTTGGTGCCGATTACTAGGCGGTCGATCGGAAGCCCCATGCGGCGGGCGACGTGTCCGGCATAGACGTTGCCGAAATTGCCGGTCGGCACGCTGAACGAGATCGGCCGTGCCGGCGCGCCGAGCGCCGCGCCGGCGGCGAAATAATAAACGGTCTGCGCGACAATCCGCGCCCAGTTGATCGAATTGGCCGCCGCGAGGTTCAGTTCGCTTCGTAGCCCTGCATCAGCAAACAGAGCTTTGACGAGATCCTGACAATCGTCGAACGTCCCTGCGATGGCAACCGCGTGGGCGTTCGGCGATTCGACCGTGGTCATCTGACGGCGTTGGACCTCTGAAACGCGGTTGTGCGGATAGAGGATGAATATGTCGATCGCCTGGCGGTCGCGGCAGGCCTCGATTGCGGCGGAGCCAGTGTCGCCCGAGGTGGCGCCGACGATCGTCAGATGCTCGCGCCGCCGGGCCAGCACCGCATCGAACAGCAGCCCGACGAGCTGCAATGCGAGGTCTTTGAAGGCGAGCGTCGGACCGTGAAACAGCTCGAGCAACCACAGCCGCTCGTCGAGCTGCACCAGAGGAGTCACCGCCGCGTGGCGGAACCCTTTATAGGCTACCTCGGCAAGCCGCCGCAGCTCGTCGGTGGGAAAGTCGTCGCCCGCAAACAACGAAACGAGCCGGGCCGCGAGCTCGGCATAGGGCAGGCAGGCATAGTCCCGCAAAACCGTTTCCCGAAGCGCAGGCAGCCGGTCCGGCACGTAAAGTCCGCCATCCTCGGCCAGGCCGGCCAGAAGCACCTCTACGAAAGAGAGGGTGGACGGCGAGGGGCTGGGATCGCGGGTACTGAGATAGCGCAAGGTTCGCTTCCGATCGAGATGTGGAGCCTATCGCCCCTCCCGCGGCCTCGCAACCCGACGCGGGTGTGGTCCAAGGAATTCCAAATGGCGCACCGGACGGTTGGACCGTCGCTGGCCTCGACCAGGGGACTCACCGGGCGGGAGCGGGCGCCAAGCGCATGCCGAGCAGCGGGGCCGCGGCCTCCGGTGGCAGCTTCGCATATCCTTGCGGAACTTCGAACAGTGCGGGGTCCTGCTTGCCGAGCTTGACGTGACGCAGCTCCCAGAAAATCGTCGAGCTCTTCCCGTTCTTCGATTCCAGCTTGCCATCGCACCTCATCGGGATGCCGTCACGACTGAGCCAGAGCGAGCCGGTAATACGTCCTGCGGGGATATCTTCCTCTACCGTATATCTCGTCGTCGCGATCCCGTTGACGGTTTCCTGGCCGGCCGGCCTGCGCAGCAAATTCGGGTTGCCGAGGAGTGACAGCTCTTTCGGAAGCGCGAATTCGACCACCGTGTGAAGCTGGGGTAGGACGACGTCGCCGAGCGCGCTGCCCGCACGCAGAATGAAAACCGGCTTTATTGCCGTCAAATCCTGCTCGTGCCGTTGCTCACCCGGCATGTGCCACATCCTCCCGACGTAACGCCGCCCATCGAGGACCAGCACCCGCTCCGCGCTGAAGCCGACACGCGCGTCGCCAAGGGTCTCAGCTGAGAGATGGGGAGACCCCAGCATCAAGAGCCAGAACGCGATGGGAAAGAGTCGAGGCAAGCACCTAGTTGGCTTCGGGCCCAGCCCCGGGCCGCTCCGCGGCGAATGCGGTGCGACGCGCTGGACAGCTGCGGCGCAACCCGTATCTTGGTGCCCGGTCAAATGGTAATGGATGAGACGGGGGTCGCGATGAACGGCGGCATCAATTCGCGCACTCTCGCATCTACGGGCAGGCGATGAACGATACCGACGGAACGATCACGGTCAAAGTCCATGCTGCAATCGCCGAGATTCCGGCCGCCGCCTGGGATGCCTGCGCCGGGGAGGTAAATCCGAGCGTCTCCTATGCGTTTCTGAACGCGCTCGAGGAAAGCGGCTCGACGACGCCCCGCACGGGCTGGACGCCGCAACATCTCACTCTCGCCGATCTGGGATCGTCCGTCGTCGGCGCGGTGCCGCTCTACGTGAAGACCCATTCCTACGGCGAATACATCTTCGATTACGGCTGGGCGGACGCCTACGAGCGGGCCGGCGGTCGTTACTATCCGAAGTTGCTATCCGCCGCGCCGTTTACTCCCGTGCCCGGGCCGCGACTGATGCTGCGTGCCGGCGCGCCTGCGGAGACTCGGTCGCACCTGATTGCAGCGATGATCGAGCTCGCCAAGCGACGACGCATTTCGTCGTTGCACGTCAATTTTCCCGAACTCGCGGATATGGAAGCTTTCGTTGAGGCAGGGTTTCTGCAACGCCTCGGCCAGCAATTTCATTGGACGAATGACGGCTATCGCGATTTCGACGACTTCCTTGCGGCGCTGAATTCGCGCAAGCGCAAGGCGGTGAAGAAGGAACGACGTGGGGCGTTGGCTCCAGGGATCGAGATCGAGGTCTTGACCGGGGCCGATCTGAAGACCCGTCACTGGGACGCGTTCTACGAGTTCTATCTCGCGACTTCGGACCGTAAATGGGGCTCAGCCTACCTTAATCGCCGTTTCTTCGCCTTGATCGGCGAGCGAATGCCAGAAAAGATCGTCCTCATCATGGCGCGACATGGGGCCAACTACGTCGCTGGGGCGTTCAACCTTCTCGGCAAGGACACGATCTACGGCCGCAATTGGGGCAGCTATGGCGACTACAAGTTCCTGCATTTTGAATGCTGCTACTATCAGGCGATCGAATTCGCCATCACCCACGGGCTGACGCGCGTCGAGGCGGGCGCGCAGGGGCCGCACAAGATCCAGCGCGGCTATCTGCCGCTGCCAACCTACAGCGCCCATTGGATTCCCGATCCGACCTTTCGCCGGGCGGTCGCGCAGTTTCTTGCCCGTGAGCGCGACATGATCGCGCATAAGATGGAGGGGCTGGCCGAATTTTCCCCATTTCGACATGAGGAGACGCCACGATAACCCACCCTCAATGCAGGGGCGGAGCTTGTTACTCGACGAGTTCGGGCTCCTTGCGCACCGGTGCGACCGGGCGCTCCTCGAAGGAGAAGGCGAGCGCGTCTTCCTCCGCTCTTCTGGTGGCCCGGACGATCCCGCCTTTGGCTAAGCGCCCGAACAGCAGCTCATCGGCGAGCGGCTTCTTGACGTGCTCCTGGATGATACGGGCGAGCGGGCGGGCACCGAAAAGCGGATCGTAGCCCTTTTCCGCGAGCCATGCGCGCGCACTCGCGTCGAGTTCGATTATAACATTGCGGTCCGCAAGCTGCTCTTCGAGCTGGAGCACGAACTTGTCGACAACCCGGCCGATCGTCTCGGTCGACAGCGCGGAGAACGAGATCGTCGCGTCGAGCCGGTTGCGAAACTCCGGTGAGAACATGCGGTTGATTGCTTCGTGATCGTCGCCCTCACGGATACCGCTGCCGAAGCCGATCGCGGCCTTGGCAAGGTCGGACGCACCGGCATTCGTCGTCATGATCAGGATGACGTTGCGGAAGTCGACGTTCTTGCCGTTGTGATCGGTCAGCTTCCCGTAATCCATCACCTGCAACAGGATGTTGAACAGATCGGGATGCGCCTTCTCGATCTCGTCGAGCAGCAGCACGCTGTGGGGATGCTGGTCGATGGCATCGGTCAAAAGCCCGCCCTGGTCGAAGCCGACATAACCGGGCGGTGCGCCGATCAGCCGCGACACCGTATGCCGCTCCATGTACTCCGACATGTCGAAACGGGTGATCTCGATGCCGAGCGTGCGGGCGAGCTGGCGCGCCACTTCGGTCTTGCCGACCCCCGTCGGGCCTGAGAACAGATATGAGCCGATCGGCTTTTCGGGATCGCGCAAACCAGCACGCGCCAGCTTGATCGCCGAGACCAGCGCCTCGATTGCTTTGTCCTGACCGAACACCATCGTCTTCAGATCGCGGTCCAAATTCTTCAGCACCTCGCGATCGTCGCGCGACACGCTCTTCGGCGGGATCCGCGCCATCGTCGCGATGCACGCCTCGACCTCGCGCGCGGTGATGGTCTTGCGCCGCCGGTTCTCGGGGACCAGCATCTGCGCCGCCCCGGTCTCGTCGATCACGTCGATCGCCTTGTCGGGCAGCTTGCGGTCCCCGATGTAGCGATGCGACAGCTCGACCGCGGCGCGCAACGCGTCGCTTGTGTAGCGAACCTTGTGGTGGCGTTCGTAATAAGGCTTCAGACCGCGCAGGATCTTGATCGAGTCCTCGACCGTCGGCTCGTTGACGTCAATCTTCTGAAACCGCCGAACGAGCGCGCGGTCCTTTTCGAAATAGTTGCGGTACTCCTTGTAGGTCGTCGAACCGATACAGCGGATCACGCCGCCGGCGAGCGCCGGCTTCAGCAAGTTCGAAGCATCCATTGCTCCGCCGCTCGTCGCGCCAGCGCCGATCACCGTATGGATCTCGTCGATGAAAAGGATGGCGCCCGGCTGTGCCTCGAGCTCCGCCAGCACTCCCTTGAGCCGCTCTTCGAAATCGCCGCGATAGCGCGTGCCGGCGAGGAGCGCGCCCATGTCGAGCGCATAGATCGTCGCGCTCGCCAGCACTTCCGGCACTTCACGCTGGACGATACGGCGCGCCAGCCCTTCGGCGATCGCGGTCTTCCCGACACCGGGTTCTCCGACATAGAGCGGATTGTTCTTGGCCCGCCGGCACAGGATCTGGATCGTGCGCTCGACTTCGGCTTCGCGGCCGATCAGCGGATCGATCCTACCGCCCTTGGCCTTCTTGTTGAGATTGACGCAATAGGCATCAAGGGCGTCATGATTGCGCTTCTGCGACTTTTCGCCGCGATCATCTTCCTCGGCTCCTTGTACGCGCCGAGTTTCCGAGCGTCCCGGGGCTTTGGCGATGCCATGGGAAATGTAGTTGACCGCGTCGAACCGGGTCATGTCCTGTTCTTGCAGGAAATATACAGCGTGGCTTTCGCGCTCCGCGAACATCGCGACGAGGACGTTGGCCCCGGTCACCTCCTCGCGGCCCGAGGATTGGACGTGGATCGCCGCGCGCTGCAATACGCGCTGAAAGCTCGCCGTCGGCTTAGCGTCGTCGTTGTGGGCGGCGACAAGGTTGGCAAGCTCGCTGTCGATATAGTTCAAAACCTCGCGACGCAGCCGATCGAGATCGACGCCGCAACCGCGCAACACAGCGACCGCGTCCTGATCCTCGGTCAGCGCGAGCAACAGATGTTCGAGGGTGGCATATTCGTGCCGGCGCTCGTTGGCGTAGGCGAGAGCCCGATGCAGGGACTTTTCGAGATTGCGTGACAACACGCCCGCCTATCCTTCCTTCCCGGCCCCGGCGGGGATCGCTCGGGGGCTAGTCCTTTTCCAGTGTGCACTGCAGCGGATGCTGGTGCTGCCGGGCGAAATCCATGACCTGGGTTACCTTGGTTTCGGCTACTTCGTAGGTATAGACGCCGCAGACCCCAACTCCCCGCTTATGCACATGGAGCATGATGCGGGTTGCCTCCTGCCGGTTCTTATTGAAGAACCGCTCGAGAATGTGGACGACGAACTCCATCGGAGTGTAGTCGTCGTTTAACATCAATACCTTGTACATAGAGGGCTTCTTCGTCTTCGGCTTCGCCTTGACGACGACGCCGGTACCCGGCCCCTCCTCGCCGTGCTTTCCGTTCTCGCTCATGTCGGCCCGAAGCGATGACGCTGCTCGCTGACTGATGATATTGGCTTTCTGCCGCTGCGCAAAAGTCTTTTCCATGACCCGCCCGAAACGCTGGTCAGAGCCTCAGGTAGAACCGGCTACTCGCTCCGATAGGGCCGGCGCAGCAAGCCGTCGATCATCACGTCTATCGACGCGCCGCGATGTAGCACCGCCTCGACGGCTTCGCTGATCGGCATCTCGATGGCGAGCCGCTCAGCCAATCCTGCGACAGCGGCGGCGGTGGCCACGCCCTCGACCACCGACCGACGGCCGGAGAGCGCCACGCCGAGATCGTGCCCGCGACCGAGAGCGAGCCCGAGCGCATAATTGCGCGACTGGGCGGTGCTGCACGTGAGCACGAGATCCCCCAGCCCGGAAAGGCCTCCGAAGGTCTCGACGCGCCCGCCCTTGGCGCGCCCCAGCCGTATCATCTCGGCGAGCCCGCGGGTGATCAGCGAGGCGCGGGCATTCTCGCCCAATCCGCGGCCGAGGACGATCCCGCACGCGATCGCCAGCACGTTCTTGACCGCGCCGCCGATTTCGGCACCCGTCGGGTCGTCCGACAGATAGGGGCGGAACCGGCTGCTACCGAGCGCCTCCACAAAGGCGCGGGCGAGCGCCGCATCACGGCTGGCAATCGTGACCGCGGTCGGCAGGTCGCGTGCGACTTCGGCGGCGAAGGTCGGCCCAGACAGCACCGCGCAAGGAGAATTCGGTAGGAGTTCGGCCGAAATTTCCGACATTGTCTTGAGCGAGCCGGCCTCGAGCCCCTTAGCGCAATGCAGGACCGGAAACCCTGCCGGCAAGCCGGGCCGAAGCGTGTGGATCACGCCGCGCAGGAACTGAGCCGGAACAACGAGAAGCGCTGCGTCGGCGCAATCCGTTGCTCGATCGATGTCGCTCGTGGCGATGATGGCGGGGTCGAGCGGTACGCCGGGCAGGAGGAATGAGTTTTCGTGCCGCTCGTTAATTGCCGCGGCGACATTGCGATCGCGTGCCCATAGCATCGGCGTTGAGCCCGCGCGGAGGGCAACGAGGCTGAGCGCAGTTCCCCAGGCACCGCCTCCGATGATCGCCAACCTCCTCACCGCATCAGCCTCGTCCCCCGGGCCGCTGTCGCGCGGCAGAGTCGAGCGGCCAACGCGGCCGGGGTGCCGAACCGAGCCCGTCGACCAAGCCCAGGCGAAGCCGCTCGATCCCCACCCAGGCAATCATCGCCGCGTTGTCGGTGCAGAGCGCCGGCGGTGGCGCGACAAAGCGCAGCCCTGCAGCCTTAGCGAGGGCCGCCAGACAACGGCGCAACCGCGCATTGGCCGCGACGCCGCCTGCTGCGACTAGGCTCTCTCCCTCCGGGTGATGGCGGCGGAACCAGGCGATGGCGTTTGTTGTTCGATCGGCGAGCGCATCGCATATGGCGTGTTCGACCGACGCGGCGAGATCGGCTCTGTCGCTCGAATCGAGCCGGCCCTGCTCCGCGATGAGTTGACGCACGGCAGTCTTCAGTCCGGAGAAGGAGAAATCGCAACCCGGCCTGCCTCTGAGCGGGCGGGGCAAGTTAAATCGGCGGGAGTCTCCCTCGGCTGCCGCGCGTTCGATTGCCGGTCCGCCGGGATAGCCGAGCCCGATCTGTTTGGCGGTCTTGTCAAATGCTTCCCCCGCCGCGTCATCGAGCGTCGTACCGAGGCAGACATAGCGCCCGACGCCGATACACGACAGAAGCTGGCAATGCCCCCCAGAAACCAGCAGGAGGAGATAGGGAAAGGTGACATCATCGGTCAGGCGGGCGGTCAGAGCGTGGGCTTCGAGATGGTTAACCGCAACGAACGGCTTGTTAGCAGCCCAAGCGATCCCCTTCGCAGTCATTGTGCCGACGATCAATCCACCGATCAGGCCGGGGCCTGCGGCAGCGGCCACCCCATCGATCTCGGCAAGCGTGACGTCGGCCTCGGCGAGCGCACGGATGATAATCGCGTCAAGGTGATCGAGGTGCTCGCGTGCAGCGATCTCAGGCACTACCCCGCCAAAAGGCGCGTGCGCGGCGATCTGCGTCTGAACTAGATTCGATCGGATCCGTGGTCCGGGCGGGATCTCGGCAACAACCGCAGCGGCCGTCTCGTCACAGCTGGTTTCAATGCCGAGGACAATCATCGAACGAAGGCGATGGTGTCCGGAACCGAGACCTCCGAACGGCGTAACGCGGCAACCCGGCGATTAGCCAGGTGCCGCGACCTCATAGGTCTTGAGGGTCTTGTCGGAGGCGGCATCGATCTCGAGCAGCTTGACGGAATACCCCCACAGTGTCGCCGCATGGCGCAGCACGGCGCGGCTGTTCTTTTCCTCGAGCAAGACACCGTTATGGACATAATGCGCAAGGATTAGGCAGCGGTCGCCTCTGAGATCCACATCGACGACCTGGACGTCCGGCTCGCGCCGAGACAGATCGTATTGCCGGGACAATGCACTGCGGATTTTGCGGTATCCGAGATCGTCATGGATTGCCTCGACCCGCAGGGCAGGCTTGGTGCTGTCGTCGGAAACTTGAAATAGGCGGAAGCGCCGAATTATCGCCGGGCTCAGAAATTGCAGCACGAAGCTCTCATCGCGGTAGTTTGCCCAGGCGTTACGCAGGACACCATAACCGTCTCCAGCGCCGGCGATGTCGGGAAACCACTCTCGATCCTCCTCGGTCGGGTCTTCGCAAATGCATGCGACGGATATCGCTCATCATCGCGAAGCCGAGCGCGTAAGGGTTGAAGCCGCTGAACCGTGGGTCGTCAAAATCCGGCTGAAAGACGACGCTCGAATGCGAATGCAGAAACTCCAGCATCGATCCTTCGGTGATCAAACCCTTGTCGTGCAGCCGTCGCATAATCTCGTAATGGACGAAGGTCGCGCACCCTTCGTTCATCAGTTGCAGCTGCTTTTGAGGATAAAAGTATTGCGCGATCAACCGGACGATACGGACTAGCTCGCGCTGCCAGTCCTCAAGTCGCGGGGCGCGCTTTTCGATCAGATACAGCAGGTTTTCCTCGGGCAGGCTGAGTTCCCGCTTGATCTCTTGCAGACGGGCCTCGGCCGTGCCGGGATCTTCCTTGTCTTTTCCAGCACCGGGCACGGTACGCCACAAATCGTTGTAGGTCGCCTCGGAATGCGCCCGCCACTCCTCCGCCCGGCGCTTTTCCTCCGCAAGGTTGGGTTTGGTGCGGTGAGCGTAACGGTTGACCCCATGGTCCTTGAGCGCGTGCGCGGCATCGAGGACGCGCTCAACCGCCTCGATCCCGTGCCGCTCCTCGCATTTGGCGACATAGTCGCGGGCAAAGCTCAAGTAATCAAGAATGCCGTTGGCGTCGGTCCACTGCCGGAACAGATAATTGTTCTTGAAAAAATGATTATGGCCGAAGGCCGCATGGGCGACGACCAAAGTCTGCATCGTCATGGAATTTTCTTCCATGATATAGCAGATGCAAGGGTTGGAATTGATCACTATTTCGTAGGCAAGCCCCTGCAGACCTTTGCGGTAAAGAGTTTCGTGAAACGCAAAACGCTTGCCGAAGCTCCAGTGACGATACATCAGCGGCAGGCCTACCGAGGCGTAGGCGTCGAGCATCTGCTCGGAAGTGATGACCTCGATCTGGACCGGATAGACGTCAAGGCCGAGCTCGTCCACCGCGATCCGCTCGACCGCGTCATAGACTTGCCGCAACGCCGTGAAATCCCAATTAGGGCCAGTGAAGAGTGGGGATGAGGCCTCGAGCCGTACCGCCTCCGCCAAGCGTGTGTCAGGCACGGACGCCCCCTTTCGCAAATAATTCGTGGAACACCGAAAAGATCTGCGACGGATCCCCGACCCGGCGCATCGCGAAGTGCGGGTTTGCGGGCGCGACCTCGCTGTAGGCTCGCCATAGATCGCTGTCACGCGAGAGGCCGGTGAGACTGCCCCCCATGCCGTCGCCGACCTCGACATAGGCGAAGTATTGGCAGAGCGGGAGCACTTCTCCACCCAGTAGCGCCACGCAACGGCCGCTGTCGGCTCCATAATTGTCGCCATCGGAGGCCTGCGCCGCGTAGATGTTCCAGCGATCAGTAGCATAGCGAGCTCGCGCGATCTCCAACATCTTTTCGAGTGCGGTTGAAACCACCGTGCCGCCAGTTTCGCGGCTGTAGAAAAAGGTCTCCTCGTCCACCTCCTCCGCTGTGCTCGTATGACGGATGAAGACGATGTCGACGTGCCGGTAGCGTCGGATCAGAAAGACATGCAAAAGCATGAAGAACCGCTTGGCGAGATCCTTCATCGCCTCGGTCATCGATCCCGATACGTCCATCAGGCAGAACGTCACCGCTTCGGTATTCGGGCGAGGTACGCGTTCGAAACGGTTGTAGCGGACGTCGAGGGGGTCGATATAGGGAATTATCTTGCTGCGGTGCTCGAGCCGTTCGAGTTCGCGGGTGAGCCTTTCCGCCTCGGCCTCGGCGCCGCGAGCGCGAGCACTCTCGATCGCCTCGCGGACCGCATCCAGCTCCCACTGCTTGGGCCGCCTCAGCGAAATGCGCCGCGCCATGCTGTTGCGCATAGTCCGGCGAATGCTGAGATTGGCCGGGCTCCCGGTAACCGTGTAGCCGGCGCGCTGCAGATCGACCGCGAAGGTCTCTTTGAGACTCTTCTTCACGAGGTCGGGGAGTTCGAGATCCTCGAAGAACATATCCAAGAACTCTTCCTTGGACAGCGTGAACTCAAACGCGTCCTCCCCGGATCCATCCGGGCTGCCCTGGGACCCACCGCGGCCTTCGCCGCCCGTCGGCCGCGGGATCTCGTCGCCTCTGAGATATTCCTTGTTGCCGGGAACGACGTGCTCGGTGCGGCCAGTGCGCCGGCTATGGTGAAAGACCGGCTCGGTGATCCCGCGGGTCGGGATCGCTACCT